>Ga0315331_10002192_pt1 | contig 14826 bp, 7 predicted proteins | sample M160m34915metaG_FD_203456 | JGI IMG/M metagenome (GOLD analysis project Ga0315331, IMG submission 203456) | Ammonia-oxidizing marine archaeal communities from Monterey Bay, California, United States - M1 60m 34915 | ecosystem: Environmental > Aquatic > Marine > Intertidal zone | place: USA...
AAACAGGTCATGGTGTTCCTGCTGATGTCCACCACGACCGCCGCGACCGTAGGCCCACGTTTGGTTGCCGTTCTTATCAAATATTTTGGCGTTGCCGATGTGACAGGAACCATTGCTGCCATGAGCAAATTCGTCCACCTTGTTCCAGCACTTCTGAATGTGACGACACTGACTGATCATCAGTGCGTCTTTTCCGTACGGACTGTCGCCATAGGTGAATTCGACCATGTGGTGGTCATAAATTTCACCATGTTCCTTACTGGTTCGAACCTGGCGGCCTCCCATTCCCTGCCCCTTCACAGGGTGGCCATCCATCAACCAGTTCATAACGTCCAAATTGTGAATGTGCTGCTCAGTAATGTGGTCTCCGCACAGCCAGTTAAAGTAGTACCAGTTTCTCATCTGGTACTCCATTTCCGTCTGCCCTTCCTTACGAGGACGAGTCCACACGCCACCGCCATTCCAGTAGGCGCGGGCAGCAACGATGTCGCCGATGGCCCCATCGTGCAGACGTTTGATCGTTTCCACGTACGCCGGCTCGTGTCGACGCTGTAAGCCGATCTGCACAAGCAGGTTCTTTTCTTTGGAAACACGAGTGGCTTCCAGAAAACGGCGTACACCGGCAGCGTCAACAGCAACCGGTTTTTCAGCGAAAACGTGCTTACCCGCGTTAACAGCCGCCTCAAAATGAACGGGACGAAAACCCGGGGGCGTTGCAATCAATACCAGATCAATGTCAGTGTCCAGCAGTTTTTTGTAGCCATCGAAACCAACGAACTGTCGTTCTTTCGGGACGTCAACTTTGTCCGTGTGCTTGCGACTCAGAGTCTTCAGGCTGCCCTGCAGACGATCGTCAAACGCGTCACACATGGCGATCAGCTTTGTCGGTCCCTCAGTGTTCATGGCCTGCTCGGCCGCACCCGTACAACGGCCGCCACACCCGATCATCCCCAGACGAATTGTCTCGTCATAGCTGGTATGAGCAGCCTGCACGGCGTTCAGACTGCTGAGAACACTACCGGCAGCCGCGGCGGTTGTGGATGTCTTCAAGAAATCTCGACGGGACGCATTCTTCTTTTCGGTCGCCATGAGTGCACGATCTCCGGAACAGGGTAAGACAATGAGAAAGACGAAACGGTCAATGACCGCTGGTCAGAATTACGTATACAGAGGTTTACCGGGGCCATTTTGCCCGGACCGAACCGCGCATTCTATGGCCAGAGTGCTGTGATCGCAATTCCATGGCCTAAATTGCGATGTAAACCGGTGCAGTCACACCACCCACGAAGTCATGATTCACGACCATCGAGAATCGACACCATCAACGAAATCGCGGCTTTCGCAGAGGCTGCCATCCGCCTAGAATCCGGCACTCTGAAAGCCCGAGACGCATCTTACCCGGGCCTTTCCAACCGTTTCCCGTCCCCTTAGCAGCGACCTACCGGCTACTGAGCGATCGCTCGAGTCAGCTGAGGGCCGCCCCGACATTCTTTCAAATGCCCAACAAGCCGGACATTCGCGAACTTCTGGAAGAACGCATCCTTGTGATCGACGGATCCATGGGCGCCTTAATCATGTCACACGATCCGGACGAAGCGTTCTACCGGGGCGAACGGTTCAAGAATCACCACATTGATGTCAAAAACGCCACCGATCTGCTGGTGCTGACACAGCCGCAGTTGATCAGGGACATTCATCAGCAATACGTCGATGCGGGCGCAGACATTATTGAGACAGATACGTTCAACGCCAATATTGTCTCTCTCGAAGAATTTGGTGTCGCAGACCTGACGTATCAGATTAACAAGGCGGGAGCAGAACTGGCCAGGTCTGTCACTGACAGGGCGTTCGCTGAAAATACGAGGAAGCCGCGGTACGTCGCCGGTAGTATTGGACCGACAAAAATCCAGCTTTCGATGAACGCAGAGGTGCCGGGCACTCGACCGGTTGGCTTCGATCTGATGGTCGAATCGTACGCTGAACAGGTTCGTGGTCTGATGGATGGAGGCTGCGATCTGCTGTTGCCGGAAACCAGTTTCGACACGCTGAATATGAAATCGTGTCTGTTCGCGATCAGTCGGGTCTTTGAAGAGCAGGGCCGCAAAATCCCGGTCATGATTTCCGGCACGGTCTTCACTGGTGGTCGTACGCTGCTCGGCCAGGCCGTCGAAGCGTTCTACACATCGGTCGAACACTTTCCGTCACTCAGCGTTGGATTCAACTGTGCGCTGGGACCGACACAGATGAAGCCATACCTGGAAACGCTGTCTGAAATGGCAACACAGTATGTCACGTGCTATCCGAACGCCGGCATGCCCGACGGAATGGGGGGCTTTGACAGCAATGCGACCGAGTTTACCCGGGCACTTCACACAGCAGCAACTGGCGGACTGGTCAACGTCGTGGGTGGCTGCTGCGGGACGACTCCCGAATACATCAGCAAGGTGGCCGAAGCTGTCATTAACGTGCCACCACGAAGAATCCCGCAGGGCAACGGCTGGTCCACCTATTCCGGGTTTGACTATCTGGCACTGCGACCGGAAACAAACTTCCTGAACGTCGGTGAACGTACAAACGTCACCGGGTCTCGCCGGTTTGCTCGTCTGATTCGCGAAGAAAAGTACGATGAAGCGCTCAGCGTTGCTGCCAACCAGGTGGAGGGCGGCGCCAATGTGATTGATGTGAACATGGACGAAGGCCTGCTGGACGGGCCCCGCTGCATGGAAAAATTTCTGTGGCTGCTGCACGACGACGACCTGCGCGTGCCGATCATGATCGACAGTTCTGACTGGAACGTGATCGAGGCAGGATTGAAGTGCTGCCAGGGCAAGAGCATCGTCAACAGCATCAGTATGAAGGAAGGCGAAGAAAACTTCCTGGATCAGGCACGGCTGATCAGGCGTTACGGAGCAGCCACCATCGTAATGGCGTTCGACGAATCCGGACAGGCGACGACATGTGAAGACAAGGTGCGAATCTGTAAGCGAGCCTATAAGCTGCTGACTGAGAAAGTGGGATTCCCGCCAACGGACATCATCTTCGATCCGAATATCCTGACGGTCGGAACCGGGATGGAAGAGCACGCCAACTACGCCGTCGAATTCATTGAGGCCGTGCGGCGGATCAAGCAGGAATGTCCCGGTGCCAAAACGTCCGGCGGCGTCAGCAATATCAGCTTCTCGTTCCGCGGCAACAATGCTGTCCGTGAAGCAATGAACGCAGCGTTCCTGTTTCACGCCATCAAGGCCGGCCTGGACATGGGCATCGTGAATCCCACCCAGCTGGAAGTCTATGACGAAATTGACAGCGAGCTGCTGGTCTTCATCGAAGATGTACTGCTGAATCGACGCCCGGATGCAACCGAACGTCTGGTCGACTACGCCGAAACGGTCAAGGAAAAGGCCAGCGGCCGGAAGCGAACTGAAGAGTGGCGCAATGGCACAATCGAAGAGCGGCTGCAGCACGCGCTGCTGAAAGGTGTCACTGACTACGTTGACAAGGACACCGAAGAGGCGCGTCAGAAGTTCGGCCGACCACTGGACGTGATTCAGGGGCCGTTGATGGACAGCATGAACGTTGTCGGCGAACTGTTCGGTGCAGGAAAGATGTTTCTGCCACAGGTCGTTAAATCGGCGCGAGTGATGAAAAAATCAGTCGCCTGGCTGGAACCGTTCATGGAAGCGGAAAAAGCAGCCGGCGATGACAGGAGTCTGTTCGACAGAAACGGGTTGTTTACCGGTTCTCGAGAGGAAGCCGTCACACTTGTGGATGCCTCTGAAAGGGACTCAGGCACGACGGCAGCAACCAGTGCCTCGCGGGGCACATTTCTGATCGCGACCGTCAAAGGCGATGTTCACGACATCGGCAAGAACATCGTGGCTGTGGTGCTGCGCTGCAACAACTTTGAAGTGATCGACCTGGGTGTAATGGTGCCCTGCGAGACAATTCTGGCAGAAGCGAAGAAACACAACGCCGATATGATCGGTCTCAGTGGATTGATCACGCCGTCACTGGGCGAAATGATCACGGTCGCTCGTACGATGAAGGAACAGGGCTGGGAACTGCCACTGCTTATTGGCGGGGCGACTACCAGTGCCAGACACACTGCCGTCAAAGTCGCTCCAGCCTGCGAACATCCGGTGATCCACGTCGGTGACGCATCACTGTCCGTCGGTGTCGTAGAGGCCCTGCTTGACCCGAAATCAAAGACTGCCTTTCTCGAGCAGAATCTGGCGGCACAGGAAAAGGCTCGAGCGGCCTTCCAACAACGGCAGCAGGTGAAACTTCTGCCATACAGTGAAGCCCTGGAAAATCGTTTTACCATCGACTGGAACCACTACCAGCCGCCGAAACCCGACTTCCTCGGCACACGTGTCATCGAGGATCTGCCGCTGGCTGAACTGGTGCCGCACATTGACTGGTCGCCGTTCTTCAGCAGCTGGCAGCTGATTGGCAAGTACCCGCGTATCTTCGAAGACGATGTTATTGGTGAAGAGGCCAGGAAACTGTTCGACGACGCGCAGGCAGATCTCAGACAGCTACTGGCAGACAACAGTCTGCGAGCAAGAGGCGTCTACGGATTCTGGCCGGCTAACTCGGACGATGACGACATTATTCTGTGGACCGATGAGACCCGCAGCACGGAACGGATGCGATTTCCGATGCTGCGGCAGCAATGGGAGCGAGTCGGTCAGAAGGACTATCGCAGCCTGGCCGACTATGTCGCGCCTATGGCCGGGGGTTCCAGCGGTGACGCGTCGTCTATCCCCGATTACATCGGAGCGTTTGCTGTTACGGCGGGCCACGGCTGCGACGAACTGGCAAGATCGGTCGAATCATCCGGAGACGATTACCGAGCGATCATGATCAAGGCCCTTGCAGATCGTCTGGCCGAGGCATTCGCAGAATACATGCACGCGAAGACTCGCGCGGAATGGGGTTTTGGCAACGGTGAAAAGCTGTCCCGTGAGGACATGATCGCTGAAAAGTATCGCGGCATTCGACCGGCGTTCGGCTATCCGGCGTGTCCCGACCACCTTCCCAAAGGTGAGTTGTGGACTCTGCTGGACGCGGAAGCTGCTACCGGCATGACGCTGACCGAAAACTTTGCCATGTGGCCCGCTGCGTCTGTCAGCGGACTGTACTTCAGTCTTCCGGAAGCTCGCTACTTCAGTGTCGACCGTGTTACAAAAGACCAGGTCGAACATTATGCCACTCGCCGAAAGATGTCGGTCAAAGACACCGAACGCTGGCTGGCACCGAACCTGGGATACGATCCGTAACGACTTGTTGCGCGGCTACGACTACTGTGTATTCAGTTCACTTTCCGCTATGTCCAGAATGCGCTGCACAGACATCGTGCTTTTGATTGTGCTGACTTCGGCAAATGTATCGCGCGAAGCTGTCGATTCCTTTTGTTCGCGAGTTACCACCACTTCCCAGCGAGCAAGACCGAACGGTACTTCCGGCGTGACCCAGAAGTTTCCTTCGTTCGTGGAACGACTTTGCGGCCTTTCCATGACCGTCTGCCCTTTCAGGTGACGTGCATTAAACGACAGGTTAGTCGCGATAAGCTGAGGACTTTCGGAGGGCGAAACGACCACGGGCTTCGGATAATTATTCAGCAGACATACCGTCGGGTAGATGCGCAGAGCCGGACTCTTGATCACCTTGACCTGATTCTCCCCGAGACGCCTGTGGCCTCGCACAATCGGCAGCATCACATTGGGTACGAGATCACTGTCGACCGATTCCCCCACGACCTTGCTTTCCGGAACCAGTACCTTGTAGATTCGTGCTCCGACCGGTCCCGGATCAATACCGGCGGCACCCGGGTCACCGGTAACAACCTTAATTTCAATCCACCGACAGGCCTGCATTGTCCCCTCAAATTCGGCCTCTTCGCGGCCAACGGACTTCACACTGATCTCACGTTCCCACTTCAGTGTTTCCTTTCCGTCTGCGATATCAGGTCGGACGTTTTCCTGAATAATTTCACCTCGGTACTCCACGCCGGTACCATCTTCCGGTAACTGAAAGATCAGTCCCTGTGCAGATGCGGACGAGGACGTCAGGGATTCGACCAGAACTGCGAGGCAAACGCCGAAGAATTTAATTTGACGATTCATATTCAATGTCCGTGATTATTGTGAGCTTGCGTCACGTCCAAACGGCGATGAGTCCGGCTGACGATTTTCGGGGATGCCGGATGCATCACAACCATGACGCTTGTCTCCCTGGTCTTTTCGGCAGAAATCACTGTCCAACTTCTGTTCGGCATAGTTTGCCCCGCAAACGAGCAATGAAGCAAGAGGAATCGCTGAAGGTCTGGCAAATTCGACCGGTGCAACGTCCTCAGGATCGAATACCGCCCCAGAATCGGCCAACCAGCGGCTGTTCACCGTCTCGACAGGTGACGTGACCACAGGTCGGCACACTGCCCGACCGCGATCAGAAACCCGCCCATGACGCAGCAATCAGCCCATAAATGTCCAATGCCGCAAATTTGCTTTCGGTTAGTTTTCGCCCATTTACAACCTGAATGATTTCCGCAAAGTGGCCGCCGTAATCGGTCACAGCGTTGCGACAGAAAGCCCCAACGACGATAAAATCCGTTCTGCCGAATGTCAAAACTACTGACCGGATTCAATGAAAGTTCAACAATGCTGTCCAGATTCTTCGTCGTTACAACTGTCCTGACATGCCACTGCTTCTGTGCAGAGTCTACCACCGTCGCGGACGTCGGCGTTGGAGCCGCTCCACTTGATGGCGCTGAAGTGATCATTGACGGGTCTCGAAAAATGCTGGATGAAAAGTGGACCTACTGGAAGGGGCCTCGTTTTTCTTCATCACTGCCGATCAAGTGGAAGATTGTTGATGATCCGGTCGACCCCGGCACGGTTATCATGACAGACGATCCTGCTGCCGCCGGCGGCAAGTACGGGACTGCTGACATTGTCACAAAAAAACAGTATCGCGACTTCCGGCTGCATATCGAGTTTCTGGTAAGCAAGCCTGGCGGGAACAGCGGGGTCTATCTGCAGAACCGCTTCGAAATCCAGGTGCTGGACGGTGACAGAACGAAGCATGGTATGGGAGCCGTGATTAACGAAACGGAATCGCCGTATCACGCCTACAACGGATTCGGCAAATGGAACGCATACGACATCAGCTTTCGGGCGGCCCGTTTCGAAAACGGAAAACTGATTCAGAAGCCCAGGGTGTCAATGTACTTCAACGCAAAAAAAGTTCACCACCACGTCGAGATCAACAAAGTCTGGGGGGGGCCCAATTCCGGCGTTGACGGCGGCAACAATAACGGATTTGGAATTACGAACACACCCCAGGGCCTGAAGCTGCAGTGCGAAGGGCACGACGTGCGTTACCGCAACACATGGATCAGGGAACTGGATCTTAAAGAAGCCAATACAGATTTCACGGAATAATGTCGTCTGCAGACTGCGTGACTTCGCTGGCAGAAAAAACAGTTGTCAGCCGTCGCCGAAATTTTTCAATGAAGCTTCCAGAATCCCGGGATGAACAGAACAATGATGGCGAAAAGTTCCAGTCGGCCCAGCAGCATCAGAACAGTCAGCAGCAGTTTCGAAGCATCCGAGAACGCCGAATAGTTACCATGAGGACCACAGACGCCCAGCCCCGGACCAATATTGTTGAGCGTTGCCGCGACGGCTCCGGCGCAATCGGTGAGTTTTTCCGCCGAGGTTTCTCCCTGCCACTGCGTGCTCGGTTCCACCACCATCAGCAGACACCAGCTGCCGGCAAAAATGACGGCAATCAGACAGAAATAAACCAACACGTCGCGACCCACTGAATCGTCAACGCGATTACCGGCGATACGCAGCGGGCTGACCAGATTGGGACGAAACGCACGTTCAGCCTCCAGCTTCAGGACTCTCCACAGCACCAGAAAACGGATCACCTTGACGCCACCACCGGTGGACCCGGAACATCCTCCCACAAACATCAGTAACAGCAATACTGACCGGGAAAACTCCGGCCAGCGAGCGAAGTCCTCTGTGCCGAACCCTGTCGTCGTCATGACAGCGACAACATTAAAACAGGCATGACGCAGGCCCCCGGAGACTGACGAATAAGTGCCGACCCCGTACAGTACAGCTGTCAGCAATGCGGTTCCGAGAAAGAGAATCGACAGGTAAGCTCGAAACTCCGGGTCTGAAAAGAATGCTCGAATTCGGTCGATGACAGTGTGTCCTGAACGTCCGGCGGGCTTTCGCAGCAGCAGATAATAAAGATTAAAATTGGTGCCGGCAGCGATCATAAAAACAATGATCGTGAACTCAATTCCGGCGTCGCCAAAGGCACCAACACTGGAATTTCGAGTACTGAAACCGCCGGTCGCCAGAGTGCCGAACGTGTGGCACAATGATTCAAAGAGATCCAGCCCCTGAAGCAGCAGCAGGACCGTCAACAATACTGACAATCCCAGATAGATTCCCCACATCAACATGGCCGTCTCACGAACACGCGGCCGCACCGTATCGGTGAGCGGGCCTGGAACTTCCCGGCGCATCAATGCTTTTCCGCCGACACCAAGCTGTCCGAGAATCGCAACGAACAGCACGATGATTCCCATTCCTCCCAGCCAATGGGTGAAACTCCGCCAGAAAAGAACACTCCGAGGAACGTAAGCAATTTCTCCACGTAACGCGGCCTGTTCGCAGTCGCTCACGCCGATCGGGATCTCCAGGTTGGTCAGCACAGACGCACCGGTCGTCGTAAATCCCGAGATCGATTCGAACACGGCATCCGATACGCTCATTGGAATGGCCGGCATGCGATAAGTGGGCGTCAACAGAAACGGAAGCGCCCCCAGAATGCCGCACAGGATCCAGCCGACACCGACCACTGCCAGCGCCTCTTTCCGCAAAAGTTTTTCCTTCGCCGTTCGGCCACCAAACAGAAGCAGCGCGCCGACCACACCGCACACTGCGATAGACCTGAGCATACCCCCGAAGGCGACCTCTTCGAACACAACCGTCTGACCGAACCATGGATACGACCAGGGCAGTGTCACAACCATAGAGCCGCCGATCAACAGCGAGATCAGTCCCAGCAGACGTGCAACAAGGGCCCAGTTCATGTTTATTCCATAGAAACAAGGGCGGTCAGCAGCCAGACGTCATCCGCAGAGTTGCCGCAGGATGAGCCAACGGACACGGACAGCACGACAAACATTCAACCTGTCACAAGGAGACTGAAATCCAGGTTGCAATACTGTCACGATCGGCACGGTTAACAAACTATCGTGCTGAGACAGTAAAACGTGGATCCGGAACGGGAACAGCTGCCTGGTTTTCTCCGATGACAATCGGCTTGATTCCGGTCCCCTCATAACCAGCCATCGGCTCACCGTTGGGCTGCAACCGATCAACACTCCACAGCAACCCCCTGGCAACAAGATTGAGCCAGACATCGTTGTTCATGGTCTCATTGTGGTGCCCCAGCGAAGTCCCGAATACTCGCGCCCGACCAAAAGTGTTCAGCCAGATTACCGTGTGATCCTTCCTGGTGTCTTCGCCCCACGCCTGTGCCAACGGAATACAGTTCGGCCAGATTCGTTCAATCTTGTAGAGCTCACCACTGGGTGTCTGCCATTCGCGGGGAAAACCTTTCATGACAGGATGTTCGGCATTCACCGTTACCGCCTTAACAGATCGCTTCTTTTCGTGACTTCGCGACGTAACTCCGATCAGTTCGCGCCACGAATCCGCTGCGACAGCCGCATTACGATAGCTGTGCAGTGAACAGTGCACAAAAATCGCAGGAACGCCATCGTGGTGAGCCGCTGTAATGGCCTGAACAAAATCATCATCGGTGACACCACCAAAACATTCGTTGTGGAAGATCACGTCGTACTTCTTCGCCCATCCTTTCTCACCATAGACGGAAATCTTGTGGTCGCGACCGGTACCACCTTCGTGGACAATATCCCACGTAATATTGACTCGCTGACTCATTCCTTCCGTAATGATTCGCTTCTGGTTTTCGTAGTCGTGGCAGCAGCCACCGGTGATCAGGAGCCCCTTGAGTGGCTCGGACCTTTCACCGCCCGAAACGCCGACACACAACAACGCAATGAACAGGGGAGCAAGCAGAATGCGAAGATCACAGTGATTCATTGTATAACCTGTCAATTGAGTGCAAAGACCGGCATCTTACAACGCCTGATGAATGTCCCGCCAGATGCAAATCATGTTAGCCAATGTCAAGCTGAACGCGACTATCCGGTCAGAATTTCCTGTACGACATTCCCATGAACGTCCGTCAGACGAAAATCTCGCCCTTGAGAGCGGAACGTCAGTTGTGTGTGATCAATGCCCAACTGATGCAGAATCGTCGCTTGCAGATCGTGGACGTGAACCCGGCCTGCGGTCACGCCAAAACCAAGTTCGTCGGTGGCCCCAAGTGTAAATCCGGGTTTGATCCCCGCGCCGGCTAACCACATCGTATAGGCATCAATGTGGTGGTCCCGACCAGCCGGTGTGCGTTCTTCCCCCATCGGTGTGCGACCGAATTCTCCGCCCCAGACGACCAGAACATCATCCAGAAGTCCGCGTTGCTTCAGATCCTTCACCAGAGCTGCCGACGCCTGGTCAACCTCTTTGCAACGCAGTGGTAATTCGCCGTCCAGAGATTCCGCCGCGCCGTGCTGATCCCAGCTGGTGTGGTACAGCTGAATAAAACGCACACCACGTTCGACCAGACGCCGCGCCAGAATGGCGTTGTTCCCAAACGACGGTTTTCCGGGCTCCACGCCGTACATGTTAAGCACATGGTCTGATTCGTCGCTCAAATCCATCAGTTCCGGAGCACTCATCTGCATCCGATACGCCATTTCATAAGCCGCTATCCGCGTCTGAATTTCGGGATCACCGACACTGTCGAACCGCAGCTGATTCAAACCGCTGACCGTATCAGTGAAATCCCGCTGCGCTTCACGGTCATAATCATCCGGACTTTTCAGATTCAGAATCGGATCGCCCTGTCCCCGAAACGGTACGCCCTGATGATTCGTCGGCAGAAATCCGCTGGACCACAATGCCGAACCGCCCCGGGGGCCTCTGGGACCGGATTGCAGCACCACGAATCCTGGCAAGTCGTCCGATTCACTGCCGATCCCGTATGTCACCCACGACCCCATGCAGGGGCGGCCTGGCTGAGGTGAACCGGTCTGCATAAATAATTTGGCAGGACCATGATTGAAGACATCTGTCACCATACCCTTCAGGAAACAGACGTCGTCGACGATCTCTCTGTGGTACGGCAACAGATCACTAAGTTCAACTCCGCTTTCCCCGAAGCGACCAAACTTCTGTCGGGGACCCAGTAATGTTTCGGTTCCTTTCAGAAACGCAAAACGCCTGTCTTTCATGAAACTTTCCGGCGGCGTCTGCCCGGACAGTTCTGTCAGTTTCGGCTTGTTTTCGAACAATTCCAGCTGACTGGGACCACCTGCCATGAACAGATAAATAACCGCTTTTGCCCTGGCGACGGGCCTGGCAGCAGCGTCAGCCGAAGACGAGTCGGCAAGCAGAGACGCCAGCCCCATGCTGCCGACGCTCAACCCCGCCTGGCCGAAGAAGCCTCGGCGAGTTGACTCCAGCAGCGAAGAGTTTGAAGATCTAGATTCGTGTTTCATCGTGTCGCAATGCCGTTGGCAATGTGTCGTTGGCGTCAGGCCAGGTAACTTCCCTGTGATTCCGGTCATTCATACAGACGAGAAAATAACCCCGCCTGTCGACAATGTTCGTCTGCTCACTCGCGAGTTACAAATTCATCAAGGTTCATGATTACTCGGGCCACTGCGGTCCAAACTTTGTCTTCATTACGGAATCGTCTTCGAACGTTCTTTATGTAATCGAGTAGTCGAACGCTTTCGGCTGATGTCGGGCTGCGGGCAAGACTGGCGCGAAAGGCAAACTGCATTCGAGCGAGATCGGAATCACCGCCTTCCGTGATAATACGCTGACCGAAATATGATGCGAGTTCATACAAAGCATCCGAATTTGCCAGCGTAAGTGACTGCAAAGGCGTGTTGGAACGGTCTCTGCTGGTGCAGACCTGATTGAATTTCGGCACGTCAAAGGTACTAAGCATCGGGTAGGGCGCGCTGCGGTAGAAGAATGTATACATGCCCCGACGAAAACGATTTTCGTCCGTGCTGGTCTTCCAGTTTTTCTTTCTCTGAGTGAACGCATACACTCCTTCAGGCTGTGGGGGATAAACTCCGGGACCACCGATCTTCGGGCTGAGTTTGCCGCTGACAGACAATGCCAGATCACGAATAATCTCTGCCTCAACACGGAGCCGTGACTGCCTGGCCAGCAGTCGGTTCCGCGGATCGATACTGACCAGATCAGGGCGACTGCGAGAACTTTGACGATAGGTTGCAGAGGTCATCAACAGTCGCAGCATCGTTTTGGTTGACCATCTCTGCTGTATGAACTCCGCAGCCAGCCAGTCCAGCAGTTCAGGATGCGACGGCAGCGTTCCCTGAGTGCCGAAATCGTTTTCCGTTTCAACCAGACCGCGCCCGAACAATCGCATCCAGATTCGATTCATACGAACTCGTGCAGTGAGAGGGTGCTCCTTACTGAGCAGCCACCTGGCCAGGTCCAGTCGGGTCAACGATCCGTCTGAGGATGGCAGTCGCGGCAGGACCGCCGGAACCCCCGGTTGAACGCTGTCACCCTGCCGCAGAAAGTCACCACGAACCTGCACATAAGCCTGTCGTGGTTTTTCCAGCTCCTGAAAAATCATCGTCGTGGGAATACTGCGTTTGATGGCGTCATACTTCTTCGTTGCTTCTGTCAACTGACGATCCAGGTCGGCCAGCTCAGAATCTGACTGCACGAACGCCTTGCGAAGTTTTGTTTTCTGCTCAGCACTGCGTTTGTTCGCGTCCAGCGAAATCAGTGCTGCCAACTGAGCAACCCCCGGACGATCGGTCCATTCGTCTGAAGAAATACTCAGCCGATACCGGCCGACGCTGAATGTCTTTCGCGTAAACTGCATCTTGAACGTCAGCGCATGATCCTCTTCAACCTCCAGTGTTTCCGGCAGCACGAACCATGCAGTACGATTGCGATTGTGGCTGCCTTCCGGTGCATCGTTAATCGCCCAGCCTGTGTCACCTTTGCCGTCGATGGCCTTTTCCACAGCGTAGCCTGCCTGAGAATGCTCGGCCCCCGCTCGGGCAAATCTCAGTTCACGACCGTCACCGGTACGAAACCAGAATTCCGACAGGACGAAGTTGCCGCTGTCAGCACGACCGGGGCCGTTGTGGGGCAGACTGTCGTCCGTTAACACTTCCAGTCGCACGGAGCGTATTTTCGTCAGCGGACTTCTGGCTGTGGAATGATATTCTTCACTTTCCTGCGCAGCTCCCGCCACCAGCAGCGAATCATCGTCCAGGCTGCGGAGCGTGGAATCCTTTGTCGACTTGCCCGACAACGGAAGAATCTGCCACGACATCCCGTCGTCAGTTTCGACAGCAACACTTTTGGCTTTTACTGCAATAACTTTTTCCCAGATCTTCTGGCGTCGTTCAACGTCCGGGTCGCTGGCCAGTTGCTGCGACAGCAAGGTCTTCAATGCGGCCAGTTTATTCAGCTGCCTGGTCTGATCTGCCGACGGCACCTGTACCGTTGGCGTCACGGAATTACGGTCGACTGTGGAGTTAAAAAATGCATACAGCTGGTAGTACTCGGCCTGGCCGACCGGATCGAACTTGTGGGAGTGACATTTTGCACAGCCAACCGTCAGCCCCATCCAGACCAGTCCGGTGGTGTCAGTCCGGTCCTTTACCTGTTCGTCGCGAAACTGATCGGCTTTGGTTCCGCCTTCGCTGTTGATCAGCGTATTGCGATGAAATCCTGTCGCAACCTTCTGACTCAGCGTCGGGTTGTCCAGCAAATCGCCTGCCAGTTGCTCCGTCGTGAACTGATCGAAGGACAGGTCGCGGTTAAAGGCCTCAATCACCCAGTCGCGATACGGCCATATGGAACGTTCGTTGTCGTTCGTGTAACCGTGTGAATCGGCGTAACGCGCCTGATCCAGCCAGTGTCGCCCCCAGCGTTCTCCAAAATGCGGACTCTGCAAAACGTCGTCCACCATACGTTCGTAGGCACCAGGTTCTGTGTCACCGATAAAGTCATCAACCTGCTGAAGGCCCGGCAGCAGCCCCAGCAGATCCAGATAAACACGCCGAATCAGAGTTGTCCTTTCAGCCTCCGTCGATGGTGCAATTCCAATAGCATTCAGCTCTGCCAAAATAAAAGTATCCACCGCATTCTTCGGCCATTCAGCAGGTTTAACATCGGGAAGTGCAGGGCGATTAACGGGTTCAAAGGACCAGTGTTTCGCGTAGCCTGCTCCCTGATCAATCCATTTCGTCAGTATGGCGACCTGCTGATCGCTGAGACGTTCGCCGGAATCGGAGGGCGGCATGAGCAGGTCTTCGTCCGAAGACGTTATGCGTTCGGCCAGCTCACTGACAGCTGCATTGCCCGGCACAATCGCAGCCACGTCGTCATGAGTGGCGATCGCGCTCGAACGCTGGTCCAACCGAAGGTCGGCCTGACGCTGCTCGGCATCAGGACCATGACACTCAAGACAATGGTTGGACAGAATTGGCCGAACATCGCGATTGAAGTCAACTCTGTCGTCAGCGGCGGCTTCGTTTACACTGGCTGCAATACAACACAATGTCGTCAATACGAACTGACGTTCAACGGGTATCGAAGAAATCACGGCACTCAGCCTGGGTAGTCATAGACGAAGCAA
>Ga0315331_10002193_pt1 | contig 14821 bp, 13 predicted proteins | sample M160m34915metaG_FD_203456 | JGI IMG/M metagenome (GOLD analysis project Ga0315331, IMG submission 203456) | Ammonia-oxidizing marine archaeal communities from Monterey Bay, California, United States - M1 60m 34915 | ecosystem: Environmental > Aquatic > Marine > Intertidal zone | place: USA...
GATCGAGCTCATCACGTCGGACTCGAGCGATGCGCGGATCGCGGGGCCGCTCGTGCCGGTGTCCCGCCCGTTTTCGACTCGCCATGCGTTGTCCGCCAGGGGCACCGAGGACCCGTCATGTGACAGGAGCGCGGCGACATAGGCGCGCGAGGCGGCGAGCACGACCTCGCGGTCCTCCGCCCCCGCCGGGTACAGGGCGGGACGCTCCGGGCGAGTCGTGCCGGGAGCCGCCGCGGCATAGACCACCTCGATCTCTTCGATCATGCCGCCCCGGACTCGGAACCGCTCGCCAATCGACGCGGGCATCCAATCTTCCTGCCGCGCGGTCACCGGCCCTTCCCCACGACCGAGATCGGCCTCAAGGTCGTAGAAGACCACCGCGTGCTCGCCACTGACGAGCCAGCGAAGATCGTGCATCGCGGCGACCGGCTCACGCCGGATGACCGCGCGCATGGCCTCGACCCCCTCGACGGCCAGACATCCGTTGTTCGTCCGGCGGGCACCCGTAGCGATCGGCACGCTCTCCGCGTCATGACTGATCAGCGCGTCTAGATAACGCTGGGCCACGGCAAGACTCTCCACAAGACCTCCTAGTCGTCGAGTGACAAGATCATGACAGGGATCGCCCGATCTTTCGCTCGGCGTTGATAGGCAGAAAAATTGTCCCAGGTCGAGGCCGCGCGAGCGAAGAGTCGATCTCGCTCGCCTCCAGACGCCTCCCGCGCTCGCCTCTTCTCGACGCCGCCGCGGTGCTGCACCACCGCGCACGGGTCCGCCTTGAGGTTGTGATACCAGGCTGGGTGATGATCCGCACCGCCCTTCGAAGCCACGACCACGATGTCCGCACCGTCCCACAGGAACGCCAGGGACGCGACGCGGCGCTTCGCGCTCCGCGCCCCCTTCGTCGTGAGCAAGAGCGTCTGTCCCGGCGGCCCCATCGCGAGGCGCCCACTCGTCCATGGGATGAGGAACCGGTCGATCCGGCGCGAAACGTGGTGATAGAACAGCCCCCCCAGTCGACTGGAGGACGCGGCCACGCCGGCCCTTGCGATGCGATCGAGCGCTGCCATCGCTCTCCCATCTCCCGCGGACTCCCTTCCGCGCGCGTCCGATCCTGCATCACACGACGGCAGCCTGTCTAGCGAGACCGGGGACTCGCAAAGCCAGGCGGGGTTCACTTGGTCTCCTTACGCGTCGGACCGCGTGGGTTCGGTTGCTAAGGCCCAATGATCGATGGTGGGACCGAGCGCCAAAGCCCCTCCCCAGGCAACCGTCGGCGCGCGGCTCGGGGAGACCGAACTTCTCCCGCGCATCCCGGCGGCTGGGGTAGAGTGCTCCGATGGCATCACAGGACGGAATCGCGTCGGGAATCAGGGTCATCGAGGTGGGGTCGAGCACGGCGGTCGCGAGCGCCGGGATGGTGCTCGCAGACGCGGGAGCTGAGGTCATCCTCCTCGAACCACCGGATGGCAACCCGCTCCGCGCCGAACCCGCGTTTCGCATGTGGTCGCGCGGGAAGAAGAGCGTCGTGATCGACCTCGAACAGGAAGCGGAGCGCGCGCGAACCCTGATTGAGGCCGCCGATGTCCTCCTCGTCGGCCTGAAGCCGGCGAGCAGCGAGCGACTCGGCCTCACGTATCAGGCCCTCGCCCCCAGCGCCCAGCACCTGGTCGTGGGCGCGGTCACGGGGTTTGGATCCCGGGGGCCGTTTCGGGACGTCCCGGTCTACGACGCGGTGATGCAGGCGCGAGGCGGGCGCATGTACGAGTTCGCGAGCTTCTTCGACGGCGAACGCCCCGCCTTCTCCGCCGCCCCCGTCGCGAGCCACGGCGCCGCCATGGCGCTGCTCCAGGGAGTCTTCGCCGCGCTCCGTGAGCGAGAACGCAACGGTGGAAGAGGCCAATACGTCGAGACGAGCCTCGCGCACGCGCTCGGCGTCTATGACCTGCTCCATTGGGCACCGGGGGGCCCGATGCCGCAACGCTTCGAGGACACCCCGTTCCTCGCGTACTCGGTCGCGCGCACGGCGGACGGCGTGTGGCTGCAATTCGCGCAGAACGGACCCGCCCTCTTCGCCGACTTCATGCGCGCATTGGGGCTCGAAGGGGAAGCGGACTACGGATCCATCATGGCGCCATCGGACCCCGCCGAGAAACGCGCGACCCGGCAACGAATTCAGTCTCGCATCGCGGAGCACACCTGGGCCGAGTGGCAGGAGCGCTTCGCGACGGAACGAAACCTCTCCGCCGAGCAGTTCTGGGCACCCGGAGAAGCGCTCAGCCACCCTCAGTTCGAGGCCATCGGGGACGTGATCGGGGTCGACGACCCCGAGGTGGGCGCGACACGACAGCTGGGGCCACTCTTCGACGTGACGGACCCGGCCTTGCGTCCCCGGGGACCCGCACCGGCGCTCGACGCCTCCGCCCAGGAGACGTTCCCGGCGCCCTCCCGGCCGCAGGGGACGCCCAGCGACCCCGCACCTGGGCCGGGGCTCCTCTCCGGCGTCACCGTCCTCGAGCTCGGGATGTGGATCGCACTCCCCTATGCCGCGAGCCAGCTGGCGGAGTTGGGGGCTCGTGTCATCAAGCTCGAGCCGCTCACGGGGGACCCCATGCGTGCGTCGGGCCCGATTGGATTCAAGACGGTGCAGGGGAAGGAGAGCATCGCGATCGACCTGAAGGCGCCAGAGGCGCGAGACATCGTCCACCGACTCGTGCAACAGGCAGACGTGGTCGTCCACAGCTACCGCCCGGGAGTCCCCGAACGACTCGGCATCGACTTCGCGACGCTCTCAAAGATCAACCCGCGCCTGGTCTACCTCTACAACGGCTCCTATGGCTCGCGAGGGCCCAAGTCCAACGCCCCCGCCTTTCACGTCACGGGCGGCGCCGTCTCAGGCGGCGCGCACATGCAAGCCGGCGCGGGGTGCCCTCCGCTGCCGGGTGTCTCGCTCTCCGCCGACGAGATGGCGAAGCTGTCACGACGCCTCGAACTCTCGAACGAGGCCAACCCAGACTTCAACTCTGCGGTGGCGGCGGCCGCAGCGGTGACGATGGGGCTCTACGCCCAGCAAAAGACCGGGAAGGCGATCGAGATCGAGACCCGCATGATGCTCTCCAACGCCATGATGATGTCCGAGGCGTTCATCGATTACACCGGACGCCCCGCGAGACGCGAACTAGACCCGGAGCTGACCGGTCTCGGCCCGCTGTACCGGCTCTACCCAGCGGCCGAAGGCTGGGTCTTCCTCGCCGCGCCGCGCCCCCGCGACTTCCCACGTGTTTGCGCCGCCCTCGGATGCGAGGCGTTGGCGCAGGACACGCGGTTCGCGACCCCAGCAGCCCGCGAGCAAAACGCGGACGCCCTCGCGGACGCGCTCGGGGCCGCGATCGCCAAGGTCCACGCGGACGAGCTGGAGACGTCGCTCTCACAGCGAGGCGTGGCCTGCGTTCGCGCGGACGAGGGCCCCTACCGCAGCTGGATCTTCGAGCAGGACTGGGCCCGTGAGCAGGGCATCGTCGTCGAGGCACCGAGCTCGATGATCGGCCCCTACACGCGCTACGGACCGCCGCTCGAGAGCGCCCGCCCGGCTTCACCGGGCGGCGTCTTCCCCGCAGGCGCCAACACGCGCGCCCTGCTGGCAGAGATCGGTATGGGCGAGGACGAGGTCGCCGCGCTCTTCTCCGCAGGCATCGTCACCGAGCCGGCTCCCGAGGGCTGACCCGCCGGTCGAGAGCGATCAGAAGATCTCGTGCTCTTCCGTCAGGAAGACGCTCGAACGCGCGAAGTCCAGGAACTTCGCCTCGTCTTCGAGGAGCTGTCGCGCCGCGTCGATCGCCTCCGCGGAGTCCCCCGCCCCCATCGTCTCGAGGCTGTCGAACCAGACCTCCGTGATCCCGTCGTACGCCTCCCCAGCACCACGTGATGAACGCACCGGTTCGTTGACCGCGTCGGGGAGCGTATGACTCTGCACATAACGCTTCATCATCGGGAGGTGCGCTTGCAGCCGGCGCACCAGGGGCCCGTGGACTTCCAGCCAGCGCTCCTGGAACGCCTCTCGCGTCATCCCTTCCTTCCGCCTGCAACAAAAGACCAGCTTGATCATCCGAATCTCCTCCGAGGCGCGCTCAACGCGGCCTCTCTTACGGCGTGTGAACCAGCCCCACCCGAACCGCGTCTCGCCCGTCCACCTTCCGCTCCAGCATCTGCATCGCCTCATCGATCTGGTCGATCGAGTAGGTCTCGCCGAGCAACTGCCTCGTCGGGAACGTCCCCGAGTTGAGCACCTCCCCCGCCCTGGCGAAGGTGGGAGGGACCCCTCCTGAACCACCGATGAGGCGCAAGGATTTGAAGATGATGTGATCGCTGACGATCTCGACGGGCTTCTCGTCCTTGAGCCCCCCCAGCAGGATGCGTCCGCCCATCCTCGCCATCTCGATCGCGTCATGGACTGGCCGCGTCGCTAGCGCCGTCAACTCCATGACCGCAGAGGGCCCGCCTCGCGTCAACTCACGAATCCGCCCCAGCACATCGGGCTCGGCGTCCACGTCGATGGTCTCATGCGCGCCGACCTCTCTCGCCGCCTCCAGCCGGACCGTGTCATTCGACTTGCCGGTGACGATGATCTGTTTCACCCCAAGCTGACTCGACGCGTAGGCCGCGGCGATCAGCCCCATGTGGCCGGGACCCTGGATGACCAAACGATCTCGCTCCCCCAGGCCGAGCGCGTCCGACCAGGCGACGATGCTCGAGAGCGGCTCGATCAAGGAGAGCTCGGCCGCAGGGACATCATCCGTCAACGGCACCAACTGGGACCCAGGCAGCACACCCATGTACTCGCCATAACCACCCCAGAGCCCGTGTTCGAAATCGGGCGAGAGGGTGTATCCGTAGAGGTCCATGCCAGGCCGGACCGGCGAGTTCGGCACCAGGATGTCGACACCGACTCGCTGCCCCACCGTGACGCCGAAGTCTGCCCCCGGCCCCAGCGCGTGCACCCGACCAACGATCTCATGCCCGGGGACGACAGGACACACTTCACCGGGGACATGCTTGTGTCCATGGAGTTGAGAGACATCACTCGCACAGAGCCCTACGGCTTCCACCTGAAGGACGGCGCCCCCCCGCATCGGTTCGGGGATTGGGAACTCTCGGACCGCGTAGGTGCTGTCGCCGTGAAACACGACGGCTCGGCAAGTCGTCATAGGACCCTCCTGGGAGCGGACGTCGCGAGACCGCGACGTGTGTCGCATTGTCTAGCGCTCCGCACACCTACGCAAGGCAGTCATCGCGACGCCCTCGCAGCAACCGCTACGCTCCAAAGGCTGTGCCCAACCCGTCCGCAAAGCCGCGCACCCGCCCGAGAGCGACGCCCATCGCACCGGAAGCGCGACCGAGCCTTCGTGCCTACCTCGGCGGGAACTTCGGCCTGACCTTTTCGAACGGCGTGCAAAACGTCCTGTTGGGCTGGCTCGTCGCTCACGAGTTGGGTGAATCGGGCTCCTCGGTGGGATTGATCATGGCAGCGCTGATGCTGCCGAACCTGGCCTTGTCACTGCTCGGGGGCTTTCTCTCGGACCGCTTTGACCCCCAGAAGCTCCTGCCCGGCTTGAACCTGCTCGCGGCAGGCTGCGTCCTGACGCTGATCGGGGCGGTCGCCAGCGGCAGACTGAACTTCAGCGTCGTCCTCTTGTTTGCCCTCGCCGTCGGCGCGCTGACCGCCTTCATCGCGCCAGCTCGCGACGCGTTGATGTCGCGCGTCGCCGGGGGAGCGCTTCCCCGTGTTGTGCCGCTCGCGTTTACCGCCAACTACGTCGGACAACTCCTCGGCGCCCTGGTCGCGGGAATGACGGAGCGGGTCGGCGCGGTAGCGGCCCTCGAGGTCCAAGCGGGCGCGCTGGTGCTCGCCGCCGCCTGCTTCGCCAAAGCGAGGCCTGTTCAAGCCCACACCGGGCGGATCGCGACCCACAACCCGCTGCACGAGATCCGTGCGGCCTGGCAACAGGTCCGCGCCTCTCCACCGCTGCGCACCGCGCTCGCGATGATGGTCGTAATCGGACTCACGCTCGGGGGGACCTATGTCCCGCTGATGACGATGATGACACGGGACGTCTATCACGGCGGCTCCCTCGAGTTGAGCCTGGGCCTCGCCGCCATGATGGTCGGGACCACCTCGGGCAGCCTCTTCCTGTCCATCATCGGCGGGCTCCGGTGCCAGGGGGTCGCGCTGCTTGTCGGCCTGACCGGAGCGAGCCTCGCCCTGGGAGCCTTCGCGCTCGAGCCAACGTTCCCAGGTGCCCTCGTCCTCTCATTCGTCTGGGGGCTCTCCGGAGCCATCGGCATGGTCATGACGCGGACGATCTCTCAGGAGAACGCCTCGGAGACTCATCGCGCCAGGGTCCTCTCGTTATTCCACCTCGCGTTGACGGGCAGCGCTCCCGCCGGCTCACTCGCGATCGGGTGGGTCATCGACCACCTCGGAGCTGCCACGGCAGGGATCGTCCCCGGGACCGCGTTACTGGTCGCGGTGCTCATCGCAGCCACGACGTCCAGCTTGCCGCGGGTCGAATCCATCGGGCTGAACGCGCCGCCGCGTGCCTAGGCCGCATCCCGCTCCAAGCGGCTTACCTTCCCGACGACAGCCCCATCGAACCCAGATGGATTTCGACCAACGTGCCAGTCCCCGGCAACGCACGCGGGCGAAGCCGCGAGAAGACGTCACGCGTCCGATCGGGCTGATCGGTGACCGAGCGGGCACTCCCCCGGAGGGCCTCGCCCCGGATCCACAAGGCCACGGGCTTCCAGCCCCCCTCGAGCTCGCGCCACCACCGCCCGTCCGCCCCAGCGAAGACCCAGTCGCCCTCCCGCAAGTAATTCACGGGGATCTCTCGTCCGCTCGGGAGCGTCAGGATCATCACCTTCTGCGCACGATCTCCATCTGGCGCCATCTTCAGCTCGCGCATCAGGCCCGGGTTGACGAACCGCTCCATGTAGAAGAACACGGCGGGGAGCGCCAAGAGCAGAACCAGCGCGACCGAGGCCACGACCCCGAGAAACTTCAGCATCTCGCGAAGGTAGTCGGGCTGAGCAGGCAATGCCGCCAGCACTCCGCGCACGCGCCACCCGCTCCGCGGGGCTATACGTCTGCACCATGTCGACAATGAGCCCTCTCCTGGTGGAACTCCTGGATTGTCTCGAACTGCAAGCCACGAGCGCCGCTCGTCCGGACGTAGAACGCTACCGAGGACGCTGCGAGCCGAGCCGGCACGGGAGGATCTTCGGCGGGCAGGTGCTCGCGCAGGCGCTCATGGCGGCGGGGCGAACGACCGCGGAGCGCCCGGCCCACTCCCTCCAGGCGCTCTTCCTCGAGATCGGCGATCCGACGCAGGACATCACATTCGACGTCGAGCGCTTGCGCGACGGGCGCTCCTTCTCGGCGAGGCGGGTCCTCGCAAGCCAGGGCGACCGTGTCATCTTTACGCTGCAAGCCTCCTTCCATGCGCCGGAGCCCGGCTGGGAACACCAACTTCCCGCGCCGCCCTCCCCAGCCCCCGAGTCTCTCCCCAGTGCGGCCCAGCTTGCCGAACGCGCGAGAGAGAGCATCCCCCCCGAGGCCGCGCACTGGGCCGGAAAACCACGCGCGCTTGAAGTCCGTCACACCGTCGCGCCGAGCTACCTCGGCGGCCCGGCCTCCTTGGAGCCGAACTGCTTGTGGTTTCGCTCCGAATCCCTGCTCCCAGACGACCCGCTCCTTCACCAGTGCCTGCTCGCCTACGCGAGCGACATCGCACTCAACGATACGGCCTACCGCCCACACTCCGGCGCCGACGAGCCCCGCTTGCAGTTCATGTCGACGGTCGACCACGCCATGTGGTTTCACGTGCCCGCGCGCGTAGACGAGTGGGTCCTCTACTACCAGGAGAGTCCACGCGCAGCCGGTGCCCGCGGTTTCGCGCGCGGTGCGATGTATACGCGCAGTGGAGCCCTGATTGCCTCCACCGGGCAAGACTCCGCCATGAGACCCCAGACGAGGCCCCCCGCCGCCGAGGCGTGAAGCCGCAAAAGCCACAAACCGCGCGAGTCGTCGGTTAGGATCTGGTCTCGCGATCAACACAACCATCTTCTCGCCGCGCGATAGCGGCAAGCGCAGGAGGTCCAAATGGACGACTTCAAGGGCCGAGTCGCAGTAATTACGGGAGCGGCGAGCGGAATCGGCTTGGGCGTCACCGAGCGCTTCCTCCGGGAAGGCATGAAAGTCGTCATGGCGGACGTCGAGCAGGAGAGCCTCGACCGCGAGGTCAAGCGACTCGCAAACGAAGGCGCCGATATCCTCGGAGTCATCTGCGACGTGCGAGACCCCGCCTCCGTCGCGGCGCTCGCCGAGACCACGCTGTCGAGCTACGGCGGCGTCCACGTCGTGATGAACAACGCGGGCGTCGCGCCGGGCGGGCCCATGCTCGAGACGACCCCCGAAGATTGGCGATGGATCACTGAAGTCAACGTGCTCGGGGTCGCTTACGGAGTGACGACGTTTGGCCCCATCCTTCGTGATGCTGGAGAGGGTCATATCATCAACACCGCGTCCGAAGCGGGGCACGTAACGAGCGCGATGCTGGGCATGTACTCCGCGACCAAGCACGCCGTCGTGGGGATGACCGAGTCTCTCTATCGGGAGTTGGAGGGCACGGGCGTCAGCGCCCATTGCCTCTGCCCGAACCTGGTCAACACGAAGATCTTCCACTCCGAGCGCAACCGTGATGACGGGGAGGAGATGACCGCCTCGCAGACCGCGACGATGGCCCCGCTCCGCGAAGCGATCACCGCCGGCGGGATCTCGACCGACCAGGTCGCGGGCGACATCATCGACGCGATGCGAGCGGACCGCTTCTGGATCTTCACCCACGGCATCACCACACAGTCGCTTCAGGTGCGTTATCAGGACATCGAAGCGGGGAGGAACCCCTCCAACCCCTACGTGGGAATCGAGGACATCGGCGAACTCGCGAAGAACTGACAGCGTGGCCGACACCGGTACATCGACCACGCCACGATTCGGCGTCTCCATCGTCGCGGCGACGTTCGCGACACAGGGCGTCGCGATCGGGCTGTCGCTCGGCGCCTACCCCGTATTCTTGGCGTCTCTCGAGGCGGAGCTCGGCATCAACCGTGTCCAAGCGAGCGCGGGCATCCCCTTGGTGCTCGCGGCCGGCGCGCTCCTCTCCCCATGGATCGGCCGCGAGGTCGACCGCGGCTCCCCGCGAAAGATCATGTTCGCAGGCGTCGCGCTCATGGTGCTCGGCCTCGTAGGGATCGCGGCGTCCGACCACCTCGCCCTTTCGGTGGCCTTATGGATCGGTGCGGTGGGCGCAGGTCACGCGATGCTGGGACCGATCCCCGCGATGACCGTCCTCACCAAGTGGTTCGTGGCGCGCCGAAGTACGATGATCGCGATCGCAGCCATGGGGACCACCGCGGGCGGAGCCGTGACCCCACCCCTGGCGGAGTTCCTGATTCAGGAGCTCGGCTGGCGCGCCGCGCTCGCGAGCCTGGGCGCCCTCGCTGGCTTGATCGGGGCCCCGGTCGTATGGCTAGGCATCATCAAGCGACCCGAAGACATCGGCCGCTATCCCGACGGAGCCACGGAGCCCCCTCCCCCGACACCGACGCAGGGGGAGGCCGCGTCCATGACCCACTTCCTCCGCGACCCGCGCTACTGGCTCGTCGGAAGCGCCTTCGCGCTCATGAACGGCGTGGCGATCTCGTTCATCACTCACATCGTCGCGATCGCGGCCGAACGCGACATCTCTCGGCAAGAGGCCGTTCTCGCGCTGACGACCAACGCGCTCTGCACCGCAGCGGGGAAGATCGTCTTTGGCGTCGTGACCGACCGACTCGGCCCTCGGGCCGCCGGGCAAATCGCGACCGCGCTACAGACCGTTGGCTGGCTCGGGGTCATCAGCGCAAGCGACCCGCTGGCCTTCCTCACGAGCGCCGCGCTGTTCACCTTCGGGTTGGGGTGCATGATCCCCTGCCAGGCAGCCTTCGCCGCAGGCATCTTCGGCCCCGAGCACTTCGGGCGCGCCACGGGGCTGATCGGGCTGCAGACGATGACCGGGGCCCTCGCGATCCCGATCGCGGTGGGGGTCGCCTATCAACACTTTGGCAACTACGGCCTCGCCCTACAGGTCGCGACGCTCGGGATCGCGCTCCCCTTCGCGCTCTTTAGCGCAGTCCGGCTGCCCGCGGGCCAGGCGCCGCGCGGGACGCCCGCCTCCTGACGTGAACGAGCGGCCCCGGGTCAACGCTCGGGCGCGAGCGCTTCGATCGCCTCCCAGTGGAGCCCGGCTTCCCGCCCGGCGGGGTGAACGAACTGCACGCAAACCTGAGAAGCGCCCGCGTCGAGGTGACTCTGGACGAACCCCTTGATCTCAGCCTCTGTCCCCCAACCGACCGTGGCGTCGATCAGCCGGTCCGAGCCACCGTCCTCGAAGTCGCTGTCTGCGAAGCCATAGCGTCGCCAATTCTTCCGGTAGTTCTCGAGTGAGATGTTCGTCGCACCGGCCTCTCGCGCCGCCGCACGCGCACGAGTCGGGTCCGTCTCGAGCACGACCTTGACCTCCGGACACAGCCAGGGCTCGGGCCCCAGGATGCCCCTCGCCTCCTCCGTATGTTCCGGCGGCATGAAGTAAGGGTGGGCGCCCTGCCCACGGTCCCGAGAGAGCGCGAGCATCTTCGGCCCCAGGGCCGCCAGGACGCGAGGCGGACCCGTCTGCTCCGGCGCCGCGGCGTCTCCTTCGGCCGCCGGGGGGCCCCCCAACAGTGCGCTGAAGTCAGGGCCACGGTCCATGCGATCGAGGTATTGCCGCATCGCTGTCAAGGGCGGGCCGTAGACCAGCCCGTGCATCCCCTCGACGATGGGAGGATGCGAGACCCCGAGCCCCAGCAGGAATCGATCGGGGTAGAGCTCTTCCATGCTCCTCTGCCCGGCCGCCATGACCGCAGGTTCGCGCTCGAAGATCGGCAAGATGCCCGTCGCCACGATCAACCGCTCGGTGTGTTGCAGCAACGTCGCTGCGGTGAGCATGAGATCACGGCGCATCGCCATCGGATGCCAGAGCGTCGAGTACCCCAGCGCCTCGACGCGCTGGGCCGCCTCGATCGCCTCCGGCAGTTCGAGCCCCTCGAGAGACGCCCACACGGCGAGATTTCCCAATTCCATCCTCGATCCCCCTCCCCGGCTTTCCGCCGGCGCGCGTGCTCCATCAACGCGCCACTCCGATCACAGCGGAGCGGTCACGCCATCGCACCATCGCCCAGATGCCCATGTGATTTCAATTCAAGGTTTACGCGACGCGATCCACGCCTGTCCGGAGGCTTGGCGACGCACGGGCGGAAGCGCCACACTGCGCCGCCATGCAAGCCACGGAAACCTCTCCGATCGCCCACCCGCGCGTCGCGCTTGGCAGCGTGCTCGTCAGCCTCCTCGAGGCGGTCCCCGGGCACGAGGTCGCGCTCCACCGATGGTATGAGCGGGACCACTTCTACGCGGGCTGCATGCTCGGGCCCGGCTTCTTCGCAGGACGGCGCTTCGTCGCGACCCGTCCGCTCAAAGACCTGCGGTTTCCAGACAAGACCCCCGTGATCGATGACATCGACAAGGGCTCCTTCCTCGCCCTCTACTGGATCCTCGAGGGCCACCACCAGGAGACCGTCGACTGGGCGGTCCAACAAGTGAACTGGCTCAACGCGAACGACCGGATGCTCCCGGAGCGTGTTCAGGCGCACGCGGGCTTCTACCATCTACGCTGGACATCCGGGCGTGACCCCGATGGGGTCCCGAGTGCGCTCGCCCTCGACCACCCCTTCCCCGCCGTCGCGCTCGTGATGACCGACCGCGCCGAGGGGGTCACGGCGCCAGAGTTCGCCCAAGCCTACCGCGGCCGGATCGACACCCTTTCACAGGGATCCCCCATCGCGCTCTGTCTCGGCCTTGAGCCTGAACCACTCCCCGCGGACGCCCCTTCCTACGTCATCCGCCCAGAGGGCCTCGAGCGCCGCTCCTTGCAGATCTTCTTCCTCGACGAAGATCCCCACGCGGGCTGGAACACGCTGTTCCGCGACCAACAGCGCTGGCTACGCGAGCAGGGGCTAGGCCAGATCTCCTACGCGGCACCGTTCATCCCGACGGTGCCGGGCAGTGACCGGTTCACCGACGAACTCTGGTAGAAGCGGGCTCAGGCCATCGTCAGGCGCTCCCAGCCTGTGCCTCCGCCGAGTAGAACTGACTGGCCCATCGGCGGTACTCCGGGATCGGGCCATCTTCCTCGCAGAGCAGCGGCGTGGACCGGTAGCGCTTGTTCTCCCAGATCGGCTTGTCGCGATCGATCTGGCCCGCGACGTCCGCCATATAGGCTTCCAGCAAGGACTCTGCCTGCTCGCCCGACCGATCGGTACACTTGCCGATGCTGCCCACCACGACGCGGCAGGACTCCTCGTCGATCGGCGTATAGGCGAGGTGAAGCAAGGTCGAGAAGAACCCGACATAACGAGAGACCACAACGCCGAGACCGTAGTTGTCCGTCCGAATATCGATCGTGTCGGTCGCGCCATCGAGCGGCTCTGCGCTCTTTGCAGAGCCAACGGTCCACGTCGAGATCGGCCCGTCGCTCTCGAAGCGAAACCCCTCGGGCGGGTCGAGCTCGTGAACCGGCGTCAGGTGTTGAAAGTCGACCCCGTTCTCAAGGATCTCCTGGGGATGGGTACGAATCGTCCACTCGGTCCGCGACCACGGGCTCGTGAAGTCGGGATCCGCGACCTCTGGCAGCAGCGGGATCTCAAAGGAAGGCGCCTCGCCCTCCGCGTGATACCAAAAGTAGATCACGCCGTTCTTCTCGACCGTCGGATAGCTCCCGACCCGCGCGTTCGCGGGGATCCGCTTGGCATAGGGGATACCGACGCATCGCCCGTCACCCGCCCACTCCCAACCGTGGAAGGGACAGCGCAGCGCCTCGCCTACGACCCGCCCCCCAACGCCGAGGTGAGCCCCCAAGTGCGGGCAGTGCGCGTCCAGCAACGCCGGCTGCCCCTCTTCGTCCCGAAACAGCACGAGGTCGCGCGCGTGATACCGCACCGACTTGACCTCGCCAACCGCGAGGTCGTCCGAGTACATCGCCTGAAACCATCCATTGGGGAAGGAGAAAGGGAAACGGTCCACGTGGGTCTCCTGGTCGCGTCGAGAGAGTTGATCGCGTACATGCTATCAGCACGAGCTCGTGGTTGACTTCCGGAAACGACCAGGGTCGAATGCGGAAACCCGAGCCTTCGAATCGCCCGAAACCCTGAATTGGAGCGGACCCGTGCCCGAAACGATCGACTCGATCACTGAACTCTCCCCGGACTGGCAGAAGGGCTTCCAATGGGTCGAGAAGGAGCTCGGGGGGCGTGTTCACTCCCTCCGTCAGCAGGGGCGCTGGCGCCCCGCCTGGTTCTTCGACCTCGAGCGGCAAGGGGAGGTCCTACCGCTCTACTTCCGGGGCGACCGCGGACACGCAGAGGGCGAGCGCGTCGCGTCCGTGCTGCAGCACGAGGCCAACATCTACCGGGTCCTCGAAGCGCACGACATCCCGGTGCCGCGCGTGTACGGGATGTGTCCTGAACCCGAGGGCATCGTGATGGAGCGCTGCCCCGGCCAGTTCAACCTCGACACCCTGCAAGACCGGGAACAGGCTCGCGCGATCCTCGACCACTACATCCAGATCCTCGTCCAGATGCACGCCATCGACGCCAGTGAGTTCGAGGCGCATGGGATGGAGCGGCGCGACGGACAGCGCGAGCTCGCCCTCGGCGACTTCGACCAGTGGGTCGCTCAATATCGACAGGCCAAACGAGGCCCCGAGCCGCTGCTGGAGTTCGCCGTCCAGTGGGTCTACCGCAACATCCCGACTGGACGGAGCGAGGTCACGTTCGTGCAGGCGGACTCCGGGCAGTTCCTCTTCGACGAAGGGCGCGTGACCGCGATCCTCGATATGGAGACGGGATACCTCGGGGATCCGCTCGCAGACCTCGGCGGACTGCTCTGCCGCGACCTGGGAGAACCGCTCGGCGAGCTCGCGCCGGCGTTCCGACGCTACGCCGAACTGTCGGGGCGGGAAGTGGACTTCGATGTCGTCCGCTTCCACGGCTTGCGCTTCAACCTGTGCACCCCGCTGGTCATGGCGCACTTCGTCGCCGGCGCGCAGCCCGAGGTAGACCACGCGATGTACCAGGCGTGGTCGATTGTTTGGGGCCGGGCGGCTCTCGCCGGGATCGCGGAGCTGATGCGGATCGAGCTCCCTGAGATCGGCGCCTACCAGGAGACACCCACGGTGCGCGAACCCGCTTACGCGAGCCTGGTCCGGATGCTGGAAGACCTAAAGGAAGAGGCCCAGGGCGACGAAGCCGCGCGCTACGCACTAGACCGACCTCACCGCCTCGCGCTCGCGCTGCAACGGGCGGACGCCTTGGCACCCCACTTCGAAGGGGACGACCTCGAAGAGATCGGCGCCCTGCTTGGCAAGCCGTTCCGCGACCTGCGGGAGGCAGACGCCGCGCTCGAACACTTCGTACAGGAAGCTGGCCCGGAGCATGACGCGGAGCTGCTCCGCTACTTCTACCGACGGACCCTCCGCGCGCATGAGCTGCACCGCCCAGCGCTGTTCGAGTACGTGGACCGCACGCTGCAGGCAGTGGAGTAACCGCGGAGGTCGACGGCGACAGTCGACCCCGCTCAGTCGAACTGGAAGAAGGCACGAAGCGATTCGATGCGCCGCTCGGACGGGTCGGC
>Ga0315331_10002196_pt1 | contig 14818 bp, 27 predicted proteins | sample M160m34915metaG_FD_203456 | JGI IMG/M metagenome (GOLD analysis project Ga0315331, IMG submission 203456) | Ammonia-oxidizing marine archaeal communities from Monterey Bay, California, United States - M1 60m 34915 | ecosystem: Environmental > Aquatic > Marine > Intertidal zone | place: USA...
ACAAGATTCTTTAGGATCTTCAACCTTTGCATGACTAAGAGCAGCTTCTTTCCACTCATTCATGGCATAAACGTACCAATAGAAGGAAATAACTCTTTAGTGCATACTCTCAAAGGTATTCGTATGTTTGCTAAATCAAAAGCAGCAGCTAATTCAAATTGTACTATTGCTCTGTTTTCTGATGATTTTCTATCAATTTTATATATTTCCTTTGCATATTCTGCTGTTGGATCAGGGGTTCCATAGGGATTTGTATTACCTGTAAAATTTACAGCATCTAAAAATCTTGCCAATGTTCTAACTCTTGTTACTACAGCACCAGTTAAATCATTCCCAGGAGTTACAACATTTACATTTAATAAAATAGCTGTAATTAAATTTGTGACATTACTTATCGTTAATGTAGGTCTGGGTAATTGACCATTTGCATATTTAAATCCATCAGCTTCTAAAGGTACAGCGATATAAGTATTTCCGTTCCAGACTATATTTCCGTTAGAATTAGCGTTTCCATAAGCTATTGGATTACTACCATCGTGAAATCTATATGTAGTAGCTGATCCATGCAAAGCTGCATCTGTTGTCAGTTCAAACATCTCAATAACTGAACCAGGATTTATTGATTGGGTTTCAGATACAGGTTTTGCCATTATGGTTCAAATACTTGTATGAAAGTTACATTTATTCTGTTTCTATTAAAGTCAAATATTTCTTTTGTAAAAGAAGGACATACCCACTTATAAGTTACAGTTTCGTCAGGAGGGGACCAATCAAAAGATGCACCATCAACTTTTCTTGCTTCTAAAAAACTTTCTATTATGGCTGCGTCTGTATTATCTTCGTTAAAAACTAAACTCCACTGTTTTGCATTTTGATTTAAACCAAAAGTAAATCTTTGCTGGTAACCATCACCAAACTGAACTGTTCTGGTATTAGTAATATCAGTTTTATTTGCAGAAAAAACAGGGTTATAACTAGGAAAAGTAGCCATTATCTTAATAAACCTCCAGGTCTTCTTTGTTTAATTAATTCCGATTGTATCGCTGCTGAAATAACTCTGCCAAGTTCTTTTCCTTGCTGCTCATTACTTTGAACAGACGATCCAGAGGCATCTACATTTACACTAATATTTGTGCTACCCCCTCCAGCTAATTTATCGTTAGGGATTATTGTACCTGATCTTTTTGGTACGAATAATTCTGGCCCTTTCTCCCCTACAAGTGAAGGTTTGCCAACAGGGGGTCTACCTCCATTCGCAAACTTTAACATTGGTAAGCTACCAAATATACCTCCAGCACCTCCTGTTAAACCACCTAACAATGTATTTACACCAAGTTTTATAAGTGTGGAACTTAAATCATTTAATATTGACTTTGCAGCTTCTCCTAACGTTTTTGTACCTTGTATAGCAGCAGCTATATTATCGCTAACACCAGAAGCAATAGATTCTCCAATTAATTCAAAATTTGTTTTTATAGCACCAGTTGCCACTGCAAGATCCTTCTCAAGTTTAATTGCGTCATTCCTTAACTTATTGTGTTTTGTAAGTTCATTTGTGTTTGCAGTATGAATATCTCTTAGTTTCTGTAATTCACCTTCTTCAAGTTTTTGGTTTTCAGCTTTTTTAAGATCTAAATCTGATTGTTTTATTTTTTCTTGAAGAACTTTTTTCTCTGCGTCAAATACTTGATTAACTTTTGCTATAGATGTTGCAAGTTCTTTATTCATGCCTCCTTTAACTGCTTCATTTATTCGATTCTGTAAATCAAGTTCTTTTGTTTTTTCTTCAACCAAAGTTTGAGATTTAGCTACTACTTCATCATTAGCTAAATTAATTTTATTTGTAACAGCAAAACTTGCCTTATCTGCTTTAAGTTGTTTTATATCATCAGCAGTACCAGGTTTTGCCTTTTTGCCTCTACTTGTCATTCTAAAACCTGTTTCTTCTATTTCTGTTCCTCTATCTAATAACTTTTGAGCATCTTCATTACCAAGAGCAGCAGCATCTTTTACAATTCTATCTATTTCAGCTTCTTTTAATTTTTTCTGTCCAGCAACAAGATTTGCAATGAAGTTAACAAAACCACCAGCAAAAGCCTGTAATTTTAATAAAGCAATATTAAATTCTTGACCTAATAATCTAGTTGTTTCTCCAAAGTTTTTAATTTTATTTATTCCTTCTTGATCTATTCTATTACCCATCAATGTCATTGAAGCATTAAAAGCTGCTGTTTTTCCTTGGGTTCTTTCAATTCTTTGTAATTGTGCTTCCTGAACAGAACCTTGCAATCCTAATGCTGCTGTAACTGCTTGAGTGTCTCTTGTAAAAGGCCCAATAGCTCTACCTAACTCGGATGCACCATTTACCAAATTATCTACGATAGAACCTATTTGAGTACCTACAAGGGATAATGCAAAACTGAATTGCCCACCTAATAAACCACCAGCAGCACCACCCAAAGCACCACCTACAGATGCTCCACCACCTTGACCAAATAGTAAAGGAAATGCACCACCAATAAGACTTCCAGATATAGCCCTATCTCTTATAGCACGATCTTCTGCTGTTCTTCCTCTCCTTGCTCTTCTTAAATTTGCACCAAAACTTTCTGTTTTTGCTCTTCTTCTTTCTATACTTGCTAAACTTTTTGTTTTTTCAATAGAGGCTTTTCTGCTATTAGATAATGCAATTTCAGCTTTTGTTGTTTTTTGTATTTGAGTAGCTCTTTTACTAAATGCAGCAAACCCTGTTAGATCACTTGATTTGATAGTAGAACCTCTACTACCACCACCACCAAATTTAGGACTTACGGCTTTTTGTTTTTCAATCCTAGTTAAAATTTGACCTTTAGCTATTTCTTCATTTTTTAATTGAATTTTTTTTGCAATATTATCTAAACTTCTATTTTCTAAAGCTGCTAATGATTCATTTAATTTTACTAAATCTTTAGCTTGTTGTGCTTGAGTTATGTCTTTGTCAATTCTTCCAGCTTCTTGTGGGCCGAAGGGTTTTCCTCTAGGGCCAACTGTTTTTAATAAATTATTTCTTTCTAATAATTCTGCATTAACTTTTGCCTGTGCATTTGCAAGATTTTCTGCTGCTTTTATTCCTTGTACAGTTGATATATTTGCTTTGTCAAAATTTGCTTGAGCTTTAGCTAATGCTGAATTTAAATTATTTAAAGTAGGAACAAAGTGACTTCGAGTCACACTGTTATACTTCATTATTTTTTCAATACTTCTATCTATTGCTCTTCCATTTCTATCTAAATGAATATTTAGACTTCTTAAGTCTCTAAGACCTTTAACAGCTAATTGTATATCAGCCTTATATGCCACAATTAAAAAACAAAATGTAACTTTATTCTAGCTTATCTCCTTCGTTTTACTTTTTCAAATTCTTTTTCTTGTTCTTCATTAACTATTTGAAAATATGCACTCCAACCTATAAGTTCTTCAAATGTCATATTTCTGACTTCTACAAGACTCTTACCTAGTTCTTTTGCTACACCAAACTGCAACATCATAAGATTATCTTTTTTCAGTTGGGCAGCTAGTTCTTTGGGTCAGGTGTGTCCTCTTCAGAATTTATAACAGCTAACATTAAACTTTGAAGATCAGCATCTTTTACTTCATTTTTTAATACATCAATTTCTCCTGCATTAAAAAGTTTTCTACCATCTACATCTTGAGCTTTAGCAATAAGTAATTGCAACGCAAAAGCATTAGCATCATCACTTTTGGCTTGTCTTTGTGCTCTTTCTCTTTCTGCCATAGTCAATGGTGTTACATACATTTCAAAAATAGAACCATCAGATAATGTAACTTCTTTTTTTACAGGCTCAAGATTTGCAGCTTTTCTTAGTCTGTCTAACGCAGATAAATTACTTGCCATGAATAAAAACAATATAATATTTATATTATTCTAATATAAAACATAAAAAAACCCCAGATAATCTGAGGTTCGTTAAGTTATGCTAATTTAATTAAGCTGTCTTAGATAGGTCGAATGTAGGAGCAGCACTAGGTCTGAACGCTATCTCTACAACTTGTCCGTCATCTGGGTTAACGTTAAAACTTGCAGAAGTCAAAATAATATCTGCCAAGATTGATCTACTTGCGTTTTGATCTACGTTAGCACCACTCATCTGACGATCAATATACAATCTTACCTTTGCACCAGCTTGCTGACGTTGAATAACATCTTCAACCATTCTGCTAGATAGAAGTGTGTCATCATCTGTTGAATAAACACTGGCAGAACCACTACCATCAGCGAAACCTGAGATGAATGTTCTAAATGGTGCGGTTTGAGTAACAGTTTGACCAATACTTGTTACATCAATTTCTGCTCTGGTTATCTCAAAACTCCACTCTCTTACAGATCCAACAACTAATGGTGTTGTAAATGTAATGCTTGCAAATGTTCCAGCAACAAAAGTAGGAGATGCTGAAGCTGTTACTGCTGCTCCTCCTGCTGTTGAAGAAACTGTCATAACACCAGTTGAAGCATCATAAGTTTTTACAAAATAATCTGCTGCTGGAATACAGTTAGTAACTGTAGATCCTGCTGGATATGCAAGTGTTACTGTGTCATTTACTCTGAAACCCAACTGAGATCCAACAGTGATGTTTCCTCCTGATGAAGGAAAAGCTGATGCTGTAAGAGTTGTTACGCTTGTACCAGCAGGAGAATAATATAACGCTCCCGAAGTACCCGATAGAACTGTAGCCATGATTAATAATTCTAAGGTTTGAACATACGGGTACTACCCGATATGTCTATAGGATAGCCTAAATTTAAACAATAATTCAAGAAATTACTGTAGCTTGAAAATTTGTTTCGATTGTTGATACAAAGAAGGGTCTATCTGTTTCAAAATTAGGCCCAGTAATCTCTCCAGTTCTTACATGAACACCACTTGTAGGCTGTCCTGTTGTATTTAAAGTGCGAATACTTGTAAAAGCAGTGTCAATTAAAGTTTGATTTCTTGCTGGCCCTTTATCCTTTTCACTAAATACTTTAATATTCAAAACTCCTCGTATTTGATCAAAAGAAGATGTTAAACCTGTTTCAGTAGTAAGTCCAAATTGAATATTTATATAAACAAATTCACTATCAGCATCAGAAATAACATCACCAAAATTATCAAAAAATACTGGTATTGCAGGACTTAATGCACCATAAGCTGTAGCAATAGGTGTTTCCATTGCTGCTCTAACTCCTTGAAAATTCATCCAAAACCTCCAAATCTTTTTTGTGCTTTTGCAATAGCTCTATTCATTGATATTTTAATTGTTTTTTGTAATTGTCCACCTTCTTTATAAGTTCCAAACCAATCTGGAGGTGCGGTTCTACTTGAAACATATTTTGACTCTCCACCACCTATTTCGTATCGCAAGGTCTCGCCACCCCTACCAGCACCAACTTGTTCTAATTTTTCTCTACCAGTTCTTGAATATGGTGCATCTCCAATGACCTTTCCAGTTCTTTTTACTTTTCCTCTTCTAAATCTTCCTATTAATTCATCTTGAGCATATCCTTTATCAGGAGAAAAGTTTCTAATATTTACTGGAACATCTCGACCAGCCTTTGCTAGTTTTTTCATTTCACTTTGACTAAATCTAGGTGATTTAATTCTTCTAGGATTTCCTTTATTTCCATTACCTTTGTTTATATTTCCATTAGCTTCAATTTCCCAAGAATTTGAATATCTACCTGACCAAGATGGGCCAGCATCTTGTAATTCTTCAACAATTTTTTCTGCTGCATCTAATGGGCCATCAAAAGCTATTATACTTGCTGCCATATTTACATCTCTTAAAATTTTTTTAAATGGATTTTTCATTATTGAGGTTTGGCAATAACAGTATGAAGTATAGGATTATCTCCCCTTGATGTATTGATACTAATAATTCTTGCAACTTTATTTACTCCATCTGCTGCATATTGAATTCTATCTTTTACCTTGGGATAATAACTTCCTAGTTCATCATTACCAAAAATAAATTTAAGATCATTTGTTTGACTTGTTCCTTCATAAGTAGATCCAGATACATTACTTATAATTGCCTTTAATTCAATATTCGTATCAGATCCACTAACTTCTCCTGTGGTCGTATTGTATGTCTGAGATGTAGCTGTCTTAATATAAGTCACATCAATACCAAATTTATCTAATAATTGTTTTGGTAAACCTTTAAAAGTATTGTCTATAAATGACATATTATCCTCGTACTACCCTCATCTGAAAAGACCCTGCTCCACCAATCATATACGCACCAAGATAACTTTGTAACCAAGGATAAACATCTAAAATATTATTTGTCGGGCCAGTTCCCTGACTAGATGTATTAAATTTTACCTGTAAATCTCCTAATTTTGCTTCAGAAATATTTCCATCTTTACCAGTAGTACCAGTAATGGCATCAGTATCGTTTGCCAAAGCTCTAGCTAATTCATATTGTGCATATTTAATATTATTTGGAATTACAGTACAAGATAGTTCTACATCATCTACCTGATAATTATTTCTAGGAAACTTTAACGCCTGACCTTGATCACATCTATCTCCAAAATACATAAAACTATCAATCCATCTTGTTGCAGCTATTAATGCTCTATTCTTTTTATCATCCTGTTTATTATCCCATTGCGTAGAACTTGGGACGGTTTCAAAATATGCGTCTGCTTCAGCTAATGTGACATAGCTATTAGCATTAGCTCCAGATATTGTTGCGTCTATAGTAGCTGCCACGATTTCAGAAAGTAATTTAGTTTTATTGTAGCGTAAAGAAAAAACCCCACCAATAATTGATGAGGTTTATTGACCACCAAATTAATCTTACGATTAATATGTTGATGTATCAAGAGGTGAGTTAACTGTTAACTGAACCAATGGAATCAAGTCAGCATCATATGTAAGTGCCCACTTGTTAGCTGTTGCTAAGTTTGCATTGGTTGGGTTATCATCAGCAACGTTCCACTTAGTACCCATAACGTGATAGGCACTGTGATAGTCAACAGACATAACATCTTGCTTAGAAAGAATGTTTCTTTCAGCTTCGATTCTTAGTGCTTGCTGATTACCTTCAAGAATTGTTCCTGATGTTGTTAAGTAGCAGAAGAACTCAATCTGATGACCACTTGAACTGGATGGTGCAACTGTGTTAACAGCAGAGTCAACAACAACTGTACAACCAGCAAATTCGCCAACGGCTCTATCGCTGATTCCAACACCACCGCCACCCCATTGGATGCCAGTTCCAGTTGATAATGCAGAAGTAGAGAAAGTTAACATACCAACCTGATATAGGTAGTAAGCAACTGTTGGATGAACGATAAGAATATCGAGATCCTCTCCTCTTTCTCCAAGCAAGTTTCTTGCCTTTGCAATTGAAGAAGCTGTTAAGAAGTTTGCTTCAGTAGCACTAGCACCAGCTTTTGCTAGGTCTAGTTTATTTGCTGCTAATGCAGTTCCAAATAAACCAGCTAAATGTGAAAACAATCTAGCGTTGTTTAGTTTGTTGATTGCATCTGCAAGTTGGTTTCTGATGTGACCCATTGGATCTTCACCAGCAGCCAAGATAGCAACGTCATCTACAGCATAAGCAAATGCTCTGTGGCAGATTGTTGCAACCTGTGTGCCTGTACCAATCTTCTGTGGTGTTAGGTAACCAGCAGTAGAAGTACCCCAGTTTGCAGCACCAGTTAGAATTTCTTCTGTTGGAGCGATTGGGTTGAATTCTGGAACTTGAATTCTTGTTCCACCTTCTGTTGCATCAAGTAGTCCATTACGAGTAATAGCACCAGACTTGATAAAAGCACTACGCTCCTTGATAGCTTCGGAAACGTAAGTACTAAAATTATTTCTCTTAACGACATCCGCTAATAGGACACCGCCAGAGTAATTCTGAAACGGAGCAGCCATTCAGATTTACCTTTAAACTTTTTGCGATACCCTAATCACAGATAAGGGCATTAGTTTCACCGAAACTAACTATTTTTATTGAGCCTCCCTCTTCAGCACGGCTGCGAGGTCGGGGTTCTCATTCTCCATTATAAGCTGTTGCGTCAAATTGCCAGTTTTCCAAGGATTATCTGTTCCACCTGACACATTTGATATAGGACTAGGCTTTGCACCCATACCAGCAGCACTGCTTGGTTTGAAGTGATGTTCCCATCCACTACCAGGATTTTTCAGAGTAGAAAGATAAACATTTAAATCTTGTTCAACACCACCATTAAGAACAACTACCTTACCTTCAGCATTTCGTTGTAATTTATTTTGCAGTAATGATAATGTTTGTTCTGCATTTATAGCACCTTGATTACTAATAGCTGCAAGTGCTGTGGTTTTGGTTGAAGCCATCTCATTAGAAGTTTTCATGTCTTCTAACTGTTGAGACAAAGTAGAAATTTGTTGCTGTTTGTCTTGAGCAGTTTTATTTGCTTCTTCCCAAAGAGTTTTCCATTGTCCTTGATCTTCTAACTCTTGTTTTCGTTGCTCTTCTTTTTTCTTATAAACTTCATCAAGTTTATTTTTTGCACCTTTAAATTTTTCTTCGCCTTCAGCGATTTGTTTTTTTAGTGCTGCAATCTGTTCTTCATATTGTGTTTTAACAGCAGTAAGATCAGGTGCATTTGGTTGTGCTGGTTGTGAAGGAGTTTCAGTCACGGACTGATCAGAAGGAGTCACAGACTCAGACTGAACTACTTTTTCTTCGATTGCCATGAATTATTCAGATAAGATGTTAGTGGATTTTTTTTTAGAAGGCTTTTTTTTAGCTTCTACTTTTGGTGTTTCAACAGGAGTGGATTTTACAGCAGGAATTTCTGCTAGTTCCCACTTATACGTTCCGTCTGATTGTTGAACGTAATCTAAGTGTTTGCCCATAATTAGATATGTACTTGCTCTTTAGTTTACCAAACTATTCAGATTTGGCTTCATTAGCTGAAGGTAGTACTTCTCCCTGCACCAAAATGTCTCTAAATTCTTCTCTATCTATTACCTGTTGATCAAAGAGAGATGTTAATGCTGTGATATCCTGCCCGATCAATCTTTCAATATCAAAATCTCTACTGATCTTAACTTCGGGTGGTTCAATTCCTACATATTCAGCAGATAAATTAAATGCTTTTTGAAGTTTTTGTTCTAATTCCATAGAAACCATAGCAAGCATAGAATTAGTATCTACACGATCTAACCTTCTTGCATCAGCAGATTCAGCTACAAACTTCTGTTGACTCAAAGTACTAATACCAAGAGTAGCCATTTGCATCTGTAATTCCTTAATCTCAGCAGATTGAGCATCAAAAGCACTAGAAGCTGGTTCGACATAATAAACTTTATTTCCAGGCTGAGTTGCCATTGCATAATTAACAGATATAGCTAAATCTTTTGTCTGATCATCATACCCTTCCATTACAAGCATTGGTTGAGATGCAACGTGCAAACTATGAATCAAATCTGCTTGTCTTTGAAAATGTGCAAGATTTAAATATGCAATATCAAGTAAAGGTGGTTTACTTACTAAATTTTCAACTTTTCCAGAATAAACAGTAACTAATGGTATTTCACCAAGAGAAAAACTGCCCGACTCTGCCAACTCATAATCCTTTGCACCAGCAGGACTAGACATATCTCCTGCATATCCTCCACCATCATCTTCATACAGATCTTCAACAGTTTCTTTTTTCCTAAATACACGATAACGACCTGGTTCTATAACTCTCATCTGATCATAAATCTTTTCACCAAACTCACCATCTGGTAATACAGCTTTTTCTGCAATCCTAACTTGCACTAAATTTCCATAATTTGATTCTCTATCTAATCTCCAACCATAAATATTATTAGGATCTATTTCAATCCAATAGGGTCTACGATCCTGTGCTCTTTCTTCAGCTAAACTTCTTGCTCCAGATGGTGCTGGATAATCTACAAGAATATGACTTTGACCATAAGTAAGAGAACACATCAATAATCTTCTTGCATATTCATCTAAATCAGAACCACAACCATCAACATCCATTTTGAACATATCTGTCCAATAAGGATCACCTATTAATGATATTGGTTTTCTTAAAACAAGACCTGTAGCTGCTCTAATTAATCTCTGTGTAAAAGGACTAAATACTGATCTATTTACTCTTGCAAGGTAAGCGTCATAATCTTCTCTTGGTTCTAATGGTAAAAATGCTTCACTATTTTCTCTCAAGTATTCTGTTCCTTCTGTTACTGCTTTCATTATTTCCCAACCTTTTATCATATCTATAACTGCTCTAGTCCTAGTAAAAGGACTATCACTTCCACCTAAATAAGAACTGGCTGTAATACTTGTTTGAATTCTTCCTGGGACTGCGTAAGTCATGTCAACACCTCCATCGTTTTAAGGCTAACGCTTTTCTTGTAGGTCTGCCTTTTTTATCTTTCAAAGGCCCAGGCATACCAGACATTCTTGCACAGAAAGACTTTCTTCTTGCCTTTTCTGCTGGTGTAAGCCCTGATTTTTTAGTTACAGGTGCTTTTAAATTACTTCCAGTAGCAGCATTATATTTTCTACGACCTTTTGCTGTCAGACCACCTTTTTTTGATTTTTCACCTCTACCAACAGATAAACTTACACCTTTACGTTTTTTTCTCATTATTTACCTACCTTTGCCTGTGCTTTTTTATGAGCAACAGTAAATGAATCCCCTGCTCGCATCCTTCTTTTCATAAACTCCATATGCTTATCACTATGATGTTCAGAATGTTTTTCTAATAAATTTTTTTGACGAGTAGTTAATTTCATTTTTTCTTCTTTTTCTTCTTTTTAGCTTTTAATTTTTTAAAATCAGCAGCAGTGATTTTATCTCTAGGAGGTGCAACAGCAGCCAGTTTCCTTTGTTTTGAAGAATAAGAACCTTTAGGCATGATTTTTCCTAGATAACTCCATGTTACCGCTTTCCTTAAGATTTTACACTTATTTCTTTTTCTTTTTTGTCTTAGTTTTCTTTTTCTTACCTTTTTTGACACTTGCGATGTATCCTTGACATCTAGCCATTGCGTGAGATTTGCTCATTTTTTCTTTTTAGTAGTTTTTTTACGTCTATGTTGATATGTTATCTTCTTACTACTTGTTTTTTCACGTTTAAATCTTGCTTTTTCACTCGCTGACATCTCTCCAACAGTCTTAGGTGTCTTACTTGATACACGTTTACTTGGTCTACACGCTGGATAACCTCTTTTTTCTCCTTTTGAACGACCACAAGGCTTTCCTGTCTTTACATCAACCCAATTTTCCTTAAACCAACGTGTTAAACCACCTTTAGCTCTAGGATTTGTACTACTTTTTCTTTTTTGTGGCACTTTTTTTACCTACTCGATAAGTTCCACCACGTTTTTTGTACTCTCGTACAAGCCATGCGTTAGCGTAGGCTGATGGATAAACAGCAAACTTGCGTTTAGCTTCGGCTTTTACTCTAGCGTAAAGAGCTTTATTTACAGGAACATTCACTACGTTTTTTACCTCCCTTCTTCTTCTTCTTCTTTTTCTTAGTTGTAGAATGGTACATAGTAAGAATTAGGTAGTTCTTAATATATTCTAAACGCAGTTTGACCTAATGTCTCTGGCTTTGCCAAATTAAATTGTTGTAGACAAAGATAACCAAAAGCATCAAAAGCATGGTCAACTCCTAGATTTTTATTAGGCAAACCAGTATTTGGTGCATATGTGAGAGTTCTAAGAGCTTTTATCAATTCTTTACATCTTGGATGAATAAAAGTTCTTTGATCTCCATTTGCATCAAGCAGAGCAGTATTAACAGCAGTTATCTTATCTCTAATCTTCCAAGGAGATTTAGGACTCATAACAGTAAAACCACTACGTCTGAGAATATTATGATCTGTTACTCCAACCCCACTTGTTTTTCTTGCACTACCCGTTGGGTCAGGACAAGCAATAATTCTTCTATCTACTCCATATCTTCTTGTCACTTCTTCAGCAAAATCCCATGTGGTAGCACCTCCTGTCAGCATGATCTCATCAAAAACATATAAATTGTTGTCATGCTTATACGCACAGATCCCTGCCATAGGGTCAACGTTAAAATCTAAACCCAATAACAAAGGAAGCATATGTAGATCTTCCACTTCCTTATCAATGTTGTCATCAGTGAAACTAACAGCAACTAAACCAGTAAGATTTTCAAAACTAGCTTCAAATTCCTGTCTGAATGTCCTCGCATCTAATTGTGACCTAGCTGCTTCCACTTCTTCTTTCTTTACGTTACCCCCCTCTATCGTTGTAAAGCTCCATCTAGCCCAATCATCCCATTCCTGTTCACCACAAAAGCACCACATATCATAAAACCAACTGGCAGTACCGTCAGGAGTACTAATAAACAAAGCCCAACCCTGTTTATCTGCTAAAGCTGGTCTAATAACTTCAGCCCATACATCTCGATCCATAAAAGCAGCCTCATCCAATACAACCCCTGCCAAACTTCTTCCCCTCAATGCCATCGCATTTTCAGTTCCCTTTAACTCAATACTTGATCCATTTATCAAATCTAACCTTAAATCTGTCTCATTCTTACTCTTAATCCATACCTTCGGTGTTAATCTCTTTAACTCCTTCCACGCAATATCCTTTGCCATCCTATAAGTAGGAGCACAATAGAAATATACTTCACCAGGTCGATTGATTGCCCCTCTAAGCAGTTCAATACAGGAAAGGTATGATTTACCAAACCTTCTTCCTGCAACCAACACCCGAAATCTTTTATCACTATTAAATACCTCCCCCTGTGCATACCTTAAACTGATTTCTTGCTGTTTTGTAGCCGTCATACACTCAAAAATAACAGAAAATTCAACTTATACCCCCCTTTTATAGCCTATTTCACGTTTTTTAGGTTATTATTCGATTAATAACCCTTAACAAGATCAAGTCCGTGGCTTCTTCTACTTTCCCAGAAAACATAAATAATAATCTAATACCTCAACCAGCAAAAAAGAAAGGTCGCTCATCTTTCTCAGATGTTTTGAAACGTTCTCAACGTCTTTACGCTCGTCAACTTGAAGGTAAAACTACTCGCCAATTAGTAATAGAACACGCAAATATCGAAAGTGTTTCAGAAACTACCGCCTGGGAAGATTGGGGTAGAGTTAAAGTTTGGAATAATGAAGATTGGGAAAAAGATAGAGAAAATCTACTTCCACGCTTACAAGCTATGAGAGTACGCTTATTCAACAAAGCAGTTAAAAAGGGTCAATTACAAACAGCAGCACAAATCCTAGACTCTCTAGGCAAAGTAATAGGTGAATCCGTAGAAACAGTTAATATCCAAGCTCCAGAACTTTCAATTCGTGTAGAACCAAAAAATTAACCAGAATATATTTAAGTTCCCCTGTCTGTACATAAAAAAAATAGTATTTTTGTACTACTCCCCCTAGTACATCCCAAAAAAATTAGTTAGTCCTTTTTAGTCCTTAGCGGTAGCTATTAGATATCACTATGGTATAATAGAATATAGTTATGTAAACTTAAATTTTTTACTATGTTTATTTTCTTCAATTCTTTTTTAGTTTCTGAAGTAATAACACTTAAGAAAATTGCAGAATACATAACTATGTAAACCTAAAAATTATTCAACCCTTCCAACAAATGAACAGTATTAATTTATTCCCAACAGAGGACAAACAAACCGTAAGAGCAGAGAAACTTAAATTTCAATTCTCTTTTAGTTCTTACAGTTCTTATATGACTATCTCTGATAGCTCTAAAGAATTAACAATCTATCTTGATGACAAAGCAGTTAGAGATTCAATAATCTTTAACGTAAACAATTTATCTGCTGACTATTCGAGAGATAAAAGTTTTCTAAAATTATTATTTCAAAAGGTAGTAGAAAAAATTAACAAGATGGACAAAGAAGACAGAGCCGATATGGAAGCATGGCTAGTCGCTAATTTCAAGCATCAGGAGGTTAAGTAATGACTAAGAAAAAGAAACAAGAAAAAGACTTAACTGAACAAGAATTTATTGACCGTATGAACAAGTGGTCAAGAAAAATGTTTGGTTATACCAAAAACGGAAAATACTACAGGGGAGATTCAAACAATGAGAGCTAAGAAAACTTATTTAAGATCTCAAGTAAAAGTATTATTAAATATTTTAGATCTTGAGAAACTAGATAAATTATGTCTAGGAAAATATGGAGAGCTTAACCGCTCTCTATATTTTAGATACTTACTAAAAAAAGAAATTCAGGAGAATTTAAAATGAGACTTAAAATTCAATTAACTTGCTATTTAATTTTAATAGCTTCAATTTGTTTTACAGGTTTTGAGATATTCAAAACTTTAAACAACTTTCAAAATACTTACTTACAAAAATTAGAGGTACTTAAAAATGACTAAAACAACAATAGAAAAATTTGATGGAGGATTTACTATTTGTAATCCATATGCAAGTAAAATAAAATTTACTTGTTTGGATGGAGTAGTAATAGAAGTTCCCGAACTTAGTCTAAGATTAATTCTTACTAGATTATATTGTTCTTATACTCGTGATATTTGCGGGCTGAGAGGTTCGGCGGTTAGCTGGTTAAATTATCAGTTCGGAGTTAAAAAGACTTATAAGTTTTGGCAAAAGGCATTCAAAGAAAATGGATGTTTTGAAGCTCTCAAGATTAAAGAACCTAAGTTTTAAAACTCCAGGACTAAAAATAATTAACCCTAAGAAATTAGGGTTATTTTTTTGGTCAATTTTTTTTTCAAAATTTTTTCATTTTTTTTTTTTTTTTTTTTTAAAAAAAAAATTTTTTTAA
>Ga0315331_10002199_pt1 | contig 14812 bp, 11 predicted proteins | sample M160m34915metaG_FD_203456 | JGI IMG/M metagenome (GOLD analysis project Ga0315331, IMG submission 203456) | Ammonia-oxidizing marine archaeal communities from Monterey Bay, California, United States - M1 60m 34915 | ecosystem: Environmental > Aquatic > Marine > Intertidal zone | place: USA...
GCCGGGAAATACGCGGATGGCCGAACCTTCACGACCTACGCTCCACCCACCGCAATTACGGGGGAGTTCCTCGCGGATCTCGATGAACGATCGATCCGCACCGAGGTGAAGCCCCGGGACGAGGGCAGCTTCTGGCGACAGATCCTGATCATGTGGGCGCCGTTGGTCCTCTTCATCGGGCTTTGGATCTTCTTCATTCGGCAGATGCAGAGCGGTGGCGGAAAGGCCATGAGCTTCGGGAAATCCAAGGCGCGCCTGCTGACCGAAAATCAGCACGAGGTCACGTTCAAGGACGTCGCCGGAATCGAGGAATCCAAGGCAGAACTCGAGGAGATCATCGAATTCCTGCGTGAGCCCAAGAAATTCACTCGTCTCGGAGGCCGGATTCCGAAGGGAGTGCTCCTCGTGGGTCCGCCGGGAACGGGTAAGACGCTGCTCGCGCGTGCGGTTGCGGGTGAGGCGGGCGTCCCCTTCTTCTCCATCTCCGGATCGGATTTCGTAGAGATGTTCGTCGGCGTGGGGGCCTCCCGTGTTCGCGATCTCTTCTTGCAAGGGAAGAAGCAGGCTCCTTGCATCATCTTCATCGATGAAATTGACGCCGTTGGGCGACATCGCGGTGCGGGAATGGGCGGCGGGCACGACGAGCGAGAGCAGACGCTCAATCAGCTCTTGGTCGAAATGGACGGCTTCGAGAGCAATGAGGGCGTGATCATGATCGCCGCGACCAACCGGCCCGACGTGCTCGATCCGGCCTTGTTGCGGCCGGGCCGATTCGATCGGAGAGTGGTCGTTCCTCGGCCGGACCTGAGAGGTCGCTTGGAGATCCTGAAGATCCACACTCGGCGCGTTCCGCTGGCAGACGATGTCGATCTCGAACTGCAAGCCCGCGGGACTCCGGGGTTTGTCGGCGCGGATCTCCAGAACCTGGTGAATGAGGCGGCGCTGCTCGCCGCACGCCGCAACGCAGCGCGGGTGGCGCACGAGGACTTCGAGAGCGCCAAGGATAAGGTGCTCATGGGTGCGGAGCGGCGCAGCATGATCATGTCGGACGAGGATAAGCGGATTACCGCCTATCACGAGGCCGGCCACGCGTTGGTCGCGATGCTGACTCCGGATGATTCCGACCCGGTGCACAAGGTGACCATCATTCCTCGTGGAATGGCGCTCGGGCTGACACAGACGCTGCCTGAGGAGGATCGGCTGAACTATACGGAGCAGCAGATCTATGCGGTCATTCGATACGCGATGGGCGGGCGTGCGGCGGAGGAGATCGTCTTCGATCATTTTTCAACGGGCGCCTCGAACGATCTGCAGAAGGCGACTCAATGGGCGCGCCGGATGGTGACCGAATACGGAATGAGCAAAGAGCTCGGACCGGTCTCCTATTCTGCTGAGGGCGGCGACGTATTCCTCGGTCGAGACTTCGCGACGCGCAAGGATTACAGCGAACAAAAGGCGCGGGAGATCGACGACGAGGTCGCGGGCATTCTGGCGTTGAAATATGACGAGGCGCGGCAGCTGTTGGTCGATCACCGGGAGCTACTCGATCGGGTAACGGAGGCGCTTCTTGAACGAGAGACCCTTGAGGGACCCCAGCTGGCACAGCTGCTGAGGGGAGAGGCGCTGCCGGTATTGGAGACCGACGGCGAGGATGACTCGGATCCCTCGATTCGGCCGAATCGGGATGAGCCGGGGAAGGATCGGGCCGATGATAATTCGGGTGGCAACATTCCCGACCCGGAGCCGATGCCGGGCTGAGGGTGACGGCACGGGAGCTGACGGGTCGAGCATGCTGAGGGGCGGGCGTTGATCGAGGTCTTGTGGACGTTCGGGGCGGATCTGGCGGAGTTCTTCAACTCCCGATTCGATCCCTTTCGAGACACGATGGACATCCTCGTCGTTGCCGCGGGGATCTATTGGCTCTTGCTCCTGATCCGCGGCACGCGGGCGATCCAGATCCTGGTGGGTCTGATCGTGCTGATTGCCCTGTCCCTTGCCAGCCAGCTCTTCCAACTCGCGGCGCTGGGTCTGATCCTCGACAGATTGCTCGAGCCCGCCGTTTTGATCATCGTGATCCTTTTCCAGAATGACATTCGACGAGCCCTGGCGCGGGTCGGTCGTGGATTCTTTCCGTCTTTCTCGGCGGAGCAGGAGATTCAGGTCGTGGAGGAGGTCGTTCGGGCCGCCGGCGCGCTGTCTCAGCGGCGCCACGGGGCGTTGATCGTTTTGGAGCGGGAGAGCAACCTGGGCGATCTGATCGAGGCGGGAGTGGCAGTGGACGGCGCGCTCTCCAAAGAATTGCTTAGCAGTATCTTCCAGCCCTCTTCGCCGATGCACGACGGCGCAGTCGTGATTCAGGAGGGCCGGGTCTCTTCGGCGGGCTGCATCCTGCCGCTGACTCTTCGAACGGATCTGCCCGAAGGCCTAGGCACCCGTCATCGTGCGGCCGTCGGAATCACGGAAGAGACCGACGCGCTGGTCGTCGTGGTTTCTGAGGAGACCGCGAATATTTCGGTCGTGCTGGGAGGAGAAATGCTCCGAGGACTCGACGCACCGCGACTTCGGGTCGTGCTGCGAGACGTGTTGGGCGGAGAGCGGAAGGAATTGCCCGAGGACGCTGAGGTCACGGGTCGGCTCGAGGTCGCCGAAGACCCAGGTCAGGGACAGGCGACAGCCCTGTAGTTGCGCTCGGCGCCGATTTGATGCGGCGCGGCTCCTCGGCCAGGGTGTGAATCGGTGAGTAAAGAGAGAAGGGGTCGAGCGGGCTCATGGCGTCGCGCTTCCAAAATTTGCGTCCAGGGGTGTTTTTACTTGCCCTCGCGATCAGCGTATTCATCTGGGCGGTGGCTCAAGGGACGTCGAGCGTCATCCAGTCCTTTGATGTCGAGGTCGAACTCGTTGGTGTCGAGGCGGGTCTGGTCATCACGGACCAGAGTTCCGATGAGGTCAATGTTCGGCTGCGAGGAAGCCGTGCTTCGCTGCGGAACCTCGACACCGACGCCTTGAAATATCGAGTGGATGCACGAGGCGGAAAGCCGGGGGTGGCGGTTTACGAAGTCGACGTAGAGACGATCGATCACCCGACTGGGACACAGTTCGTGGGGTATTCACCATCCCGCCTCGAGGTCCGTTTCGAGAAACGAGGGCGCAAGGCGGTGAACGTGCGTGCCGAAGTAGAGGGGACACCGGCACCCGGTTTTCACGTCGCCGGGGTCGAAATCGAGCCGGCCAAGGTCTGGCTAGAGGGAGCCCGGAGCCAGGTGATGCGCCTTGATGAAGTTCCGACGGAGTCCATCGACATTGCTGGCCTCGCGGGCCCGGAGCGCAGGGAGGTCAGGTTGGTGTTGAGCGGAGGAACCGTGTGGGCGGAAGAAAACGAGCCGGTTGCCGTCACGATTCGGATCGAGGCCGATCCCGTGCCAGACCCGGTGATCGATCTGGAAGACGTGGAACTCGATGAGTTGGACGCGAACGGGGCGCGCGAGGAGGAGCCGGTATGACGGAGCAGAGTGTGCGTAGGCTCTTCGGCACCGACGGGATTCGCGGTACAGCGAACGTACATCCGATGACGCCTGAGGTGGCTTTGGCCTTGGGAAGGGCGATTGCACACGTGTTCCGGGAGGCGGAGGGCGAGCGCAAGCAGATCTTGATCGGGAAGGATACGCGACTCTCGGGCTACATGTTCGAGGACGCTCTCGCGGCTGGCATCTGCTCGATGGGTGTGAACGTGATCCAGGTCGGACCCGTCCCGACGCCGGCTCTGGCATTCTTGACCCGTGACATGCGATGTAACGCGGGTGTGATGATCACCGCGAGCCATAATCCGTACCAGGACAATGGAATCAAATTCTTCGCCTCGGATGGCTTCAAGCTTCCGGACGAAGCAGAGGCTCGCATCGAACGACTGATCGAGACGGGCGAGATCGAGCAAATTTCAGTTCCGCCCGACGAGATCGGACAAGCGCATCGCATCGAAGACGCGCGCGGGCGCTACGTGGTCTATCTGAAGCACGCCTTCCCTCGTGAACTCACGCTCGAGGGCATGCGGATCGTTGTCGACTGTGCGAACGGCGCAGGCTACCGGGTGGGTCCTACCGTGCTTCGGGAGCTCGGGGCGGAGGTCTTCGCGATCGGTGTGGATCCCAACGGCCGAAATATCAACGAGGATTGCGGGTCGCTCCACCCCGATCGCGCCGCCGCCAAGGTTCGGGAGCTGCGAGCGGACGTCGGGATCGCGCTCGACGGCGATGCGGACCGGGTGATCGTGATCGACGAGCAGGGCGAAATCTTCGACGGCGACATGCTGATGTGGATGTGCGCGCGAGATATGAAGGAGACCGGTGCTCTGATGAAGGACACCGTCGTTGCGACGGTGATGAGCAACCTCGGGCTGGAGCGAGCACTCGACTCGATTGGCGTCGATTTGCGGCGGACGCAGGTCGGGGACCGTTATGTCGTCGAGGCGATGCGTGAGGGTGGCTTCAACCTGGGTGGCGAGCAGTCGGGGCATATCCTCTTCCTAGATCATTCATCCACAGGAGACGGGATGATGTCCGCGCTCCAGGTGCTCGCTCTGATGGCGCGGGATGGAAGGAAGCTCTCGGAGTTGAATGCAGGGTTTGAGCGGCTGCCCCAGGTCATCGTGAACGTTGGTGTGGCGGAGAAGCGTCCACTCGAGGAGCTAGTGGCATTTCAGGAGAAGGTCGCGGAGGTCGAGGACGAACTCGGCGACACGGGACGCGTTCTGATTCGTTACTCCGGGACCGAGAACAAGGCGCGAGTCATGGTCGAGGGCCGCGATGAGGACCGGGTGCACGAAATCGCCAATTCTCTCGCGGGGAAGCTCAAACGAGCGCTGTCCGGGGGCGAATAGGCGCGTCGCCCTCAAAGGGCAGCGCGACCTGCGAAGGTCGACCGGCCCGCTTGGCCGCGTCGGGGAGGCGCGGACGCCCTTTCGGACGAACTGCGTGTCTGTTTTGGCGAACGCGCGTTCTCCGGGGCATTCGCTGAACCGAGAAGGCCGGCAGTCGGCTATTTTTCCGTCTCGCCGGGCGTCGCGGGAGTTCGCGGGTATTGGGGCTCGGGCGCGCGGAGACAGGTCCAGGATACAGAGTACGGGTAGAGGCGGTCGTGGAGAATCCGGTCGACACAAGTGAATGCGCGATCGGGCAGCAAGGGTGTTGGCCCCTCGTCACCGCTGCGGAAATGCAGGCGCTCGATCGGAGGACGATCGATGAGGGGGGTGTTCCGGGAGCGGTCTTGATGGAGAACGCGGGTCGCTCGCTGATTCGGCCGGCCCTCGAGTTGAGGGCGTCGAGCAGCCGGTCCAACGACCCGATTCGAGCCCTTTGCGGTGGGGGCAACAACGGGGGCGATGGATTCGTTCTGGCACGCCATCTGCACCTGGAGGGCATTTCGACTGAAGCTCTGCTCGTGGGAGACCCGCGGCGCCTTCCGCGCGATGCCGCGCTGAACTGGGCACTCCTTGAGACGTTGGCGGTGCCCAGGCGGGTGGTGGAGCCGAATGACGATGCATTCGATTGGGCCGGCCTGCTGGCCGCCACCAGCGTCGGGGTGGATGCGCTGTTCGGGACGGGTCTGAAGCGCGAAATTCAGGGAGGCTGGGCACGCCTCGTGGCCGCTGTGACGGCAGCTCGCCGCGACGGACTCCGCGTGCTCTCCGTCGACATTCCGTCTGGGGTCGCTGCGAATACGGGCGGAATTCTCGGTGAGGCGATCGTGGCGGATCGGACCGTCACGATTTCGCTGCCCAAGGTCGGCCTCGCGCTGGAGCCGGGGGCGTCGCACGGAGGACGAGTCGATGTGGCGCGCATCGGCATCATGGATCCGGATCCGGAGCGGCGTCCGAGCGCGGAACTCTGGAACGTACTCGGGGCGGCCGCTCGGTTCCCAGAGCGACCCAGAACCGGACACAAGGGGCGCTTCGGGCATGTCCTTGTGATGGCGGGCTCCACGGGCATGACCGGCGCGAGCGTCTTGGCGTCGAGAGCCACGCTGCGAGCCGGCGCAGGGCTGGTGACGCTGGCGCATCCGGCCGGTCTGGATGCAGAGTTGGGGGGCCTTCCCGCAGAGGTCATGACGGCGCCAGTCGCGGCGACGCCTGACGGCGGCTTTGCACGTTCGGGCGAAAAGGCGGTCGAGGAACTGGTCTCTTCCCGGGACGTCGTCGCCTTGGGCCCTGGCCTGGGCCGTGGGGCTGAGGTCGTGGACCTGGTGCGTCGTCTGATTCGCGTCGTCGAACGGCCGCTGGTCGTTGATGCGGATGGCCTCAATGCGTTAACGGGACAGCTGCCGCGGCTCCGTGAGCGCGAGCAGCCGACCGTGCTCACGCCCCATCCCGGCGAGGCGGCGCGCCTGCTGGATACGACCGCTGGCGAAGTGAATGCGGACCGGCTGGGTGCAGCCCGCGCCCTCTCCGCCGAGAGCGGGGCGACGGTGGTTTTGAAGGGCGCCCGAACCGTCGTGGCGGAACCTCTGGGCCGAGCTCTGGTCGTGTCGACGGGGGGGCCTCAGTTGGCCACCGCGGGAACGGGGGATGTCCTGACGGGGGTGGTGGCGGCGCTGCTCGCCGCAGAGCTCGGCGCTTTCGATGCGGCCGGACTGGCCGCCTGGTGGCACGGCGCTGCGGCGGATCGCTGGGCTGCGGGTCGCGGAGAACTTGGTTTGCTGGCGAGTGAGTTGGCGGACGCCTTGCCCGAGACGGCGCATTGGATACGGCTCGAGGCCGAGGCGGTCCGCAGCAGGAGGGAACCAGGTGAAATCCTGGAGCTTCGTTTCCCGGGACCCTGAGCAGACGCACGCGCTCGGTTGCGAGCTCGGCCGTTCGATCGGCGCGGAGGGTCTCTTCGTGGCGCTCGTCGGACCGCTCGGCTCGGGAAAGACGGTGTTCGTCAAGGGGCTAGCGGAGGGGCTTGGGGTCGAGCCGCGTGCGGTTTCGAGTCCGACCTTCGTGATCGCGCAGCAATATGTGGTGCCGCAGGGACCCGACGCGTTGTATCACGTCGACCTCTACCGGTTGGAGCGGGCGGAAGAGCTCGAGTCCATCGGTTTCTACGACATGCTGGCTCCGGGCGGCGTGATTGCGGTCGAGTGGGCGGATCGCTTTCCGGGTGTACTCGGGCCGGACACGCTCCGCATCGAATTCGAGGGCCCTGCCGTCGAGGAGGGAGCGGGCGGGCGTTTGGCCCGCGTCAGCGCGGACGGAGGACGTTCACTCCAGGTGTCGGGCGACTGGTTTTCCCGGGTGGAGAGACTCGGCTCCGCGGGCCGATCAACGAGTGGGCTCAGGTCAGCAAAGGCGTTGGTCGCCTGTCTTGTGTCGAGCGGCCTGCTGGCCGCCGCGAGCATCGGTGGGTGGGCAGAATCCCGCGCGACGGAACCTTGCGGATCATGGGTTGCGGCCGAGGCGGACGCGCTGGGGACCGCGCGGGTCCAATGCGTCGGGCGCACTCGAAATGCGCTCCCCGCCGAGAGACGAACGCGCGGGATCGCGCGCCTGCTCGAGGGAGAGCGGATCGATCTCAACCAGGCGGGCGTCGACTTATTGAGGGCATTACCGGGGATCGGCCCAACGCGGGCGGAGAGACTCGTACGCGCCCGATCTGAGCGCGCTTTCGATTCGATCGAAGAGATCGAGCGGGTACCGGGCATCGGTCCCGTCCTGCGATCCCGGCTTACGAAGTGGCTCTGCGTGGGTGAGCGAGCAGCGGTCGGGGGATGCGGTGGCTGAGAATCACGTGCCGCCGCTGGATCGGGAGAGCTCGGCAGCCCCGCGCGGATTCCAGCGAATCGCGGCGCTCGGAGCGCGGCTCCAGCGAGAACTCTGGATGCAGGAGCCCGGTGAGTCGGTGACGACCCGGCTCGCCCGCTCGCTCGGACAGTTGGTCGTGCTGACGGCGCGCGGCTTCTACTCCGACCGGCTCATGCTGCGGGCGAGCGCGCTCACCTACGTCACGGCCCTCTCGATCATCCCCATGCTGGGGGTGGTGATCGCGATCGTGGGCGCCTTCGGCGGGGACGAGACGCTGGTCGACTTTGCGATCGACCAGCTGACCTCGGTCGCGCCGCAGGTCAGGGATACGGTCCGTGGGTACGCCGCCAAGCTCGATTTTGCGAGTTTTGGGACGGTGGGGGGCGCGATCCTCTTTGCGATGGCGATCCTGGCGCTGCGTCATTTGGAATCGACCCTCAACGACATCTGGGGGGTGACCTCCGATCGGGGTTGGGCGAGACGTTTTTCGGACTATCTGGCGGTCATGGTGGTCGGCCCGCTCTCGACCGGAGTGGCGGTGAGTCTCGCCACGACCTTGCAGAGTGCATCCGTCGTCGAGTGGATGTTGTCGGATCCGACTTTCTCGCGGATCTATGGCGCTGGGCTACAGCAACTCCCCGTTTTGGTGCTTTTTGTCGGCTTCACCTTCCTTTACTGGTTTTTCCCCAACACCGAGGTCCGTCTACGCGCTGCGGCGCTTGGCGGCGTCGTCGCCGCGGTGCTCTTCGCGGCAGCGCGAACGCTCTATGTCGAGTTTCAGATCGGGGCTGCAACCTACCAGGCGGTCTTCGGAGCACTCTCCGCCGTACCGTTGATCCTGGCCTGGCTCTACGTGTGCTGGGCCGTTTTGTTATTGGGGGCAGAGGTCGCCTTTGCAGCGCAGAACCTCGGGTTCGCGCGCCGGGAGATGCGCTACGGGGAAGCCGGGCCCGCGGAGCAAGAAGCGGTCGCGCTCGAGATCGCGGTCGCCATCGCGGTGGCGTACCGACGTGCGTCGCCCCCGCCTACGGCGGAAGACCTGGCCGATACACTGGACGAGCCAGTGCGGCTGGTTCGGCGGCTCTGCGACGCGCTGGATGGGGGGGAGTTGATTGTTCCGGTGCGTAGCGGGGACAGCAAGGATCCCGGCTACGTGCCGGCTCGACCACTTCGTGACATCACGGTGGCCGCCGTCCTCGGCGCGGTACGGGGAGAGGATAGGGGGAGTGGTCCACGCAGCGTCCAGCGGAGTTCGGCCGTGCAGGAGACCCTGCGGGAGATGCAAGGAGCCTGGCATGGGGTGGCGGACGAGACGAGTCTGGCACGTCTCTCCGAGGTCTCGGAGGAGGACCGGCTTGCGGGCTGCTAGGGTCGCGTCCGTTCTTCGGCCAGCGGAGACGCAACGATGGGACCCGAGATGAGGATCTACCTCGATCACAATGCGACGACGCCCGTCCGACCGGAAGTGGTCGATGCGATGACGGGGGTACTTCGGGCCGAGTTTGGCAACCCTTCGAGTGTCTACGAAGAGGGCGCGGCGGCGCGTACCCGGGTGGAGGCGGCGCGCACGGAGGTGGCGCGACTGGTCGGGGCAAAGCCGCTCGACGTCCGGTTCACGGCGGGCGCAACCGAGGCCAACAACACGTTGCTCTTCGGCCTGCTCGGGGCGGGAGATCACGTCGTGACCAGCACGGTCGAGCACCCCTCGATCGACGAGCCCCTCGCGAGACTCGAGCGGGGTGGAGTCGCCGTGACGCGCGTCCCCTGCGACGGCCAGGGCTGTGTCTCCGCCGAGGCGGTCGCGCAGGCCATTCGGGAAGACACCAAGCTGGTGTCGATCATCTGGGCGAACAACGAGACCGGCGCGCTGCAACCCGTGGAAGAGGTCGCTGCGCTCGCACGCGAGCGAGACGTGCTCATGCATTCCGATGCGACACAGGCATTGGGCAAGGCGCCCGTGGACCTCTCGCGCGTGCCGCTCGACTTTCTCTCGGCGTCGGCACATAAGCTCGGTGGGCCGAAGGGGGCTGGCGCGCTGGTCGCTCGCGGGGATCGCAAGCTTCCCGCCTATTTGCAGGGGGGAGGTCAGGAGCGGGGTCTACGCGGCGGGACCGAGAACGTCGCGGGCATCGTTGGGTTCGGCGTCGCCTGCGGGCTCGCGGAGAAGGATTTGAGCGCCCGGGTCGAGGCCAATCGCGACTTGCGAAATCGATTGTGGCGAGGGCTCCAGTCCGAGGTCGGGGACGTCCGGTGGAACGGAGACCCCGAGCGATTGCTGTCCAATACGCTCAATGTGGAGTTCGAGGGGCTGCCGGGTGAGGTGCTGGTGCAGGCGCTCGATCTGGCCGGCGTCGCGGTCTCCGCGGGTGCGGCCTGTCACTCCGGATCGATCGAGCCCTCCAAGGTGTTGACCGCGATGGGGAGGACCCCCGAACAGGCCAGGGCCAGCCTGCGTTTGTCGGTCGGCTGGGGAGTAGACGCATCGCAGGTGGATCGCGCGGTGGCACTGCTCGCGGAACTCATCCCGAAAATTCGTTCGGCGGAGGCGCCGTGAGCGGGGCAGAGCGGGCAGGCGAGGAGTCGGGGCGGGTCGTCGTCGCAATGTCGGGCGGGGTGGACTCGTCGGTCGCGGCTGCGATGCTCGTCGAAGCCGGGGCGGACGCGATCGGCGTCACGATGCGTCTGTCCGAGGGGGGCTCGCGCTGTTGTTCTCTCGAGGATGCCGACGACGCCCGGCGTGTCGCCGAGAAGCTGGGGATCCGTTTCTACGTGGCGAACTACGCGGAGGCGTTTCGTCGGGAGGTGATTCAGCCCTTCGCGGCGGCTTATCTCGAAGGACGCACGCCAATCCCCTGCGTCGCCTGCAACAAGAATTTCAAGTTCGACCATCTTTGGGAGCGGGCGAAGGTCTTCGGCGCGGATCGGGTTGCGACGGGTCATTACGCGCGCCTCACGCATGATCCGCAAACGGGTGAGGCCCGTCTCTATCGCGGGCTCGATCGACAGAAGGACCAGAGCTACTTCCTCTTCTCCCTGGAGCAGTCGCAGTTGCGCGCAGCGTCGTTTCCTCTCGGGGAACTTCAGAAGGACGAGGTGCGCGCGCGCGCGCGCGCGCTCGGGCTGGCAACCGCCGAGAAGCCCGAGAGCCAGGAAATCTGTTTTGTCCCCGATGGCAAGTACGCGGAGGTCGTCGAGCGGTTGCGCCCGGAGGCCTCGCGGCTTCGGGGGCATATCGTGAATCAGGAAGGGCAGGTTCTCGGCGACCATGCGGGCGTGCACCACTTCACGGTGGGCCAGCGGCATGGTCTCGGGATTTCTTCGGATCGTCGTCTCTACGTCCTACGGATCGACCCGCGTCGGCAGGAGGTCGTCGTCGGGGACGCGGAGGGTCTCGATCAAAAGTGGGCCGCCGTCGAGCAGGTCAACTGGATCTCCGGTCAGGCCCCGGCGGGTCCGCTGCAGGTGCGCATCCAGGTCCGTCATCGGCACGACGCGGCTCTGGCCGAGGTTCGCGCCGAAGAGGGGGGACGCGCGTCCATCCGCTTCGAGGAGCCGGTCCGTGCCGTCGCGCCGGGCCAGGCGGCGGTCTTCTACGATGCCGATCTGAACGAAGAGGTCATCGGGGGCGGTTGGTTGGCCCGAGGCGGCGCATGAGCGAACTGGATGAGCGCGAGGCCCGGTTGGCGAAGCTCGAAGAGGCGCTGGGGCATCGATTCTCGGACCGTGAAAAGCTAGAGCAGGCCCTTCGCCATGCCTCTTATGCGCATGAACAGATCTCGGGGTCGAGTCGAGGAGGCGAAGCGCTCGCGACGCGTGAGAGCAACGAACGTCTCGAGTTCCTGGGAGACGCCGTGCTCGCATTGGTCGTCGCGGAAGCGCTCTATGCCGCCAAACCCGATTGGCAGGAGGGCGACTTGTCTCGCGCGCTGCACTCGATCGTCGAAGGGCGCTCCTTGGCTGCCTTGGCACGCTCCCTCGAGGTGGGTGCTGTATTGAGGCTCGGTCGGACCGAAATCAGTTCGGGGGGGCAGGAGAAAGCCTCGATTCTCGAAAACGCGCTGGAAGCGTTGATCGGGGCGCTCTACCTGGATGGGGGGCTGGACGCCGCCCGCCGCTTCGTGACGGGACACTTTGGAAATGCACTCGCCGCGGATGCGGTCCGAGTCGAGCGGGATCCGAAAACCGAGCTCCAGGAGACCTTGATGGCGGAAAGCGGCGAATTCCCTTCCTATCGGATCGTGGGCGACAATGAGATCGAGGGCGATGACGATCGATTCATCGCCGAAGCGTTCTTCCAGGGGGAAGTACTCGGGCGAGGGGTTGGTCGAACCAAGCGCGCGGCCGAGCGGTCTGCCGCGCGCCGGGCGCTGGACAAGCGTGATTCGATGGCGGGGGAGGCCGACCGTGTCTGATTTTCGCGCTGGCTTCGTCGCGCTCCTGGGGCCTCCGAATGCGGGGAAGTCATCCTTGCTCAACGCACTCCTGGGCCAGCCGCTTGCGATCGTGAGCGCAAAGCCGCAGACGACCCGAAGTCGCATCCTGGGGATCCTGCCGAGAGAAGGTGCGCAGATCCTCTTTCTCGACACGCCGGGGCGGCATGCCAGTGAGAAGAAGCTGAATCAGGCGCTGAACGCGGTGGTCGAACAGGCTTCGAGGGACTGCGATGTCGCGCTGTTGGTCGTCGATCGCACGACCGGCTGGACGCAGGCGCATTCGGCGCTTGCCGAAGAGCTGCGTACGCTGGGGCGTCCGGCGATTCTGGTCGGGGCGAAGAGCGATCGTGCGCGCGCGGCCAGCTCGGCCTGGCCGCCTCCCGAGGCACCGATCGACTGGCCGTCTCTGACGGTTTCCGCCCGCTCCGAGGAGGGGCTGGAGAACCTGGTGGAGGAGATCGTCGCGCTTTTGCCCATGTCCCCGCCGCTCTACGACGAGGACACACTCACCGATCGGCCCATGCGATGGCTCTGTGGTGAGATGATTCGTGAGGCTCTCTTTGAGCGACTCGACCAGGAGCTTCCGTATTCGATGGCCGTCGAAGTCCTGCGCTACGACGAGTCTCCGCGCAAGGCGGTTCGGATCGGTGCCAACTTGTTGGTGGAGCGAGAGAGCCAAAAAAGGATCGTGGTGGGGAAGGGCGGCGCCATGATCAAGTCGATCGGAGTACGCGCGCGCGCCGCGATCGAGCAATGGGTGGGGCGCCAGGTCCATCTGGAGCTTTTCGTGAAGGTCGACCCGGGCTGGCTGAAGAACGACCGTCGGATTGCAGAGCTCGGCTACCACTGAGGACGGGTGCGAGGCGCGCTTTACCCCGCAGGAAAGCTGGCTCCTTTGAGGGCGTAAGCTAACAGTTGACGTTAGCTGGCAGATCGGGGATACCCTCTTCATGTGGGCCATCAAGCAGATCTGTGAGCGAACGGGCCTCTCGCCGAGGACCGTGCGGTACTACGAAGAGATCGGGCTTTTGTCCGACGTTCGCCGCAGCGAAGGGGGGCGTCGCGTCTACGGTCCGGACGCTCTTGAGCGGCTCGGGTTCATCACCCGCTTGAAGGCTTTGGGGCTCTCTCTCGCCGAGATTGGCGACCTGAACGCGGTCTACGCGATCGGAGGCTCGACCCAGGCCATGTTGGAGCGCTTGCAGGATCTGCTGGGGGCGCACCTCGATGACGTCGATCGACGGATGTTGGAACTGGGGGCTCTGCGAGAGGAACTCGTCGCCTATCGCGGACATGTCGAGGAGCGGGTCCGCACCGGTGCGGGCGATCTCCAGGAGGCGGAGATCGACCGCGACCGAAAGGGGGCAGCGAGATGAGCGTAGAAGTAGCGGACGAAGCGGGGCTCGAGGCACGTCCGATTCGGGTGGTGACGGCCGCGTCGCTCTTCGACGGTCACGATGCGGCGATCAATATCATGCGGCGCTTGCTCCAGTCTCTGGGCGCCGAGGTGATCCACCTGGGCCACGACCGCGGGGTCGAGGAACTGGTCGAGGCCGCCCGCGAAGAAGACGCCGATGCGATCGCGCTCTCGTCCTATCAGGGCGGGCACATGGAGTATTTCACTTTCTTGGTGCAGCGCCTCGCCGAGTGTGGCCTCGGGCATGTTCGTGTCTATGGAGGAGGAGGCGGCACGATCACGCCCGATGAGATCAGCGCGCTTCATGCGCTCGGGGTAGCCCGGGTTTTCAGTCCCGAGGACGGACGGGTATTGGGGCTCGAAGGCATGATCTCGACGATCGTGGACGAGTGCCTGGCGGCACGTGACGCGCGGCGTTCTGGTTTGGCGCTGGGGCTGACCGAGATCGCATCGCGGCTGGAAGAGGCCGGGCCGGGTGATATCGCCCGTTTGATCACCTTCTTCGAGAGTGATGCCGAGGGCGACAAGGACCGGGCCGACTCGCTGCGGCGAGCGCTGGCGGAGGCGGGCGGCTCGAGGGTACCCGTCGTGGGCTTTACCGGGACAGGGGGCGCTGGGAAATCGAGTGTCCTGGATGAATTGGTGTTGAGACTGCGGCGGGATGCGCCGGGCTTGCGCATTGCGTTGCTGCTCGTCGACCCGAGCCGTCGCCGGAGCGGGGGCGCGCTACTCGGTGACCGCATCCGGTTGAATTCGATCGGAGGCGAAGACATCTTCGTTCGGTCGATGGCGACCCGGCGCGCGCATGCCTCGCTGTCTACCGCGGTGGAGGATGCGCTTTTGGTATTGCGGTCCGCCCATTTCGACGTGGTTTTCCTGGAGACGGCCGGAATCGGACAGAGCGACTCGGAGATCGTCGACCGCGTCGACTGCTCGCTCTATGTGATGACGCCGGACTATGGGGCTCCCAGTCAGCTCGAGAAGATCGACATGATCGACTTCGCCGACCTGATCGTGCTGAATAAATGCGACCGTCGCGGAGCGGCGGATGCCTTGAGAGATGTCCGCAAGCAGTGGCGCCGCAATCGGAACCGGCCCGGACAATCCGACATGGAAGTTCCCGTCTTTCCCACGGTGGCTCGTAACTGGAACGACCCCGGCACCGATCGGTTGGCCTGGGCCCTCGAGGCC
>Ga0315331_10002200_pt1 | contig 14809 bp, 7 predicted proteins | sample M160m34915metaG_FD_203456 | JGI IMG/M metagenome (GOLD analysis project Ga0315331, IMG submission 203456) | Ammonia-oxidizing marine archaeal communities from Monterey Bay, California, United States - M1 60m 34915 | ecosystem: Environmental > Aquatic > Marine > Intertidal zone | place: USA...
CATCTTTTCAAGCTGCACTTCAACCTTTAGTTGAATGGAAAACTAAAAAGGGCTTCACCGTAATTGAAGCATACACTAATGATCCTGCTGTTGGTAATACAACAACATCTATTAAAACTTATCTCCAAAATTTATATAATGCTGGAACAATAAACGATCCAGCTCCATCTTACTTATTAATAGTTGGAGATGTGGCTCAAGTTCCTTCTTTTAGTGGGGTGACAGGAAATCATGTTTCTGACCTTTATTATTGTGAATATGATGGTAGTGGTGATTTCTATCCAGAACTGTATTATGGCAGATTTCCAGCATCTACTGTTTCAGAATGTGTTAATATGGTAGATAAAACATTAGAGTATGAGCAATATTTATTTCCAAATCCAAGTTTTTTGGGTAATGCTGTAATGATTTCTGGTGTTGACGCTTCAATGGCTCCAACATATGGTAATGGTCAAATTAATTATGGCACAGACTATTATATAAATCCTGCTCATTTTTTAGCATCTCAAACCTATTTGTATCCAGCTTCTGGTAGCAGTGGATCACAGATTCTTCAAGATGTGAATAATGGTGCTTGTTTCGTTAATTACACTGCACATGGTTATGGTCAGGGTTGGGCAGATCCTTCATTTACTTGTACAGATGTTTATAACATGACTAATGAACATAAAACCCCATTAATGATAGGTAATTGTTGTCAATCAAATATGTTTGATATTCCTGAATGTTTTGGAGAAGCTTTGCTTAGGGTCCCAAATAAAGGTGCAATTGGTTATATTGGTGGTTCTAACAATACGTATTGGAACGAAGATTATTGGTGGGCCGTTGGTTCTGGATCAATTTCTGCAAATCCTATTTATAACCCATCAAATCTTGCTGCCTACGATCGAACATTTCATGAAAACGGAGAAGCTTATGCCGATTGGCACATAACAAATGCTCAGATGATGCTTGCTGGTAATTTAGCTGTAACTCAAGCAGGTGGTTCAGAAGATTATTATTATGAAATTTACCATTTAATGGGAGACCCTTCATTAATGACTTACTTTGGTGTTCCATCTGCAATGTCTGTAACTCATATGAGTGCTGTGCCAATTGGAACATCTTCATTAAATGTAGTGGCTGAGCCTGATGCTTATGTTGCTATATCGATGAATGGTGTTTTGTTAGATGCTCAATTGACAAATGCTTCTGGATCTGTAAATTTGAGTTTTAACTCAATGTCTTCTGTAGGTACTGCTGATGTAGTGGTTACTAAGCAAAATAAACAACCATATATTGGTGCTGTTCAGATAATTAGTACAAATGCCCCATTTGTTGCATATGATAACCATGTTAATATTGATGCAACAGGAAACAATGATGGGTTAGTTGATTATGGAGAGTTAATAGTCATGGATGTTACTCTAAGTAATTTTGGGTTGCTTGATGCTTCTTCTGTAACTGCTCAACTGACTAGTTCAAATCCAAATATAACCTTAGTTGATGACAATGATAATTGGGGAACTATATTGGCTAATTCATCAGAAACTGTAACTGGTGCATTTTCTGTTTCAATTGCAAATAATATTTCAGATCTAGAAATAATTAATTATGAAATAACTGTAACTGATAATAATTCAAACTCTTGGATTTCTTATTTTACAATGACAGCTCATGCTCCTGTACTAGAAATAGGAGACCTTACTGTTGATGATGTCTTAGGTAACAATAATGGAAGAATTGAAGCAGGTGAGACTGTTAATTTTTTATTGCCTTCAAATAACAATGGAACAAGCGCATGTAACTCTTTAACTGGGACATTAACATCTTCTAGCTCTTATGTTAGTATAACAACTAGCTCAGTTCCTTTTGGTTCTTTAGCTGCTAATACTGCTGATGTTGGTTCTTTTGAAATAGTTGTAGATCCTAATACACCTTTTGGTGAACCATTAGAATTTACATATAACTTAGATGATGGGCCTTATATAGAATCTTTTACATTTACAGAAGTAGCTGGAATTTTTTCTGAAGATTTTGAAACAGGCGATTATAATCTTTACAACTGGAATGTTATTTCTTCAAATCCTTGGTCTATAGATCCAAATGAGGTTTACGAAGGTGCTTTTTCTTCCATTTCTGCAAACATCAATGATAACCAATTGTCTACAATGGAAATTGATGTTGATGTTATTGCTGATGGTGAAATTAGTTTCATGAAAAAAGTTTCGTCAGAATCTAATTACGATTACCTTAAATTTTACATTGATGGTCAATTGCAAGGTGAGTGGAGTGGTGAAGTAACCTGGTCAGCTGAAACATTTTCAGTTAACGCTGGTCAACATACATTTTCTTGGATATACTCTAAGGATGCTTCAGTTAGTGATGGATCTGATGCGGCTTGGGTAGATTACATTCTTTTCCCTCCAATGAATAATACTGTTGACTTACAAAATCAAGATTTGTTTTCCGAATTTAATATTTATCCAAACCCATCTTCGGGGTTGTTTAATCTTGCATTAAATTCTAATTTTAAAAGTGATGTAACGGTTGCTTTATACGACACAAAAGGTAAGTTGGTAAAGCTAAAAAGTGAACATATTAACACTGGTTCAAACTTTATTGAATTCAATGCTAATAATCTTGCGGAAGGATTGTATTTAATCAATTTAACAGATGGAAAAAATTCTATTTCACGACAAATAATTATTAGATAGTATTCTTTTTAATTAGAGTTTTTTTTAAATTATTTTATTTAATTGTTAACATTTTTAAGTAGACATTTTATTATTTAAGCTAAAAATGATTTAGATTTAGTTTATAATTTTCAGATATGAAACTTAAGTTATTTCTGTTTTTAGCTTGTATTTTTGCTTTTTCAATCTTTCATTCTCAATCTAATGAAATAAGTATTTCAGGCTCTGTTGTCGATTCTATTTCTAATGAGGCACTTATTGGTGTAAATGTTTTGGTAGATGATTCATTGGGTGTAATTACCGATTTGGAAGGTAATTTCAATATTTCAGTTCCAAAACAAAGTAAACAAATGAAAGTTTCATATGTTGGTTATGGAACTAAAATCATTTTGTTAGCTAATGAAATTTCAAATTCATTTCATTTATCTCTTGTTGAAGTTGATAATGAGTTAGATGTTGTTGTTGTTTCAGCTTCGAGATTTAAACAAAAGCTTGAAGAAGTAACAGTTTCGGTTGATGTGATCAATGCTCGTATAATTGAAAGCAAAAATTGCATTACTTTAACTGATGTTCTTAAAAACGCTCCTGGTGTTCAAATTACAGATGGGCAGTTAAACATTCGTGCTGGTAGTGGTTGGAGCTATGGAGCTGGTAGTAGGGTCCTTGTGATGATAGATGACATGCCTCTTCTTTCTGCTGATCAAGGAGAAGTTTTATTTAATATGGTTCCATTAGAAAATGTCGAACAAATTGAGATTATTAAAGGCGCATCTTCTGCCTTATACGGTTCATCTGCATTAAATGGAATAGTTAATGTGAGGTCTAAATTGCCTGGGTTAAAACCTGAAACTCATGTTAGCTATTTTCATGGTTTTTGGGATGCCCCTAAAAACCCAAGTATTAAATGGTGGGGAGACAGTACAAGGTGGAAAAGAGGTTTAAATTTTAGTCATTTAAGAAAAATAGGAAAATTAGATTTGCTGGTTTCTGGAAACCATTTTAACGATATGGGTTTTATTAAAGATGGTGTAAATGAACAGACAAGATTTATTATTAATACTAGGTATAATTTTAAAAATGTAACAATTGGTTTAAGTGCAAATTACATGAATAGAAGTAATGGAAAGTTTGTCATGTGGTCCTCAGATTCTACTGCTTACACTCCCTTAGAAGGAACTATGCTCATTAATTATGGCAGAAGGTTTTATATTGATCCATCTATCGTTTATCTAGGTGAAAACTCAAAGCACACCCTTAGAAGTAGAATTCTTTCAAGAAATATTTTTTATAATAATGTTTTAATTGAATCTTTTTTAACCTATTCAGAATATCAACATCAATATAAAAAGAGAAACACATCCTTAACAAGTGGTTTTGTAGCTACAACATTTATGGGGGAAACTGGTTCTTATGGTGGTCGATTAGAAGGTGTTAATTACAGTTTGTATACTCAATATGATCAGAAAGTTGGAGATTTTAACATCTCGACTGGTGCTAGGTATGAAATTTTTGATTTAGATACAATTAGAATTGCAAAACCAGTTTTTAGAGGTGGGCTAAATTACGAAGTTATTGAAGGGTTAAACCTTAGAACTTCTTATGGACAAGGTTTTCGATTTCCGTCTATAGCTGAAATGTTTATGCAAGGAGAAATTGGCCCAATTAATTTATACAACAATCCAAACCTCCAACCTGAATCTGGTTGGACTTCTGAGTTGGGATTGAAAAAATCATTTACTTTTTCTAAATGGAAAGGATATATAGATTTGGTTGGATTTTTAATGGAATATAACAACATGATGGAGTTTACTTTTGGTGGTTGGGGTCCAACTACAGATCCTTTGTTTGGTCAAGGTTTTAGCTCTGTAAATGTAGGCAAAACTAGAATTTCAGGTTTAGAATTTACTTTTAACGGAGAAGGTTCAATTAACGAGAATTGGGGAATTGGAGTGTTAAGTGGTTTTAATGTTTCAAACCCTGTTTCAATTTATCCAGACTCAATTTTTGCTTATAATTATCAAAATACTCACGGGTATACTTTTAATAATACAAGTTCAGATACAACAGGTAATTTTTTAAAGTATAGGTCTAGAATTTCTGCAAGATTAGATATAGAGTTTTCCTATAAAAAGAAAATATCAATCGGATTTTCTTATCAATACAATTCAAAGATGAATAATATTGATTGGCAATTTGCAGATCCTTTATTTAACGATAATTCATCTTACTTTGGAAATGGAGTAGATCTTGGAATTAACAGTTCAATGGAGAAACTTAATAGGGGTTACCATCTAATGGACTTTAGAGTTAGAATTAAACTTTTTAAATCAACTACTCTTGCTCTAATGGCTGAGAACATTTTCAATACAGAATACCTTGTTAGACCAGCTAGTTTTGGTTCTCCGAGAACTTTTATGGCTCAGGTGAAGGTAGATTTTTAATTATACCCACTTTCCTTTTATCATAACTCGATCAATGTTGTTTTCTCCAAATGAATAGGGTATGAAATTATAAGAAGATATATTCTCAGTGACAATTATGTTTGCAAGTTTCCCTTTGGTAATACTCCCTGTTAAATTTTCTAATTCCATTGCATGGGCACCCATTATTGTAGCTGCATTAATCGCTGCTTCTGGGTTTATTTTCATATTTATACATGCCAGTGCAACCACTAAATTCATGTTTCCACTTGGAGTTGAACCTGGATTGTAGTCACTAGCAAGTGCAAAAGGAATGTCATTGTCAATTAATTTTTTGCCATTTGCATAAGGAATGTTAATAAACAAAGAGCAGGATGGTAAAAGAGTAGGGATTGTAGAGGAATCTTTTAAAGAGTTAATATCATTTTTCAATAGTACTTCTAAATGATCTACGGAAACTGCTTTCATTTCAACAGCTTTTTGAATACCTCCAATGCTGTTGAATTGGTTTACATGAACCTTAGCTTTTAAATTGTGTTTATTACCTGCTTCAATTATCCTTTCCATGTCTAGTACATTAAAATAATTTTTTTCACAAAAAACATCAATATAATCTGCTAAATTTTCAGCAGATATGTTCGGGATCATTTCGTTTATGATTAAATCAATATACTTTGATTTGTCGTTTTTAAATTCATTTGGGACAGCATGAGCTCCCAAAAAGGTAGCTTTTATGGGGAGGTTGTAATTTTCTTTTAGAAGAGCAATAACTTTAAGGATTTTAATTTCATTTTTCAAAGAGAGTCCATATCCACTTTTAATTTCTATAGCGCCTGTCCCCATTTTCATCACTTTTTCTAATCTATATGCAGAACTTTCGTAAAGCTGGTCAAAAGATGTGTTGGCTAATTTTTCTGCTGAATTTAAAATTCCACCTCCTTTTTTTGCAATTTCTTGATAGCTTAACCCATTTATTCTGTCAACAAATTCTTGCTCTCTTGTTCCTGCAAAAACTAGATGTGTATGAGAATCATTCCAAGTGGGTAAAATGGATTTGTTTTTTAAATCTATTATTTTATCGAATTTTTGATTATCTAAATCCAACTTGTTCATTTCACCAAAATCTAATATTTTATCGTCTTCAATTACTAAAAATGCATTATTAATAACATTTAGTTTCTTCAATAATTGAATTGATTTAACGTTTTTGAACTCCTGTTTGACGCCAATAAGCTCTTTAATATTCGTGAAAATTGTTTTAGAAATCATTGTTTAGAGAATTTATATGCGAATTTATAAAACAAATCAAGCTATTCATCTAATATTCTTTGCTTATGCATTTTATATTGCTAAATTGCTACTTCGTTTATGGAAGATATTAACTTAGAAAAAACAGTTAAAACCCCTGAAGTTCATTTTGTTGCTTCAAAAGGTGAATTAATGATTGGAGGTATTTCTATTCCAGAAAATACTGTTGATTTTTATCACCCGCTTATTTATTGGATTACTCAGTATGCTATGAATCCTTTAGGTAAAACAAGATTCATTGTGAAATTTGAATACTTTAATACTAGTTCATCAGTTGTAATTCTAAATATTTTTAGAATGCTTTCAGATATTAAATCTGATGTTCAAATAGATTGGTTTTATGAAAGCGATGATTCAGAAATGCAGGAATTAGGAGACGATTATAAGCGTATGTTGGGTAATGAAACTGCTTTTAATCTTATTCCAATTGAATCTTTTTAATATTCTTTATTTCCTTTGTTCATTTTTTTTTTTTTTTTGTTCAGTTATTACAATATTGTAAATACTTAAATTTGTATTAGTAATTTTTTGTAAATTATGAAATAATCATATTTTATAAATGAGATTTAAAACATACATATTAATATTTTTGAGCCTTTGTTCTCTGTATTGTTTTTCTCAAGTAAAATATTCTACAATTTCTGATGGTTCCTGGACTAGCACTTCAATTTGGGATAATGGAAATCCACCAAACCCGTTGTCAGAATTCGATACAATTGTTGTGAGTCATGATGTTAATTTAAACCTCGACCAAACAATTCAAGGTGTTATAATAATTGATTCGAATGCAACAGTTTTTACAACTAATTCATCTGATATGTTTATTGGAAAAAACGTAAATAACAAAGGTGAGTTTTTTAATTATGGGGTTTTTCATATTAATTCTATTAGAATTGAGCCGCAGAGTTGTGGGTCTAATGATTCGAAACCTGTAGGTCACAATTTTGGGTCTCTTACATTAGATGATGAGTTAAATGTTGGTATTGGTTGTGGTTCAGGTTTTTTCTTTAATCATTATAACTCAAATTTTACAATAAACAATGAACTTCATTTAGATGGTTATTTATGCAATGAAGACACCATTTTTGTAAATAGCCTTTTTAGAAATCATGGTGGAATAGTTGATTGCTGTGGTTATATTCAAACTCCGGAAATTGATGCTGACCAGAATGATAATACACCTGCTATATTTTTATGTGTAAACATTTGTACATTTAATGGAGTCACACCGGTGATTTCAATCGATGGATCAAACTACAGTTTTATGCCTCCCTCGGATAATGTCAATTTAGTTGTAAATAATGACAGTACTTTAATTTGTAATGTCAATCAAAGTGGAGACACTGTAAATATTTCTGCTTGCAATGCTTCTTTTGGTTATTCTTCAAACACATTTTGTTTAGATGGCTCAAATGTAGTTCCTTCTTTTATTGAGGATACAAACGGTTTTTTTAGTAGTTCATCAACATTACAATTTATTGACTCTATTTCTGGGCAAATAAATATTTCATCTTTAGATACAGGTTTCTATAAAATATATCATAATCTTCCTAGTTGTATAGATTCTGCATCATTCAATTTATATTCAGCATCATTTAATTATTTAAATACAATTTTCTGTGATTCAGATACTTTTGCATCTCCCTTGATTAACGGATCAATTGGTGGAGTTTTTAGTTCAGATTTGAATTCTTTAATTAATTTTCAAGACTCCATTACTGGTGAAATTGATTTGATTAATAGTTATGATACAACTTATAATATTTACTATGAGGTTTTTGGATGCAGAGATACATTTTCAATTGATTTGTATTCTAATGATTTTTCTTATTCTTCCTCTTCTTTTTGTGAAGGTGGAGGAGACCCAATACCTACAATTTCTGGTAATTTAGGTGGTCTTTTTTCTTCAGATTTACCTCTATCAATTAATTCTAGTTCTGGTGAAATTAACCTGTTAAATGCCCTTGACACCTCTTATGTTATTTATTACGATATTCTTTCTTGTAGGGATTCATTTTCTTTAGACATTTTATCTTCGAATTTCAATTATGATTCTACTTATTACTGTATTTACGATAATAATCCAGTTGCAAATATTAACGGTACAGTAAATGGTGTTTTTTCATCAAATTCTGCTATTGATATCGATTCAAATACTGGAACTATAAATATTCAAAACTCTTTAGATTCAAGTTTCTTTATTTATTATCAGATTGGTAGTTGTGTAGATTCAACATCTGTTCAACTAATTAACACATCTTTTAATTATTTAGATACTGTCTTTTGTGTTGGAGAACAGTTAGACACTTTAGTTGTTGCTGGACTTACTCAAGGTGTGTTTAGTATAACTCCAAACGATATTGTTATTGATCAAAACACAGGATTTTTAAATACTTTTGGAGCAAGTAATTCATCTTATTTTGTGTCTCATGACATTGGAGGCTGTCAATCCACATTTGCTATTACTTTAGACGATCCATCGTTTAGTTATTTGAGCTCCATTTATTGTTCTACAGATTTAGCAGATTCTGCTATTATTGCTTCAAATATTTCTGGTGTTTTCTCTTCTGATCCATCTGGTCTAAATTTTATCGACCCTGTTTCAGGTTATATTGATTTTAGTAATTCTTTAGATGGTAATTATAATGTTATTCATACTATCAACAATTGTTCGGATACGAATAGTCTTGGCGTTGTTAATCTTACCTCATCAATTGGTGAAGATGATTCTGTCTGTGGTTTGAATACTCAAATTGAGAACTTATTTGACCCTGAAATTAGTTATCTATGGAGTTCTCTAAGTCCAGATCTTGTTTTTTCATCTGACACTATTTACAATCCTTTGGTTTCAGTTGCTCTAGAAGGAGAGTATTTTCTAGTTTGTAATGTTGCTAAGTTGGGTTGTACTTTTGAAGACACCATTGGTTTGCAATTTGTGGATTCTATTTACCTTGATTTAGGGCCAGATTTAATTGTAAATCAATCTTCCATAGATTTATCAGCAAACTCAAATGCAGCTAATTTTTATTGGGAAAACCTTTCAGTAAGTCAAGCTGAAATTCAAAACCTTACTGAAAATGCAACTACTATCTCTAATTTAATCACTGGAGATTATCTGTTTGGATTAACAGGATTTAATGATGTTTGTCCAGAAAAGTACGATGAGATAGCTTTATTTGTGGATTGGATTTTTATTCCAAACGGTTTTTCTCCTAACGGAGATGGGATCAATGATTATTTTGGTATTGATGGAGCTAGAGAAGGAATTGATTTTGAAATTCAAATTGTAAATAGATGGGGCGAGTTAGTTTTTGCATCTTCTGATGCTTTTAACAAATGGAATGGAACAAATAATGGTTTAGAATTTCCTGAGGATACTTATTTTTATTTTATTGAATTAGCTGGTTTTAGATATAAGGGGGCTGTTGAATTAAGAAGATGAAAAAACATTATTTCATATGGTCTTTTTTGTTTATAAATATTTATTGTTTAAATGCTCAATACATTCCTGAATTCTCAAATTTTAACGAAGCTGGGCTTCTTTATAATCCAGCTGTTGCTGGCCGTAGTGAAAATTTATCAGCTTCTTTAGGAATGAGAACTCAATGGTTAGGTTTACAGGGAGCTCCTACGTATTTTTTCTTTAGCTCAGATCTGCCTACCAAACGAAAGCAAGTAGGAATAGGTGTAAACTTTTTAAACGAATCTATTGGGCTAAATAGCAACAACATGATCAATGGTAATTTTGCTTATAAATTTTTACTTTCAAAAGGTGTTTGCTCAATGGGATTATCTCTTGGGATTAAAAATTCAAGACTGAACCGATCTCAACTTCAACTGCTTGAGAATAATGATCCAACATTTAATGGTATTAATAATAATGAAATTAATCCTTATTTAGGATTTGGATTTTCTTATGTTTTAAATGATTTTTCGTTAAGCATGGGGTTTATGGACCTGTTAAATAAAAGCTATTCTAGAAATATAAATTTATCTGCTTTTTATAAATATGAGCTTAATGAGAGGTTTTTATTGAAATCTTATGTCTTTTATAAAAGAAGTGTAGCAAAAGTTAATCAAATGGAGATTGGCACAGCAATTGAATATAATCGTAAATTAGGTTTCTATTTTGGTTACAGAACCAACCAAGATTTTATTTTGGGGTTAAATGTTAACATTTCTAAACAATTAATGATGATATACTCCTATGATTTCACTACTAGTTATTTCAGTGATTTTAATAATGGTTCTAATGAGTTGGTTTTAAGGTTTAAATTTATTGAAGAAAAACAAGCATATAGCCCTAAAGATTTTTAATTTATTATTATTAATAAGTTTTATTAATCTTATAAATGCTCAAGATTACAATGTGCAAAAACTTGATTTAGGTAAGCTTAAGGAAAATGTCTATGCCCCTTTTTTAAGAGATGGTATTTTGTATTTTGCAACTGATGCAAAATCAAACGCCTTTAAGTCTATCAAAAATCAAAATGGTTTAAATTTTTTTGACATCTATTATGTTCCAATTAAACAAGCAAATGTTAAAGGCAAACCAAAACGTTTAAACAATGTTATAAATACAACTTTAAATGATGGTCCTTTAACCTTCAATAATATTGATTCTTCAATTTACTATACTAGATCTTTAAATTTAGAAGATGATTTTTCAAGTTTAGGTATTTTTAAATCTACTTTAAGTAATGATACTTTTAGTTCGCCAGTAGCTTTCCCTCACAACAACATTACATATAACGTAGGTCACCCTTCTATAAATGAGACTAGTGATTTGTTAGTTTTCGCAAGTGATATGCCTGGGGGGAACGGTAAGTCAGATTTGTATTTTTGTAAACTAAACGAGAATGGTTTATGGGGAGCCCCTGTGTCAGTGGGTGATTCTGTAAACTCTAGGTTTAAGGAGTCTTTTCCTTTCTTACATAAAAATCAGCTTTATTTTTGTTCCGATCGTGAGGGTGGTTATGGGGGTACAGATATTTATAGGAGTATATACTATAAAAATAATTGGACAAAACCGATTCTTCTTCCCAAGCCTATAAATTCATCTGCAAACGATTTTTCAATTTTTTTGATTGATGGTATTCAAGAAGGATATATTTCTACAAATAGAGGAGCTTATAATAATGACCACATCTTATATTTTAATGTTAACCATCCAAGACCTTCATCTTTTAAAGAGGTTGAGCCTAATTTTTGTTTTGAATTTGAAGATGAACAATTTTCAGATTTAAAAGATGTTTCTTACGTATGGGAATTTGGCGATGGTAATTCATTAAAAGGCAATAATGTGAATTATTGTTTTGATCGACTTGGGTCTTACAATGTAAGTTTACACATAACAGATAATTACATTGATTTTACTTATAAAAATTTATATGTAGATACTTTAGAAATTAAAACCGATAACCTTCCATATGTGGTTAGTAAAATAGTTGAGAATGGTTTAGAGTTTTTTGTGGATTTTTATTCATGTGATATACCTTACGATAAGCATTATTGGTTAGTTGATGGTGTCGTTTATTATGGAGATAAACTTCGCTTTGTGAACAAAGTTAAAGAACTCAAATATGTAACTTGGTCTTCTACTAATCCCAAAAATATTATAGGTATAATTAAAAAACTTTAGAGCTGAAAAATCATTTAATGAAATTAATTTTTACGATAACAAGTTTTATGTCAATTCTTTTGTGTTACTGTCAGCCAGTCCCTGCAAAAGAAGAAAATATTCCATTTTTAGTAACTTTTGGTGCTGATGCTCACCCCTCTTATGGTGATGATGACCATTGTCAAACATTTTTCTTTAGTATCCCTGAAGACTATAAAAAGCCATTTTACATTAGAATTTTTGATCCAGATACTGGAGGTGCAAATGATGAGAAAAATAACAGTGGTGGAACCTTTAATACAATTACAAATTTTAGTCTTTATGGAGGAGCTGGTTGTATTTCTGAAAAAGATGCAATTGGGGTTGATCCTATTGGCAATTTTAGAAGTGGAAACCTTATTGTTTCTAAAGATTTTGGTGTAAACCCTTCGTTAGATAATAAATGGATTACTTTAGGTCCATTTAATCCTGCAGAAGGTGAGTTAGCAAAGGGATATTACGGATATGTTTTTAAATTAATAGCTCAAGGTATAAAAGGGAATGATGGTAATTTATACAGGTATTTCCTGAGTTCAAATTTTGATAAAAATGTCTCAATTGAGGGTGGTAATTCATTTACTTTTGAATATTCTTTTAGACTCCCTCAAAACCCTTTAGAGGTTAGTCATATTTATCCCTTTATTAATGAACATGTTATTTCGGTTAAGCAAGCTAATTTTGACTTAGATAATGGTGCAATTATGAAACTTTTTTCAGCGGCTACTCTGTCTTTTTCTTTAGATGTTTCTGGTGATAATTTATTAGCTGAAAGTATATATTACATAAAAGATCCAGAAAAAGGGAAGTCGTTAGATATTCAATTTATAATTAAAAAATCTACTAAAGTAAATAACAATAATATGGTTTTTTACATCACAAATCAATACGGTGAATCACTGCCTTTCTTTTCTATTCCTATAGGTGGAGTTCCTAAATACCAACCAAAAGTTTCAATTACACCTAAAACTGATTAATCTTGAATAAAAATAAATTTTCACTAATTATTTATTTGTTAATTTTCTCTGGATTTTTCATTAAAGCTCAAGAATATAAGTTTAAACACCTAGGTGCTAAGCAGGGCTTAAATCATTCTTTTATTTATACACTAGATCAAGATAAGAATGGATTATTGTTGGTAGGAACAGGTGAGGGAGTTGGAGTCTATGACGGTAAATCTTTTCAGATGTTTAATTCTAGAAATAGACTAGCAGAAAATTTTGTCTCTAGTTCATATACAGACTCTAAGGGAAATATTTGGTTTGGCCATAAAAAGGGTGGATCTTCTATATATAAAAACAAAGAATTTGATGTTGTACATGCTGGTGATGGAATTAATTCTATTGTAAACGATATTGCAGAGGATTCAGAAGGGCGAATATGGTTTGCTACACAAAATAGAGGGCTTTATTTTGTTAATTCATCTGGGAAGTTTGAATTTTTTTTAGAATCTTTTCCAACATATTTGCTGGAAGCTATCTTTTTTCACGATGATTTTCTTTTTATTGGATCTAATAAAGGGATGCAGGTTTATAAGTACTTTGAAGATGAAAATAGTCTTTCAAAAGTTCAAGATATTACTCAGCTGTCAAACCTTTCTATTGTAGATGTTATTTCATTTAATTCAGAAATTTTAATAGCATCTAAAAATGGTAAATTATTTAATTTAAAAAATTCTCAGGGAGTTTTTGTTGCAGAAGAATTCAATGTTAAAAACTTACCAGATAATATTGCAGTTAGAGAGTTTTTAGTAAATGAAAAAAACCTTTATATAAGTACGCTGTATAATGGTTTGTTAAAAGTTTCTTTAGATGGATTCCATCCCAAGCTAATTAATAATTATAATTTTAAAAGTGGATTAAATTCTAATTCAGTAAACACTTGTTTTATAGATAGAGAAGGGGTTCTGTGGGTAGGGACTTATGGTGCAGGATTAGCTTCAAAAGCAAATAATTATTTCTCATTTTATTTTCGTGATAAGTTTGACCCAAAAGAATATAGCTATTTTTCAGTAAACGATGATTTTATTTACACTTCAAGTGAGTCCCAAATTTTTAAATTCAGAAAACACGATTTTAAAATTTTAGAAGTTTATTCTGAGCAAAATAAGCTCCCCATTGATAAAATTGTTTGTTTCATTTTTACCGAAGATAGCTCTCTGTTTGTAGGTTTCGAGGAAAAAGGAGTGTATGTTAAAACAAATGGAGATCAATTTTTTAAAAAAATAGAGCTTTCTAGCGACCGTCTTAGTGAAAATGTTACTTGCATTAAGGAAATAGCTGATAAAATTTGGATTGGTACTTTAAACGGTGTTTTTAAATTGGATAAGATTACTTATGGAATTAGTTCATACAATTTATATAGTGGATTGTCTCATAATAATGTGGGGAATGTCTTTAATGTTGAGGATTCAATATATGTGGGTACTAAAAGTGCCTTTTTAACAAAGTTTGTTGATAATCAAATTGAAGACATTCAACTTTCAAAGAACTTAAACCTGGTTAACATTAACATGATAGATGCTAATTATAAGGGTGAATTGTGGCTTTCATCCTATGACAATGGTATTTTTCATATTAGAGCTGATACTATTATTCAGTATACTGTTAATGATGGTTTGTTTTCTAATTATTGCTATGGTATAGTGGTCGATTCAAAAAATAATACTTGGGTTTCTCATAATGGAGGAGTAAGTAGATTTAATACTCAATACAATAGCTTCGAGGTTTACGATGATAAAAATGGACTTA
>Ga0315331_10002201_pt1 | contig 14807 bp, 9 predicted proteins | sample M160m34915metaG_FD_203456 | JGI IMG/M metagenome (GOLD analysis project Ga0315331, IMG submission 203456) | Ammonia-oxidizing marine archaeal communities from Monterey Bay, California, United States - M1 60m 34915 | ecosystem: Environmental > Aquatic > Marine > Intertidal zone | place: USA...
AGGACAGGACAGGACAGGACAACACACCACGGCCGGAACTGCCGCCGGTGAAGTGGTTATCATCCAACAATTCGAGGGGAAAACGCAATGAAACTTCAAAAATGGCCGTCAGTCCTGCTGGTAGGTGCAGCCACATTTCTGGCTGTCGGAATCACCCACCAGCTGAACGGAACAAACTACGCCGCTGCACAGACACAACTTCAACGTGCAGAAACTCAGAACAGCCCCGCCTTCAGCAAGGCGTATGAGCTTTCCGATGCATTTCGACAGGTCAGTAAACATACACTGCCTGCGGTCGTTTCGATTAAGACCAGAGGCAAGGTGGTTCGTCAGACGGCACGACGTTCACCGTTTGGCAACGACCCGCTCATGAGACAGTTCTTCGACGACCCACGTTTCAGGGATTTTCTGGATCAACAGGAAAATGGTCGTGAACGCGAATACCGAATGCCCGGTGGTCAGGGTTCAGGCTTCATTATCGATTCCAGCGGAGTCATTCTGACTAACAACCATGTTGTTGATGACGCAGAAGAAATCATAATTGAGCTGGCTGACGGCAGAGAGTTTACGGTCGTGGATGTGAAGACGGACCCGCGTTCCGACGTTGCCGTACTGAAGATTGAGACAAAGGAAGAACTGCCAATCCTGGTACTCGGCGACGACGAACAAATGGAAATCGGCGACTGGGTACTTGCATTCGGCAGCCCCTTCGGCCTGAATCGCAGCGTCACGCAGGGCATCATCAGTGCCAAGGGACGGGGCATGACCAGTAGTAGTCTGCCGCAGGAATTCCTGCAGACTGATGCGGCCATCAACCCCGGCAACAGCGGTGGCCCGCTGGTGAATCTTCGTGGCGAAGTCGTCGGTATCAATACGGCTATTTCTACTCGCAGCGGGGGCTACGACGGTGTCAGCCTGGCGATTCCGGCGTCTCACGCGAAGTGGGTGGCCAATCAACTTAGAAACACAGGAGAAGTCCGTCGAGCCTATGTCGGTATCACCATGCAGGAACTCAACGCGGACCTGGCGAAAGCCTTTGATCTGAAAATCCCCCGCGGCGTCGTCGTAACCGGAGTGGTCAAGGATTCGCCGGCCGCACAGGCTGGATTCCGCGAAGGCGATGTGATTCTGGAAGTCGACGGTCGACGGATTGCCAACGACCGCAATATGCTGGGCGTGGTGGAAAGACTCACGATCGGCCAGAAATACGAAATCAAGATTCTTCGCGATGGCCGTGAGCGAAATCTGAAGATCACAGTTGCTGAGCGACCAAACGATCTGAGCGGCCTGGAAAACAACGAATCGGATGGCGGACCGGCTTCTGAAGACGAACAGTCTGCTGAAATCAACGACGTGGGCATTTCCATCCAGAACCTGACGGAGGATCTGGCAAACCAACTGGGAATGTCCTCCAGCAGCGGCGTCGTGATTACCTCGGTCGAATCGAATAGTGCTGCCGATGACGCCGGACTGGAAGCCGGCATGGTGATCGCTCGGGTCGGCAACCGCACGGTGAACACCATTGCGGAAATGGAAAACGCAATGAAAACGGCTCGACAGGCCGGCCGCGCTCTGTTTCTGGTGAAGGTTTCCAGAGGGAATTCCAGTGTGTCTCGGTTCGTCACCATCAAACTAACAGGCCAAGACCGTAACTGAGCCTACGGCTGACGTCGGAAAATGGACGACACTGCGGGCGATGGTGTTACGGAAACACAAGGGCACGGGCAGTTTGCCGTGCCCTTGTGTCGTGTCCGGAACCGCACAGAAGGCCTCTGAAAGCCAGTGAATTCAGTTGTTCCTGCTGCCACCAGGCCATGTGCCCGAACCGCTCTAGGCCGAATCACTCATATTGCACTATAAGGGTATACCCTCTCTGAAGTCGGTGCTAATTTCGAATAGAACTCCCGCCGCGCTGAGAGTTTTCCTTTTATGAAAAGGATTATCACCTCGGATGAAGTGATGTTTTTCTGTCTGCAGTTTTTCACGGAGGAGCGATACATGACACTCACCGAACAGAATGTCAACAGCAGCCAGACGGCGAGTGCCTCGCTGCCGGACTCCATCACCCCGGCGACGAAGATTGTACTGGCGACAGCCTATCGACTGGGAGCCGAGTCGATCGCGTGGTGCCTGGCGGGATATGGCAGCTTTCGAGATGTACAATCGGTCGACACGGTCAACGGACTGTTGGACGCGATCAGAACGCAGCAGCCACGTGTTGTTGTCATGGGGGAAAAGATCGTCACCGAAGGCTTTCGCGAAATACTAAGTGAACTCGCCGTAAAAATGGGCGAAACTCGGGTCGCCGTGTTTGCGGATTCCCTGACTGATCGGCAGCTGGACCTTGTGGTGAATAACCGCATAGCGGGGCTGTTGTCCCGCAGGGACAATATTGGCACACTGAATGAACAACTCGTGCGCATCACTTCCGGAACCAATGTTCTGTCACCGCTCCTGTCGGACAGAGTCGAGTTGACTTCAAACGGCGACTTTCATTGCGTGGCCAGTGTCCACCTCCGGAAGCTGACCGATCGGCAATGGGACGTACTGCTGCGAATCGCTCAGGGCAGGCGCGTATCGGAGGTTGCGAATGAGTTGGACATTTCTTCGAAGGCCGTGGAAAGTCACAAGTACCGCATTATGAAAACGGTTGGGGCCACCGATCGAGTCGGTCTGTGTCGATGGGCGATCCGCGAAGGACTGATCGACGCTTGATTGTCCCAATGCGGCCCCGGAATCGTCCGACGCGGAGGAACGCAGTGATTCATCGGGGCTGACGTGAATCTGAGCCGTTCGGCGCCACGAATTCAGTCCGGATCAGGCGCCACACTTGCATTGCGGGTCGTGGACGCTAAAGTCTGCAGGTCATCGGCAACTTCTGCGTTCATTTTGCGCGCCGCCTTCGTCACACGTTGCCAGGCGGCTGGAAGTTGCGTGAGCGGCTCGGTGCCGTCTCCCTTTCTCTCAGCGCGATATCACATCCCGTATTCGTCGGAGTCTTTCAGAATGTCAGTTAAGGTTGGTATTAACGGTTTCGGTCGCATTGGACGGATCACATTTCGAGCTCTTGCAGCTCGAGCCGACGAGTTTGACGTAGTCGCCATCAACGACCTCGGCAATCCCGCAGACCTCGCAAATCTGCTTAAGTACGACAGTGTTCACGGGCGTTTCAACGGGACCGTTGAAACGGACGGTTCAAACCTGGTCGTCAACGGTAAAACCATCAAGGTTTGTGCGGAGCGTAACCCTGGCGATCTTCCCTGGAGTGAACTCGGTGTCGACGTTGCGTTGGAGTCTACAGGCTTCTTTACTGGTCGAGCTTCTGATGGCAAGCCTGGATTCGACTCTCACCTGACGGCCGGAGCTCGGAAGGTCGTCATCTCTGCACCGGCCAAAGAACCGGACCTGACGGTTGTACTGGGCGTGAATGACAACCAGCTGTCTGCAGACCACAAGTGCATTTCCAATGCGAGCTGCACAACGAACTGTCTGGCACCAATGGTCAAAGTTCTGAACGACAACTTCGGCCTGCAACACGCGCTGATGACCACATGTCATGCGTACACCAATGACCAGAAGGTGGCGGATCAGCTGCACAGCGATCCTCGGCGTTCACGTGCTGCGGCCATCAACATCATTCCCACGTCCACAGGTGCAGCCAAAGCTGTCGGCCTGGTTCTTCCGGAAGTCGCTGGCAAGCTGACGGGCTATGCTCTTCGCGTGCCCGTTGCCACCGGAAGTGTCACGGACCTGACGGCGGTGCTTGGCAAGGATGTCACAGCTGATGACATCAACGCTGCCATTAAGGCTGCGGCTGACAGTGAGTTCAAAGGTATCATGGAATACACCGAAGACCCAATCGTCTCCAGCGATATCATCGGAAACACTAACAGCTGCATTTTCGACGGTTCATTTACCAGCGTCGTTGGTGGCAACATGGTTAAGGTCATCGGCTGGTACGACAACGAATTCGGCTATTCAAGCCGTACCATTGATTTGATCAAGAAGATTGCCGGGCTCTAAGAATCGTAAGTTGTTCTGCAGATCGTGTGAGTTAATTGCAGAGCATCAGTGAAAAATCCGGAAGGCCCGTCGATTTCAGCGACGGGCCTTCTTTGTGCGCTTCCTGAATGGCTATGGGCCTGTGCACTTCTGCTCAACAACGCGTGAAAACTCACGAACAGCGGCAAAGTGAGACTCCAGCGCAGCGGCCGACAGCACAGTTCCGTGAACGACTTCCAGGCGACGGGCCAGCTGATGGAAGTCCGACGTATCGACTGCGGGCACCGTCAGGTCCAGCGCATTTCCACGCACCATTCGCAGACAGTCAATGAGCTGCCGCAGAAAAATGTACGCCTGCTGAATCTGGTGTAACAGCGATGTTGAGACCAGACCGGTACGGCTGGCCGCTGCCAGCGCCGTCATCGTATTAGCCCCGCGCAAAGCTGCATGTGCCTGCCCGAACGACAGCTGCAACGCCTGAACCGCATATTCACAATCAACCAGACCGCCATCGCTGAGTTTGGCATTAAAGGTACCACCATGAACCAGTTGGCGGACCTGTCGTTCTCTCATCGCTCGCATGGCACCGAAATCGAATCCGGCTCCGGTATAGATCGCCTCATGAGTGGCCGTAATCAGAGATTCCGCGAACTTTGAGTCACCGCCCACACATCGAAGTTTGACCAGTGCCTGCCGTTCAAACGGCCATGCATGGCCGTCACGCGCATAATAACTTCGAAACGCCGCCAGACTGACGGCTGCCGATCCCGCCTGGCCAAAAGGGCGCATCCGCAGGTCGATTTCAAAGATTCCCTTGTGCCGAGCGTCCACCAGCTCAGTCACGCGTTTCACCAGTCGCTCGAAGAAACTGACGCCGGACAGCGGCACCGCACCATCGCTGCGACATTCGTCAGCAAACACCAGAAACATTTCGATGTCGGAGGCAAACCCCATCTCGATCCCGCCGAACTTTCCCAGCCCGGCAATCGTGAACTGACATGGTTCATTCAAATCAGTGCGAGGAATCCCGTGTATTTGCGTCAGTTCCCGCCACGCCATGTCGCACGAGGCCTTGACAACTACGTCAGCCAGCTCGGTGATTTCCCGCGAAAAGTTGCCGAAGGCACCACAGTGTCCGAGTACGTGTCGCAGGTCAATGCGAAACAGATTCCGGTCTTTGAATCGGTTCAGTGTCTCTGCCGGCTCCTGCAGATCCTCCATCTGCAGCCGCAGTTCCCGACGCAGATCACCTTCCGAAACAGCCTGTGTGAGTTGATCAGGATCAGTCAGTATGGGCAGCAGATCGTCAGGATGAGCTCGCAGAAAATCCTCCCACAGATGCCGACTGATGCCCAGAACGCGGCTAACGGCCCGCAGAACTTTCGGCTGCCGCAGTGAAGCCACGTCAACCCGCCAGTTTTCATTGGCCAGAATTCGATGCAGCAAGCCGCGAAAACGATGCAGGGACTGATGAGGATCACTGTTGGAAGGAAGCCAGTGAGTAAACTGCTTGATCAGCGTGACCGCCGTCCGAAGTTCCTCCACTCGCGATTCATGGTCAATCACAGAACCGTCAGATTCCGTGATGTACAGGACATCGCGAATGCGCCCGTCATGTGTACCAAGGTCGGCTCGAACAATCCAAAAGCCGCACAGGCTGAGCGCGTTGGACAATTCAAACAGAAAACCAAAGCTTTCGTCGGCGGTGATGTTCAGTCGAGTCAATCCCCTGGTATCAACATCTGAGATTTCCAGGCTCAGATCAGCCTGCGGCGCCGAGATTCCGGACGGTTGCTGCAACCGGTCACAGAATCGATCCACGAGGTTTCTACGCATGGCCTCCTGATCGCCGGAACGTGACAGCTCCAGCAGTTCGTTCAGTGATTCTTCCACTCTGCCTTCCACGACCTGATCGCTGTGCGACGCCGATGGTCCGGGGGAAGTCGTCTGTACAACAAAGAACGCTGCGAAGACATCAGCCGGGATTCCAAAACCGATGTGGTCATCCAGCGGCCCGACTGCCGTACTTCCCTGACATATATCCAGTTCTTCAGAAAAGAAGACGGCACAAACCATGGACAGGAGCCCCTGTGCATCGGGACTGACAACAGTCACCAGTTTGAAGTCACTGGACTCCGGTAGTGATGTCACGTGAACGTGCGACGTCCTTCCGTTGCAGCAATCAATGTCCATTTTCACATGATTCAGCAAAGACTGATTCCGTGACAGGTAACCGCGCAGGTCCCGGTCAACAGTCTCAGAGACCATTGACCGTGCCGCATCCGTGGCTGCGACAGTGCCTGGCGGTCGCTCCGGACGCTCTTCAAAATACCAGTCAAAGATAGCGCGGACAGCCTGCCGGTGCGCGTTAAAACGTTCCAGCAGCACCGTCTCACTGGGGTAGTCCAGTCGGCGAGCCAGCCAGTGTCTGTGTGCCGGATCGGCAGGCAATTCGTGAGTCTGCTGATTGTGCATCAGCTGCAGAGCATGTTCGATGTTGCGCAGAAAGATGTAGCCCTCACGCAGCTGCCGAAAATCAGACACGTCGATAATGTTGAACTCAGTCAGCCTTACCAGGGCATCCAGCGTGTTGGCGCTGGACAGTCTGGGCTCAGTCTGGCAGTGGATCAGCTGCAGTGCCTGAACCAGAAACTCGACATCACGAATCGATCCAGCCCCGAGTTTCACTTCAGAAGAAAGCTTACCTGCGCGACGCAGTTTATCTTCAATCCGACTTTTCATATTGCGAACATTGCTCAACACCTCTGCTTCAGAGGCGGAAAACAGCAGCTCCGGTGCGTCGGCAAGAAACCGCATTCCCGGTCTCTCATCTCCGGCAATCAGGCGAACTTTCAGTAGTGCCTGCTTTTCCCAGAGTTCAGCGCTGTTTCGCAGATAGTCTGCATAGGCAGACGGCGTACTCACCAACGGTCCGGCGTCACCCCAGGGCCGCAGACGCATGTCAACTCGATACAGAAAACCCGTACGCAGATTGCCGCTAAGCCCGTCAATCATTTGACGAGCGACACGTTGAGCGGCCGGCGAATCCGCCTCAGCGATCAGAATCAGATCGATGTCAGAACTGTAGTTCAATTCCTCACCGCCATGTTTACCCAGTGCCAGTACAGAAAACGGAGGCTCGTGAACTCCAACCTGCCGGCAGGCAATATCCAGGCACACCTGGACCATTGCGTCCGCCAGCAAAGATATCTGCAGCGTCACGAATTTCAGGTCCAGCAGGCCGAAGGCGTCACACATACCGATGCGCAGAATCTGACGTCGCTGAAATCGCCGCAGTCGCACCAGCTGCTCTGTCGGAAACGCTGCGTCGACAAGAAATTCTCGTGCCTCATCGCAAAACTTCTCTCGCGACTTCATTTCCGCGGTACGTCGTTCGGTTGACAGGTGTCGTAGTGCCTCCGTATCCGCCAGCAGCGTCTGCGTCAGAAACGAGCTGCCGCAAGCCAGCCGTGCCAGCACCTCAAGTGACCGAGGTGTTTCTTCAAACAGCGCAAAGGCGTCCTCTGGCAAACCGCTGTTTGCCACAAAAGTGCCGGCCGCTCGTATGACGGCCTCAGGGTCAGGTGCTTCCAGCAGAATGCGTTTAAGCGTTTTATACCAAACCGGCACAGAACGATCGGTCTGTGTGGACTGTGCCGGACGGCATGCGAATGATGCATCGTGCAGCCGCATCAGGCACTGAATGGCGGAATCGGGTTCAGAGTACCCGAGCTCCGTCAGTAAACGTGCGTTCTGACCGATTTTTTCAGCGGTGAGGTTGTCAAAACGAGGAAACATCGTAGAAACGCTGGCGAATGTACCGCAAAGCAACCTTGTGGATGGTTGCAAGAAAGACAAGAAATGAGGGACGGCGATCTTGCCGTCCCACACACGCACCTTAACGACGTCCCGAGTCTGAGTCATGACGGAACCGAGCCGAGAAACTCTGGAAACCTTCGAAAATCCGTTTCCGCAGCGACACTATGTGATTGAAACCATTGTGCCGGAATTTACGTCAATGTGCCCGAAGACCGGGCAGCCGGACTTTGGCACACTGACGATCACCTACATCGCCGACCAGCAATGCTGCGAATTGAAATCACTGAAACTGTATCTGCAGGAATATCGAAATCACGGTGCATTTTATGAAAACGTCACGAACACTGTGCTGGACGATCTTGTCGCGGTAACAAAACCACGATGGATGAAAATCGAAGCCGCGTTCACGCCGCGGGGAGGAATCCGGACAACTGTAACTGTGCAACACGGGAAAAAGCCCGAATAAGCCGACTGGCTCAGGCGATCTGAACGGGCACTCCGAACACGATACGACGGTCACTGACTGCCGGTTTTGTCATCTGCAGACTACCAGTGAAAACAACGCAGCTCACAGGAATAACAATGGCCAAAGCATGGGGCGGGCGATTTCAACAGGACACCGATCCTCGCGTGGAAGCGTTCACGGAATCAATCAGCTTCGACAGCCGCCTGTATGAAGTTGATGTCCGGGGTTCAAAGGCGCATGCCACAATGCTGGCCAGCACGGGATTGATCACTGACAACGAACGTGATCAGATCTGCACCACGCTGGATGAAATCCGGTCTGAGATCGAAGCCGGAAAATTCGTGTTCACCGCAGAACTCGAAGATATTCATATGCACATTGAAAGTGCGCTGATCGAGCGTACTGGTGATGTCGGGCGAAAACTCCATACCGGACGCAGTCGCAACGATCAGGTCTCAACCGATCTGAAGCTGTTCGTGCGTGATGCCCTGGATCTGCTGGACTCATTGCTGCTGAACTGCCAGAGAGCCTTCGTGGATCGCTGCGAACAGGACAAGGGCGTCATTCTGCCAGGCTACACACACCTGCAGCGAGCGCAGCCGGTTCAAGCCGCTCACTACTGGCTGGCTTACTGTGAAAAATTCAAACGTGACCGGGAACGTCTTGCCGACTGTCGCAGACGCGTCAATATTTCACCGTTAGGAGCGGCCGCGCTGGCGGGATCATCGTTACCCATCGATCGGGACATGACAGCAGAACTGCTTGGTTTTTCGGAAGTTGCCGCCAACAGTCTGGACGTGAGCTGCGACCGGGATTATCTGGCGGAGTTCGTGTTCTGTCTGTCGCTGATTTCAGCCCACCTCAGCACATGGTGTGAGGAATGGATCATCTGGTTCAGTACAGAGTTCGGATTCATCAGACTGCCGGACGCCTACACGACCGGCTCGTCCATTATGCCGCAGAAACGCAATCCAGACGTGCTGGAACTGATTCGCGGCAAGACGGCCAGGGTCATGGCGGCAGTGCCTCAAATCCTGATTCTGATCAAAAGCCTGCCGATGGCGTACAATCGAGACCTACAGGAAGACAAACTGGCGATGTTTGATGCCTTTGATACGGTCAGGGCCTGCCTTGAGCTGACACCGTCCATAATAGCGGGAGCACAGCTTCAGCGTGACCATATCGTATCTCATCTGGAAGACGGTTTCCTGGACGCCACCGCGTTGATGGAATACCTCATCCGAAAGGGCGTGCCGATGCGGACCGGACACGGTACGGTCGGTCAACTGGTGTCCAAATGCGAAAACGCAGGCTGCCGGTTGAAAGATCTTTCACTGGAGGATCTGCAGCAGGTCTGCGATCTGATTGAAGCTGACGTCTACGATGTCCTTGGGGCTGAGAACGCGATGAAAGCGTTACAGAGTTTTGGCTCCGGCGGAGAGGCACGCGTGGCAGAACGAATCGCTTACTGGCAGGAAACAGTCGGCTGATACCGCGAATGGTGACGCTTGCTAACGGCTGGCGAGCCTGTATCAGTTGCCGAAACCGAGTACACCCAGCCAGCGGCGACCCTGCGAGCCACATTCTCTGACAACGTCGATTTCCCCTTCCAGCGATCCATCTTCGCTGATCGTCAGACCGAGTCCGTGAGCGGTGGCGGCCAGTTTCTCTTGAGTCTTTTCCAGAGTTGCCACCTGACGTGACACCCGCGCACGCTCGAGACTGAGCTCCAACTGCTCCAGACGTTCCTGCTGCGTGAATGTCCTGAGACTTTGTTCGACTCTTTCGGTCAACTCTGCCGGAAGATCGTCTTTCAGCTCGTTGAGCTGCTCAGTCGAAAGCGTCTGCGTCGAATGTACTGCGCTCAGCAAACGCTGCACGAGCATCGACATCAGGCGCTCTCTGTCGACAAGCACCGATCGCAGCTCCGCATCTGCAAGATTGTCAATGTCCGTCAGCTCGGGGATCTCGAATGACTGTTCGACCTGCGCGGTTTCATCGGAATCCTCCGTTTCGACGTCAGATTCCGGCAGGGATAGTGCAGACTGGTCGCGGATGCCACCAGCACCGTCATCAAAGCCACAGTCAGCCTCCATCAGAAAGGCGTTCTTGATCTGTTCCCACGCGTTTTCTGACGAGGTATCCGTTTCGTCGGTTGGGCTGCAGTCTTCAGCCTTCGCCGCCGAATGTATATAATCCGAACTTCCTGCTGAAAAACCCGTCGGCCTTTGCTCATCTGCAGCCCTCGTGGCAGACTTGACAAACAATTGAGAGACGGTTGCCTGGAGCCCGCTCAAGCCTGAAGCGATCCCGACGATGGCCTGATTCTGCTGATCCAGTGCGTCTCTGAACTGTACCGCCAGCGCGCCTGTGCTGCTGGAGATTTGCGCTGCTAACTGATCCAGACATTCGGATTCCGTCGAAGCAGTCCCATGACCGTTCTGCGCTGCCGCCAGTTGCTGCACTCGTGCGTCCATCTCATCCAGCCGACAAAGGATTCCGTCAGCGACAGTGGCATGATCGGCAGATTTTTTGTCGGGCTGCGTCCGGGATTTACCTCGACGTACAGAGTTCCTGCGACGCCGGGACGGACTGTCCGGGACAGCATGATCGTTGCCATCAATATTCTTGGCCGTTTTTCTTGACGTTGTCATAGTACCAATTCGGGGCGGATGGAAAATTCTTACTGTTGCCGCACGTCAGATTCGATGTGTGAAGGCATTCAGAGTTCTCAGCATCAACAGTCACACAGTGCCCGCTGTGACTTCGTTGAACATTGCCTGATGTTCCTCTTGAGTAGGCAGTAGCATTCCCAGGAAGTACCATTTGGGAAATCCTAGGTCAGTATCCTTAGCGAATTCGCCCGGCAGTTCCGAGGTCCGGATATTCTTGCATTCCCCCATTCCAAATCTGCCGATTGAAGGGGTTTTGCTCAACTGCGGAACCGGGAACAGAAAAACAGTGTTCCATCGGAAAGACTCGGCAACGAGTGAGATACAAACTTGAAAAAACTGGTCTTAATTTCTCCCGGACTCCCTGATGGTCGGGTCGAACTATTACCGTCTCGCCTGCCCGTTGTGCTCGGTCGAAGCCACCGCTCGCACCTGACCATTGAAGACGACCTGCTGAGCCGGCTGCATTCTGAAATCCGGATGAACAATCATGACCAGTTCGAAATTCGCGACCTGGATTCAACCAATCTGACAATCGTCAATGGCCACGACGTGAATTCACACGTGCTTCAGTGCGGAGACCTGATATTGCTTGGTGAAACCGAGATCAAAGTGGAAATAGAACCTCCGGATGAAGACGTGAATGACAAAACGACACGTGACCTGAGCATACTGCCGAAGCATACTGACAACTCAAATGACGGATTGGACTGATATTCCCAGACGCAGCGCAGATATCCTTCCAGTCAGTGCCCCGGCACGGCACACAGCCCCAGCAGCGGGTGGCCTGGCCTGACACTCCCCCCTCGCATAAAACACCACCATGAAACACAGCTTGCTTGTTATCGTCTGTATCAGCTTTACATCCTCGGTGAACATATTCGCCGACGACTGGCCGATGTGGCGAAAGAATGCAGGACGAACCGGGGTCACGGCGACACAGATCCCTGCATCGCTGCAACTGAGCTGGGTGAGACATCTGCCTGTGCTCACACCAGCGTATCACAGCAGTCGATTGCAGTTTGATGCCGGATACGAGCCGATTGTCGCGGATGGCCAGATGCTGGTCGCGTCATCCCGTACAGATTCGGTGAGTGCCTACGAGCTGGTCACCGGCAAAGAAACGTGGACCTTCCGCACAAACGGACCGATTCGCTGCGCACCGGCAGTTTGGCGAGAGTCCGTTTGTTTTGGCTCCGACGACGGGCATCTGTATTGCGTCAACTTGCACACCGGCCAATTGCGCTGGAAGTACCGTGCGGTTCCCAGTGAACGCAGGCTGCTGGGAAATCAACGGTTGATTTCCGTCTGGCCTGTCCGGGGAGGTCCGGTCATCAGCAGCGGGCAGGTGTACTTTGCGGCAGGCGTCTGGCCGTTCGAAGGAGTCTTTGTGTATGCGATGGATGTCGACACGGGAGCGGTGATCTGGCGTAATGATCGACTGGGATATCTGTTCGGTCAGCAGCCGCACAATACACAGGCAATTGGCGGTCTGGCACCACAGGGCTACCTCGTGGTCAACGGCGATGACCTGATCGTACCGTGCTCGACTGCGTATCCTGCCGTGCTGAACCGACTTACCGGAAAGCTGGTCAAATTCGAACTCCCGGGGCCGGGACGGTTTCCTGGTGGCTGGTTCGCGGCAATCGACGAAACATCCGCACTTGCCATTCGACGCGGAAAGCTTACCTTCGATGACGTCGTCAATCGTCAGTTGCACGAAGACAAAGTTCACAAAGGACACGGCGTCACCGGAATCAGCCGCACAATTCGCGCGAGCGATCGCCTGTTTCAGTTCGACGACGGACTCGACGGCGTGGACGGCAGAATTCATTCGATGATTGCGGCGGATAACCGGCTGATCGTTTCCACGAGCGAAGGCCGCATCTACTGTTTTACGTCGGCCGATGCAGCACGACCTCTGTCGACAAGGCATTGGCGGCAGCCGGTCGCGCCTCTGTCAATCACAGAAAACTCGGATACCCTGGCCAGACAGCTGGTGCAGGCGTCCGCAGGACCACAGGGGTACGCCTTCGTAGTCGGTATACAGGACGGATCATTGGTCAGGTCGCTGCTGCGAGAATCGAAATATCACGTTGTGGCAATTGACGACGACCATGAACGCATCAACAAGCTTCGGCAGGAACTGGATCGTGCCGGCATCTACGGCACACGAGCTGCATTGATCGAAAGCGACCCCCAGCACATTTCTCTGCCACCGTATATCGCGAGTATGGTAACCACAGAAACGCCGGAGCGTGTCGCCGAATCGTGGACAACCTTGTTGCAGACACTGAGACCATTCGGGGGAATTGCAGCACTGGAAACCACAGCAGAGCAGGGCACGCCCGACGTCGAGACACTGCAGTCATTAAAACCCGGCAGCTTCAAGCGGCTGCGTCATGCGGGGCAGACGCTTATCCGCCGAGTCGGTGCACTTCCGGGGGCCACCGAATACCACGGAAACTGGCAGCCCAGCACGGACGAACTGGTCCGGTTCCCGCTGGGTGTGCTTTGGTTCGACGACACTCTCGCACACTTCAAAAGATCACCACAGCCGCAGTTCACAAGAGGTGTCATGATTTCCCGCCCCAAAGACTGGCATGCACCGAGAGTCAAAGGGGATTACTCAGTCGACTATCCGCTGCTGCCTCCCGTACTGTCGGACATTTACACAGGACGTGTGCTGGACAATGCAGAGCAGCAGGACCTGCGCGCCAGTCTGACAGAAACTGACCCGACAAAATACGAACAAAGTCAGTATCGACCGCCTCGGCAGAAAGACGCGTGGAAACCAAGTCAGCCTGTTGTGGGCGAACGCGTCAATCCGCTGACGGGTAAACAGGAACCACGAGTATTCCCCAAGACCTACGGCTGCGACGGTGGTGTGGATTATGGATCTTTCTTCACGCTGCGAGCAGGAACTCCGGCGTTCTACGATAAGACCGCGGAAAGCGGTACGGTCTTTCTTAGCGGTCCCCGCAGTGGTTGTACCAACAGCGTCATCCCGGCAGGTGGAGTGCTGAACGTTCCCTATTTCTACGAAGGCTGCACATGCAGTTATCCATTGCCCACCGCCCTGTCGCTGGTCGCAATGCCGGAAAGCCACGAACAATGGTCTGCGTGGGGCAACAGCGAACCAGGTCCTGGTTCCATCGAACGCATCGGCCTGAACTTCGGAGCTCCCGGAGATCGAATCACACGCAACGGAACTCTGTGGCTGGACTATCCGTCCGTCGGCGGACCGTCACCAAAGATCACGATCAACACATCACCGGACAAACCATCATTCCGGTATCGACACAGCGTCTGGATGAAGACAGGCGGAAATTGGCCATGGGTCGCGGCGTCGGTGGTGGAAGGCCTTGAACAACTGACCCTGCACAACCTCAAACCCGGCCGCTATACCGTACGTCTGTTTTTCTCGGAACCGGAAGATCTAAAACCACATGATCGACTGCAAACTGTTTCTCTGCAGGGCCGCGTTGTCCTGCGTGACTTCGACGTGATTGCTCAGGCGGGCAGTCCCATGCGAGAAATCGTTCGTCAGATCGACGACGTTGAAGTACAGGACGTATTGCTACTGAATCTGTTGGCGACAACCGGACAGTCACTCATCAGTGGACTGGAAGTGATTCGACAGCGTTGACGGACAATCGCAGCACGAGTTCATGGCATAAGGATCGTCCGACAATAGTCGCGAGACGATCGATCCCAACCCCATACGGGCCTGGATCAGAGACAAACACCGTCAATAGCATCAATCGTGTGCACCGACGCCGTTTTCCATGTAATCCGGCTCTGAGCCGCCATGCAGGATGTCGTCGCCATCATGGCCCCGCAACGTC
>Ga0315331_10002202_pt1 | contig 14803 bp, 16 predicted proteins | sample M160m34915metaG_FD_203456 | JGI IMG/M metagenome (GOLD analysis project Ga0315331, IMG submission 203456) | Ammonia-oxidizing marine archaeal communities from Monterey Bay, California, United States - M1 60m 34915 | ecosystem: Environmental > Aquatic > Marine > Intertidal zone | place: USA...
AGCCCCGTCCGGAAGACCAGGGCACGTACGACACGGCGTCAATGCTCTACGTTTTGGGCGGTGTCCCCGCGATGGTCCTGTTCTTCGTGGGTCTGTTCCTGCTCGTGGGCAGCTGCGACAACGCAGGCTCGATGTACATCCACGCCTAGCCAGCGCCTCCGCGCTTCGGTTCCAGTGGCAGCGGAAACCGCCCCGTTTTTGACGCAAAAACGATACGGCGAAACGCTCACATAGGGCCAAAAGAACTCAACTCGCCCCCCTGAGGCGACGATTGTCGCGTGGTATGAAGGCCACGCAGCAGTCTCGTTCGGTGATTGGATACTACGCGCTCCTCGGAGGGCTGACAGGGCTCCTGGTGGGTTGCGCGAGCGTCCCGCCGGTTGAGCCTACGGACGCCTCCTTCGACTATTTCTCGCGCCCGGATTCGGACGACCCGTGGAGTCCGAAGATCGCCGGGTGGCAGCGAAGAGAGACGGGGACCGAAGCGAACACCGTCGCGTCGCCGTCAGATCCCGAGGCCGAGCGCCGGTTTGCGGCGCCGGAGGGCTCGGAGCAGGAGCTGCGAGGGAAGTTTGCCGATTTTCGCGCGGAGCGGAGACGTAGCGTTGCTAGGGAGTTTGCGACCTGGATCCAGTCCGAGGCCAAAGAGCATTACGTCGCGGACGGCCCGATCGATCACTGGGCCACGCTCCAGGAGACGCTCGAGCGCAATGGGGATGACTGCGATGGGTTGGAGCTCCTGGTGTTCCACGGCTTGCGAGATCTAGGCTTCAGCGAAGAAGAAGTGTTTCGAGCGATCGTCTACCGACCTTCGGATGGTCAGCATCACATGGTCACGCTCTGGTTCGAGGACCCGCATGACCCTTGGGTGATCGATCCGACGGGAGCGATGTCGTCTGGGATGCATCGGATGTCGAATATCCCCGGTTGGCAGCCGCTCAAGGTCTTCTCGGACGCACGCGAGTTCTCCGCGCGTCCTCTGCACGTGATGGCGGCTCGCTAGGAAGCACGGCGTCGCGCCGCATTCCCGTGGCCCAGCGGTTTGGGTATTCTCACGCCGCGATGGCCGAAAACAAACTGCACCCGATCGAGGCATCAAAGCTGCACGCGCGGCGGGAGCGCGTCTTCCTGCTGCTCGCCGGTTTCTTTCTCGGTTCGATGACGTTGCTCAACGTCCTCGGTGTCGCACGATTCATCGACCTCTCCTTCGAAGTCGGTGGCATGTCGATCCCGTTCGCGATCGCGATCGGCGTGCTGCCGTATCCCATGACCTTCCTGTGTACTGACTTCATCAGCGAACTGTACGGGCAGGCGAGGGCGAATTTCGTCGTCTGGGTGGGGCTCGCGCTGAACCTCTGGGTCGTCGCCATTATCTGGCTCGGTGGAGTGCTGCCTCCAGTCCCTGAGTTGGATCCGACGACCGGCCTTCCCGCCGCGAGCGACTACACGTTTGCCTTCTATCGGATTCGCCAGTTGACGCTCGGGGCGGTGGCAGCGTCGATGATCGCGTACCTCGCGGCGCAGTTCTGCGATGTGTATCTCTTCCACTTTTGGAAGCGTTTGACCCGGGGCCGACACCTCTGGCTGCGCAACAACGGGTCGACGCTCGCGAGCCAGTTCGTCGACTCGTTCTGTGTCATCACGATCACGCACTACTGGGCGAACGGGATCCCCATCGAGGCAGCGGAGCCCCTCTGGCCGCAGCTTTGGGTGTTCATCCTGTCAGGGTACGTCTTCAAGGTCGTCGCGGCGTTCCTCGATACGGGGCCCTTTTACGTCGGTGTCCGCTACCTCCGGTCTTACCTGGAACTTGACGTTGAAGAGGATTACGAGCACGCGGGCTCGTGAGGCGCGGCAAGTCTGCCATGCTTGTGCTCCTGCTGGGACTGGCGATGTTGCCGTCTCGCACGGGGGACGCAGGGGCCGGTCTCCCGGGGGTGTCCGCTGCGCCACCGGAGCGTTTCGACGCTGTAGTGGTCGACGCGGGGCATGGAGGGGAAGACCACGGCGCGCGGGGGCGTCGAGGGGTTCTTGAAAAGGATGTCGTGCTGGATGTGTCACGCCGGCTCGCTCGTGGGCTGCGCCGCCGGGGCTACCGGGTGATCGAGACGCGGTCGGACGACGTCTTCGTCCCGCTCGAAAAGCGCACGATCTTGGCGAACGACGCGGGTGCAGACCTGTTCCTCTCCATTCATGCCAACTCAGCGAGCAGCGCGAAACCGCGAGGGACGGAGGTCTACTTTGCTTCGATGGATGCGACCGATGATGGCGCTCGGTCCGTCGCAGAGCGGGAGAATCAGGTCTTTGGGGACGCGGGTGTCGTTGGTGGGAATGTCGATCCGTTGGTCGCGATCATCGGTGACATGATCGCGGCGGAGACGATGCGCGAATCGAACGCCGTCGCCCGGTTGGCACAGGCACAGCTGGATCGAGTCGATCGGGTCGCCTCACGTGGGGTGAAGCAGGCGCCGTTCGTGGTCCTGCTCGGTGTGCAGATGCCATCCGTCCTCGTGGAGATCGGGTTCTTGAGTAACTCGGACGAGGAGCGAGCGTTGGCGTCTTCGGACCGTCGGTCTGCGATCGCACGTGCGCTCGAAGAGGCCGTCGTCGAATATGCGGAGCGTTATGATGTGCTCCGCGGGCTCTCCGGTGTCAATCGCTGACAGCGGATTCATGAGGGGATGGAGGTTGCGATGAGACGAGATGGCCGCGAGGTCGACGCACTTCGGCCGGTCGCTTTGGATCTCAACTTCACGGACAACCCGGCGGGCTCTGTTCTGTGCAGCATGGGGAGGACGAGAGTCCTCTGTACGGTCTGCGTGGACGACGGCGTCCCGCGCTGGTTACAGGGAGCGGGGCAGGGGTGGGTCACCGCGGAGTACTCGATGCTGCCGGGCGCAACGGACACGCGCAGCGATCGGGAGAGCACGCGCGGGAAACCGTCCGGCCGCACGCTCGAGATTCAGCGCCTCATTGGTCGGAGCCTTCGTGCTGCCGTGGATCTGCAAGCGCTGGGTGAGCGGACGCTGCTCGTCGATTGTGACGTGCTTCAGGCTGACGGGGGCACGCGGACCGCGTCCATCACGGGCGCGTACACCGCGATCGTGCTCGCTTGTCGCCGCTTGATCGCCGCGAATCGACTGAAAACGCTCCCGCTGCGCGACTCGGTGGCCGCTGTTTCGGTTGGGCTCGTCGGGGGGGAGCTGCTGCTCGATTTGCCGTACGAGGAGGACTCACGCGCGGACGTGGACATGAACGTCGTGGCGACCGGGGGAGGGGATCTGATCGAGGTGCAGGGGACCGGGGAAGGTGCTGTGTTCTCGCGCGCGCAATTGGATGGGATGGTCGATCTCGCACTGGGTGGAATCCGTGACCTCACGAAGATCCAGGCCGCTGCGCTCGAGCAGGAGTGAGCCCTGTGGAATGCGTCGTCGCGACAGGGAACGCGGGAAAGCTGCGTGAGTTTCACGATCTGCTCGGTGGGCAGCCCGTTGCACTGGTATCCCTCGCTGGCTTGCCAGCCGTGGTTTTCCCGGAAGAAGGGACGGATTACGCGTTGAACGCTGCCGAGAAGGCGCGAGCTGTCATGTCACAGCTTGGGCGCGTCGCGGTCGCCGACGACTCGGGGTTGGAGGTCGACGCGCTCGACGGGGCGCCGGGGCCGCTGTCTGCGCGCTACGGCGGGCCTGGGCTGGATGATCAGGAGCGGGTGCAGAAGCTATTGGGTGCACTGGAGGGCGTGCCGGAGGGGCGCCGTGGTGCACGCTTCGTATGTCATGTCGCGTTGGTGGGGACTGACGAGCGCGTCGTGAGCGCGGTGGGCGTGTGCGAGGGACAGATTCGTCGAGCCCCTGTCGGGGGGACCGGATTTGGTTATGACCCGGTCTTTCAGGCGCACGGTGAGACGAAAACGATGGCTGAGATCGGAGACACCAGAAAGAACCAGATCTCGCATCGAGCGCTCGCGCTCGCGGCGCTGGTGGAGACGGACGGGTGGCGTCGCTTGTTTGCGCGCTAGAGATCTTCGCTCGGGTCCAGGTCGTCGAAGTGGTCCACGGGTGGCGCGTGTGCGGGCTCGAAGGCGGCGATCCGGCGAAGCAGTCGATAGCGCTGCCAAAGCGTTAACTGCAGGCCCTCCTGTTCGGCAAATTTGAGCGTGCCCGTTCGGCAAAAGGCGATCGCGTCTGAGCGGGAGAGATCATCCGGTTCGGCCCCCCTCTCGCGGAGGTAGAGCCACAGCCGGAAGCGCGAGATCCCTGCTCCGCTTACGAGCGATATTTCGGAAAACAGGTGGTCGAAACGTCGGCGGTCCACTGCTGACTCCGTGATGGGGCCTTTGTAGGTACCGCGTGTATCAACGGTGGTGTCGTTCGGAGGCGATGCTGCCTGCACAAGTTGTCTTTGTACTTGCGAACTGCGCGCCGTCTGCGTTTTGCTCGGCTAGACGAGTGCCAATACGGAAAGCGTGGACGCGGCCGCCCCAAGGCCCGCGGCGGTGAGTGCCAGCGGCAACTGTGTACGGACATGGTCTACGAGGTCGCAGCCGGTAAACATGCTCGACAAGATTGTTGTGTCCGAGATGGGCGAACATTGGTCGCCGAAGACGGCCCCGCCGAGCACCGCGCCGAAGCAGATCTCGATGAAGGTGGGGTCGGGTGCGACGGCCCACGCGAGCGGCATGGCGAGCGGGAAGACGACGCCATAGGTCCCCCATGAGGTTCCCGTCGCGAACGCGATCGTCATGCAAAGTACGGTGAGGATCGCCGGAAGTGTCAGTGGCGAGACACGGTCCCCGAGTTGCTCGACCACGAACAGGCCGGTGCCGAGGTCCTTCGAGACCTCGCCGATGGTGACCGCCAGGCCGAGAACCAGCGCTCCGACGGTCATCTTTTGGCAGCCCGAGACGAACGCGCTGATGATCGTCGGGAGGGTCATGCCGCGGGCCCACGCAACGGCCATCGCGACCAACAAGGCGCTCGAGAAGGCTTCGTCGACCCAGGAGCTCCCCGTGAGGATGTAGCTGCCGATCGCGATGCCAAGCAGAGTGCCGAGCGGCGCGACGAAGTCGATCAGGTGCGGCGTGTAGTCGGGGTCGCGCTCCATCTCATCCACGCGCTCTGGGATCATGGGCTGCGCGCCCTCTCGATCGAGTTGACCCGTCTCGATCGCCCGATCACGGGCCTTCCGCAAGGCGCCGCCCATCCAGGGGAGGAGCCCCAGGGAGACGAGCAGTGTGCCGAGGACGGCGAAGAGAGCGTAGAAGTTGTATTTGATCGCGGCGAAGAACAGCGTCTGCCCGGCGACCTCGTCGGGCAAGAGCGCTGGGATCGACCCCGCGACGGTGGCCGCGACGAAGGCCGGCCAGGCGTTGAACGGGAGCAGGGTCGCGACAGGGGAGGCGGTCGAGTCCACGACGTATGCCAACTCTTCGTGGCTCGCGCGGTGTTTGTCGGCGACTGGCTTGGCGGTGGTCGCTGCCAGGACGGTGCTGGGTGTGCCGCCCTGGTGGAAGATCAAGCCGAGCAGCCAAGCGAAGAACAGGGAGGAGCGCCGTCCACGAACCAGATGGTCTCCGACCGATTCCGCGAAGTAACGCGCGCCCCCCGTGCGTTGCCACAAACCGAGGAGACCTCCGAGGCACCAGAGGTAGATCAAGAGGATCTTGGCGAATTTCGAGGAGCCGATCGCGGGGATCAGGTAGCGCGAGATCGGGTTCGCCTCGGTCCAGGCGCCGGGGTCGAGGAGGCCGCCCTGGCTCGCTGCCACGACGCAGCTTCCGGCGAGGATCCCCGCGAGCAGGGAGGCGATCACCTGCCGTGTGAGGAGGGCGAGACCGATGGTGACGAGCGCAGGAAGAAGGGACCAGAAGCCGACGTCGATCGTTTGATCAGGCATGGGGCGAGAGCGTAGCGGTGTCGGCGCTATCGTTCGATCGATGCAGGGGCGGGCCTGCTTTTGGCCACGAGGGTGGGGGGGCATGACGTGTGGTGTGCGGAGGGCCCCGCAGAGCGACTGAGCGGCTGGGTTCGCGCTGGTCGTGGACCCGCTTCTGGTCATCATCAACCCCGGTCAAGCGCTGGCCGCAGGTGACTGGGATCGAGGCCGCGCGCTGCAGGTCGGCTTGTCGATCCTCGTCCCGTACTGCGTCTCGACATTGTCCAGCAGGTGGGCGCGTCTCGAGGTGGAGTGATTTTGCCTCGACAGCTGCGCTGGCTCACCCTAGTTTTCTGGCGCCGTGGAACCTCCTGAATTGTTCATCGTGCGACATGGTGTGAGTGAGTGGAACGAGCTTGGCCGGTGGCAAGGGCATGCCGACCCGCCGCTCAGTCCCCGGGGTAACCTGCAAGCGCAGGGCCTCGTCGAGCGACTGGCGGCCGAGAAGATCGGGCGTATCGAAGCCAGCGACCTGCAGCGCGCACGGACGACCGCTGAGCCGCTCGCGGATGCCCTGGGACTCTCCATTCGGATCGACCCGATTTATCGGGAGCTCGACGTTGGGGTTTGGTCGGGGCTCACGCGAGAGCAGGTCGAGGGGCGTCGGGACCCGAGTCTCGAGCCCTTCCTCTCCGGTCTCCCGGACGCGGCACCGCCGGGTGGCGAGTCGCGGCGCCAGCTCTGGCGCCGGGCGCAACGCGCGCTCGAGGATCTATGCGTTCGCTGTCCAGGGGAGCGCGTCGGGGTCTTTACACACGGCGGATTCGTGCGCGCGTGCTTCCCCGCAGAAGAAGTCGACAACGCGTCGGTCCACCGTGGTCGTGCGGACGAGATCCTCAGGAGACTCGAGGCCGGGCCACCGGACTAGCCGGAGCAGGTTCGCCTCCGGGGGACCGCCACTGTTCGAGCGTCGCTTGGATGGTCTCTCGCGCCTCGCGTAGCAGCGCTTTGGGGTCTTCCTCGGGATCTCGCGCGATCGGGTCTCCGATTCGAACGCGGATATGCGTTCCGAACGGGACGGGGAACAGGTTCTTCTCGAGGAGCCGCCACGACTCATCGATCGTCACCGGAACGACTGGTGTGTTGGGGGCGTTCTCGAGCAGGACGAGAGATCCGGTCGGGCGGAAGCGTCCGAGCCGTCCATCCCGCGCGCGAGTGCCCTCCGGATAGATGACCGCCGAGACCCCCCGGCTTTCGACTTGCTCTGCGAGGTCCCGGAGCACCTGGGTCGCCTGCCGTCGGTCGTTGCGGTCGATGATCGCGTTGCCGCCCCGGCGGAGGTTGTACGAAATGCTAGGGATCCACCGCGCGAGCTCACGCTTGGCAACGTACTTCGGGAAGTTCGAGAAAAGTTCCGAGCCGAAGATCGGGATGTCGAACATGCTCTGATGGTTGGCGATGAACAGGTAGGGTGTTGAGGGCAGCACGTTTGGGGAACGTTCGAACTCGATGCGGGTCCCGGCGAGCTTGAAGACCCCGACGAGGGCGACCTGCAACGCCCCGGCGACCAGCTCCTGCGGCCGCTGTCCGAACAGCCGCGCGATTCGTTGAAGCGGGTCGAACACGAGCAATACAGCGACAAAACCAATCAGGAAGGGAAATGTCAGGATCCAACTGAGGATGTACATCGTGGTCTTTTCTCCTGAGACGCGCGCGAACCTTCGCGTACGTCGGCGCTCAGGCGCCCGTGACCGTGACCGTGAAGTATACCGGCCAGATGAGTGCGTCGAGGACCACCGTTTGAACGCAGAACGGGATCAATCCGACGAGGGCGAGTGCGCGCCCCGGCGGTGGATCTTCCAGTGTCAGGAGCCCCCGGACCAGCCCGAGCGCCCCCGCGGCGACGAGCGCGAGGTCCAGACGGACGAGCCACCAGAGGCCCGTGCTCGGGCTTTCGATCATGAGCGCAGTCAGGGGGAGCCAGATCGCGGAGGGGATGAGGATGAGCGCAAAGCAGCTTGGGAACCAGCGCCGCGTATGTCCCTCCGACGACTCGAGTGCCTCACGGGGTCCGCGGAATGTGATGTACGGCGCGAAGAGGAAGAAGCCCCCGGCCGCGAGGAACATGTTGACCGTGTAGAGGGGGCGCGCGGCCTCGGGGACTCCGCCCCAGAGGGCGCCCATCGCCGCGGTGTTTGCCAGGAAGCCCCAGGCGTAGCTCGCGAGCACTGCGGAGCCCCCGAGTGCCTGAAGGATGATCAATTGTCGGCGCGAGCGGTCCATGGTTTCTCCGGTCAGCGGGCAGTTTTCGGATTCAGGAGTTCGTCTTTCAGGTTGGCGTCGAACGGTTCGGTGCCCAGCCAGATCGCAAACACCGCGCGCCCGAAGTCCGCACCCTCGATCGTGCCCAGCGCGCGACCATTGAGCGCGAGTTCCGTGCCCCTCCCGGGAGTGTAGGTCAGCGCATAACGGTCTCCAGGTGCGATGTCCCGGTAGAGCGCGTTGAATCGACGGATTCGGGGCTCGAGGGCGCGCATCTCGGAAGCGGGCACGTTCTTCTCGATCCCCTCGATGGTGACCTTCGCCAGGCGCGCTGCGGTCAGGCTCCAGAAGTATTCGATCTCGATCCGCCGAGCGACATCCTCGAGCGCCTTCGAGGGCGGCGTTCCCTGTGCGAGGTACAGCGCGGCGACATAGCCGCGAAATAGGACCCGGTACCGCATCAGTCCAAGGCCATTCAGCACCAGCGGTGTCTGGTCAGTGGGGCCGGTCTCGATCGTCTGGGCGAAAGTGACGCCCTCGAGTTGGCGGGTTGCCGCGGTGCTCGTACTGCTCGCCGTTACGAGCAGTCCCGCGATTGCGAGGAGGGTGAGGCAGCCCCGGGCGCCACTGCGCGCTTGGTGGAGTCCTGCGGATCGACGTGTCCGGGTCATCATGCGTGTCTTATACCCGTCCGTGCGGTTCTCGCCAACGTGGGCGATCGTTGCCGGATGGTGAGATCGGTGCGGTCGAGAGTCTGGACCGGCGTTCGGCAGCGCGCGGGGCGCGGTCGGGCAGGGCGGGGCCCTCGATGAGCGGCTCGAACACGTGGATGCGGCGGGTGCTGACCGTCCCGGGCTACCTGGTGGCGTGGAGCGTGTTGGTGACGACGGTCCCGCTCTGGTTGCCCCTGTTGCTGCTCGCGGACGTGCTGCGTCCGCGGCCGGCGATGGCGCTCCGCTGCGCTGCGTTTCTCGTGCTGTATCTGACGCTCGAGCTGGCGGGATTGCTCGTTGCGCAGGCCCTGTCGCTGCGTAGACGGGTTGGGCAGATCGATGAGGCGGGATGGCTGGAGGGCCATTTTCGTTTGCAGACCTGGTGGGCGGGGACGCTGCTGGAGCAGCTGATGCGTCTGTTTCGGATGCGGTTGGATGTGGAAGGCACGGAGGAGGTCGCGCGTGGCCCCTTCCTCCTGTTCATCCGGCACTCGAGCATCGCGGATACCCTCCTGGCGTCTCTCCTCGTGGCGAAGCGTCATGGGGTTCGGCTGCGTTACATCTTGAAGCGCGAGCTCCTCTGGGACCCGTGTCTCGACGTCGTTGGAAATCGACTCCCGAACGTCTTCGTCGACCGGGGCGCGACCGACTCAGCACGTGAGATCGAACGGGTCGCTGGGCTCGCCGAGGGGCTCGGTTCGCGGGATGGGGTGTTGATCTACCCCGAAGGGACCCGCTTCTCCGCTGCGAAGCGGCAGCGAGTCCTCGAACGCTTCGAGAGCGACGGGCCCCGGGCGCTCCACGCGTATGCCAGTTCCTTGCATTGGTCGCTGCCGCCCCGGCTGGGGGGACCCCTCGCGTTGCTGAGTGCAGCTCCCGAGGCTGACGTTGTGTTCTGCGCTCACGTTGGTTTCGAGCCGGTTTCGACGCTTGGAGAAGTCTGGAGGGGAGGCCTGTTCGGCGCGACCGTGCGCGTTCGTTTTCGCAGGGTCCCGCGCGAGCAGATCCCCTCGGGACGTGCGGCACAGGAGGCCTGGCTTCAGCGCGAGTGGGCGGAGCAGGACCAATGGCTGGATTTACACGCGCGGACGGAGGGGAGCCCCAAGCGCAAGTAGAAATGGGGGTGCGCGCGTCTTCCGGTCAGGTGTGGCACCTTCCGCTCTTCGCTCGGGGGCGATGGTGGCGGTGCCCAGCTCGATCCAACGTTGGCAACTCGCTCTCCCGAAGGGCCTGGATTGGTTCATCCCGAAGGAGATCGAGTCGCTTGGGCCGAAGGCGGTCCAGCGCAGCATCGTCCTCGTGCTGCTCTGCCCCATTCTTTTTCTCGCGGCTCTGGTTCCGGCTGCGGCTCAGCTCCTGTCGGCGCGCATGTCGCCGGTCGACATGCTCGTATGCTCGGTCGCGAGCGTGGTCTTCCTCGTAACGCCGTTCGTCTTGCGGCTCTCCGGGAGCCCTGATCGGGCTGCCGCGGCGCTGATCGGAGGAACGCTCTCCGTCGCGGCGATCCCGGCTTATTTTCAACAAGGGCTGGCCTCGGTTCTCTCCGTCTGGTTCGCGTTGGCGCCCATGATCGGGATCTATCTTCTTGGGGCGGCGCGTGGGTTGTCCGTCGCGCTGCTCGGTGCAGGGATCTACTCCTTCCTGTTCTTTCTCGGCAGTGAGACCGCAGGGCTCTTCCCGACCGAGTATTTTCGAGCTGAGACGCCTGCCTTCCGGTACCTGAACCTCATGATGGCGCTGTTCGTCACGTCGAGCTTTGGCGTGTTCCACGAATTCACGGTTCGACGACATGAGCGCAACCGGGAGGAATTGGAGAGCCAGGTCCGTCATCGGCAAAAGCTTGAGACGACCGGGCTCATGGCCGGCGGGATCGCGCATGACTTCAACAACATTCTGGTCTCTATCCTCGGGAACGCGAGCCTGCTGCTCGAGGACGAACAAGACCCCGAGCGGAGGAGTTTGCTGGAGCCGATCGAGACGGCGGCGCTCCGCGCGCGCGACCTGGTCGATCACATGCTCGAATATGCGGGCCACGCCTCGGCTGAGGTGACTTCGACCTCATTGAACGCGGTGGTCGAAGAGGTTCGTGTGTTGTTGGGGCCAGGCGTGCGTGGGCGCCAGACGGTGCACTACACGCTTCAGGAAGGACTCCCTCGTATCGCGGCCAACGCCGGCCAGCTTCAGCAAGTGGTGATGAACCTCGTGAACAATGCGCTCGAAGCGAGTGACGGGGAGTCGTCGAGGGTCGACGTCCGGACCGGTGTTTGCGAGCTCGGGGAGAGCGATCTCAGGCGGTCTCTGCTGGGCGGGCGGTTACCCCCTGGCGCGTTCGTCTTCATCGAGGTCGAAGACCGCGGCGCGGGGATCGCTCGCGAGGAGGTCGGGACGATCTTCGACCCGTTCTACTCGACCAAGGACCACGGGCGCGGGCTCGGGCTTTCCTCCGTCTTCGGGATCGTTCGATCCCACAGCGGCGTGATCCAAGTGCAGACCGAGCTGGGGCATGGGGCGACGTTTCGGGTGTTGTTCTCGCCGGTCCAGGTAGGTCCGCCGGCCCCCTCGGAGTTCGCGCCCGAGCCGCAGCCGCGCGCCAGCACCGGGCGGGTTCTGGTGGTCGACGATGAGGTGAACGTTCGTGACTTCGCGAGCCTCGTGCTGCGGCGCGCGGGGTTCGAGGTGGTCGTCGCGCCGGAGGGGGCTACGGCGATGGACATGCTCGATCACGCAGAGGAGCGCTTCGACCTGCTCATCCTGGACCGCACGATGCCCGGAGTGGACGGGCTCGCGGTCCTCAAGCATCTCGAGGAGCGGAGTCTCGGCGTGCCGGTGATCCTCAGCAGCGGGCATGTCGGTGAGGAGGACCTCGGGATGGGAGTGCTCAGCGGCGTCAGCGCGGTACTTCGTAAGCCCTATACGCCCCGCGAGCTCCTCGAAGCGACCTCGGGCGTCCTGGGGCCGGGGGCATGAGGCGCCTTCGCGCCGGCGGATACGCAGAAACTTCTTTCAAAACAATATATTTGACAGATAGTTGCACAGGAATGGTATACCAAACTCTGAGGCCTTTTTTGGGCCAGGTCAGGGCTGGGTATGGGATTGACCACGCAACATTGCCCCGGTTTTTTCGGGGGGCTGATCGGCGCCCCGACGGCGGCGGCGCGCCATTTGTGTCGTGTGACGTTGCTCGGGGCTTTGCTGTCTAGCGTTGGCGGTGAGGCCGCGGCGACTTCGGGCGAGTGGCTGCAGATCGGCGAGCCCGCCGTCACCGACCGACGGCTGGCTGAGGCGGTGACCGGTCGAAGCCCTACTCGGCGGCTGGCAGAGGGGGTGCTCGCGGTGAGTTGGGCCGTTCCGATCGTGGACACGAATGCGCCATTCGTTGGGTCTGGGGTCTTCGTGATTACGTCGGGCTTCGGGGCGACGCTCGTCGCTCCCGATTGGCCCTCGTTGCTAGGCGCCCGTTAATTGGTCGGTGCTGTGCCGCGTCACCCTCTCGGGGCGACGCGAAAGATCCAAAGGTCATCCTCGCCGGGTGACTCCCCAGGGTCGACGTCGTACTTGCTGGCGATCTCTCGGGTGAGAGAGGTAATGCGCGCAGCGTCTCGTTCCCGGATCAGCTCGACGGGGTAGATCGTATCCTCGCTGCGGATGAGCGCGCGGCCGTCTGCGATGGCATCGTGTGGCCACTGCTTCCAGAGCCGGAAGTTTGGCGCACCGCAGGGAATGAATGCTTCTCCGTCTTCCACGAGCACCCATACCGTCCTCGCGCGCGCGGGGTCGATGAGCTGGAGTTCGATCGTCGCCTCGTCGTCAAGGAAACCCCAGTCAGCCGGGTACGTCGCGGTTTCGCCGCTCCGGAAGGCGCCGCCGGAGAAGAAACCAAGGGGGCCATCCGAGAACCGGCCCACGACGAAGAGTGTGACGGCAGCAAGCGACAAGGTCGCAATGAGTGCCTTCACCACACGCCACACGTTGTTCAACACTGAGTCCCCCCGTCCTGTGGTGCTGCCGATTCGATCGTACACCCGACCGGAGTATGCGGGGGGCTTCACGTCCTGCCAAGCGATGAGTTGATCCGCCACCGGGCGGATCGCTCGGGTAGGATGCTTCCGCGCCGTGGGAGGGCATGGCCAGCGGAACTGCTGTTCTTGGCAGGATTCGCCGCGTTGGATGAGGCACCCATGATGAGCGAGGGGGGCACCCGATCTCGCGGAGGGAAGCAATGCTCGACAAGTCTGCGGTTTCGCTAGAGGGGAAGTGCGCGCTCGTTACAGGCGCGGGGACCGGCATCGGTCGTTCGATCGTCGAGACCTTCGCGGCATACGGTGCGGTGGTCATCGTGGTAGACCGTGTCGCGGGGCGTGTGGAAGAGGTAGTCGCCGCGATCGAAGGCAGAGGGGGGCGCGCGGTCGCGTGCGTCGCGGACGTACAGGCGCCGGAGGGAGTGTCGGCCCTGGGGGCAGCGCTCTCGCAGGCGGGTGGGGCGCTCGACGTCCTCGTGAACAACGTCGGGAATTTTATGCCCGGTGCGGGGTGGTTCCTGTCGACGACCGAAGAAGATTGGGAGGCGCTCTACGACGTCAACTTGCGTCACATCTTTCGCGTGACGCGAGCCCTCGCGCCGGGGATGGTTGAGCGGGGACAGGGCGCCATCATCAACGTATCGACGGTTGAGGCGTTGCGAGGCATTCCCGGAAACGCGGTCTATTCCGCCTTCAAGACTGCGATCACCGGTTTTACGCGGAGCTTCGCGCTCGAGGTCGCGCCCCACGGCGTCCGGGTGAACGCGATCGCTCCTGAGACGACGGAGACGGATCAGGTTCCCGTCAGTCGCTGGGTCCCGGAGGAACACGCGGCCCAGGTTCCCTACCTGATCCCCCTGGGTCGCTTCGGTCGACCCGCGGATCACGCGGGCGCGGCGTTGTTTCTCGCTTCCGAGCTCTCGTCCTGGGTCACGGGGGTGACGCTCCCGGTGGACGGCGGGGCGATCGCCGCGGGTGGCTTCTACCGCCTGCCGTCGGGGGGGTGGACGAACGCGCCGGTGGTGTCGGAGGCTGCGATCCGCCCGCGTTGAGCTCCGAGTCGTGCCTGTCGGCTACGCTGGGGAGATGGAAGAATTTCGAGTTCATCTGTCCGATGACCTGCTTGTCGATCTTAACCGACGGCTGACCGAGACGCGTTATCCCGAGCAGATCGCCGGGTCTGGTTTTGACTACGGCATGGACCTCTCTGCGCTCCGGTCACTCGTGGATTATTGGCGGGACGATTATGATTGGCGCGCCCGCGAGGAGCGGTTCAACCGCTATCCCCAGTACAAGACGACGGCGTCGGGAGAAGGCCTTCACTTCTACCATGTTCCTTCGGCTCATCCGGGTGCGCTGCCGATCGTGCTGCTCCACGGGTATATGGGCTCTGTGGTGGAGTTCCTGGAGATGATTGGCCCGCTGTCCGACCCGCCGGCGCACGGTGGGGATGCCCGGGATGCGTTCCATGTGGTCGTCCCCTCGCTGCCGGGCCATGGCTTTTCCGGTCCGATCGAGCAGCGAGGTTTTGACATGCACCGCTGCGCTGACGCGATCGCCGAGCTGATGGAACAACTGGGTTACAGCCGGTACATCGTGCAGGGCGGAGACTGGGGGGCGCTGGTTACGCGGCGGATGGGGGAGGCCTACGCGGACCGCTTGATCGCTGTTCACTTCAACATGTTGTTTGCACAGCCGCCGCCCGGGGAGTCACCCGATATGTCCGGTGTGACGGAGGAAGAGCAAGCTCGCATGGCCTCCGCGCTGGCGCGCGTCGCCGGAGGGACGGGCTATATGTCGATCTTGTCGACGAAGCCCCAGACGATCAGCATGGCGCACAATGATTCACCCGCGGGCATGGCGGCCTGGCTGCTGGAGAAGTATCAGGACTGGTGCGACCTCGACGAGGCCGACCTCGGGAGTGTCTTCACGCAG
>Ga0315331_10002203_pt1 | contig 14802 bp, 15 predicted proteins | sample M160m34915metaG_FD_203456 | JGI IMG/M metagenome (GOLD analysis project Ga0315331, IMG submission 203456) | Ammonia-oxidizing marine archaeal communities from Monterey Bay, California, United States - M1 60m 34915 | ecosystem: Environmental > Aquatic > Marine > Intertidal zone | place: USA...
ATAAGTCCAGACTGCTTAATATGCAGATCTGAACAAGAGCTTCCTAAAGATGAAAAGAAAAAGATAGCTTTATTTTGTTCAGTTGATCAAGAGAATGTCATATCAATGCATGATGTCCAAACTGTTTACTCAATACCTTTATTATTAAATAAACAGAAAGTAGATGACATAATTCTTAAAAAATTAAATATTAAAACCCACAAACCTAAACTTGCAGATTGGAAAAGAGTTGTTAAGGCTAGTCTTAATCCAGAAAGAGAGGTGAATATTGCCTTTGTTGGAAAATATACAGAGCTACAAGACTCATATAAATCAATCAATGAAGCTTTGGAACATGCTGGAATAAAGCATAAGACAAGAGTAAATATAAATTTTGTGTTAGCTGAAACAATAACATCAAGAAATGTAAAAAAATTAATTGGAAAGCATGATGCGGTTCTTGTGCCTGGAGGTTTTGGACAAAGAGGTGTAGAAGGTATGATTCTGGCTTGCAAATATGCAAGGGAAAATCAAATCCCTTATTTAGGTATTTGTCTTGGTATGCAGGTAGCAATTATAGAGTATTGTAGAAATGTACTAGGTTTAAAGGATGCAAATAGCACAGAATTTGATTCTAAAACGAAGAATCCTGTAATAGCACTTATCACTGAATGGAGTGATAGATCTGGCAAGAAAGAATTAAGAAATAAAGATTCTGATCTGGGAGGAACCATGCGACTAGGAGGACAGCTTTGTAAACTTCAGAAAAGTTCAAATGCATATAAAATGTACAAGAAGCTTGAAATTGTTGAAAGGCACAGACACAGGTATGAAGTTAATCCATTTTATAAGGATGCAATGTCTAGTGCCGGGTTGTCTATCGTTGGAACCTCTATCGATGAAAAGCTAGTTGAAATGATAGAAATCAATAATCATGAATGGTTCCTAGCATGTCAGTTTCATCCTGAATTCACTTCTAATCCTAGAGATGGTCACCCTATATTTAATAGTTATATAAAGAGTACAATAAAGCATGACAAATGAAATAAAACTTAGAGACTTTACAATTGGAAATGATGAAAACTTATCATTAATGGGTGGTATGAATGTATTAGAATCAAGAGATTTGGCAATGAATGTGGCTGAAGAATTTGTAAAAGCATCTGAAGATCTTAATATAAATTATATTTTCAAAGGTTCTTATGACAAAGCTAACCGCAGTTCCATAAATTCATTCAGAGGACCTGGATTAGAAGAAGGTTTAAAAATTCTTCAAGAGATAAGAGATACATTTAATATACCTGTAATAACAGATATTCATGAGCCTGATCAAGCAAAGCCAGTAAGTGAAATTTGTGAAATTGTTCAGATTCCTGCCTTTCTTGCAAGGCAGACTGATTTAGTATCCGCTGCTGCAAAAACTAATGCAATTATTCAATTTAAAAAACCACAGTTTCTATCTGCTCCTGAAATGAAAAATACTATTGAGAAATGTATTTCTGCAGGTAATGATAAAATTACTTTATGTGAAAGAGGTAATTCATTTGGATACAATAATTTGATTGTTGATACTTTGAATTTTCAAATACTTAAAAATCTTTCAAAGCCTGTTATCTTTGATGTAACCCATTCACTTCAACTTCCAGGGGGTCTAGGCAATGCAGCTGGTGGCCGAAGAGAGTTTTTACTAAGCCTAGCCAAAGCTGGTATATCTCAAGGAATTGCTGGTTTATTTTTAGAAGCTCATCCAAATCCCGATGAAGCTAAATGTGATGGACCATGTGCTCTTAAATTAGATATGGTTAAACCATTTTTGAAACAAATAAAAGAACTTGATGATTTCATAAAGTCACAAGAAACTTTTAAAATTTAAAATAATTATGTCAACAATCACTTCTGTTAAAGCCATTCAGGTATTAGATTCTAGAGGACTTCCAACTATTTCTTGTTCAATAAAATTAAGTGACGGCAGTCATGCATCAGCAATTGTTCCAAGTGGGGCTTCAACCGGAACAAAAGAGGCTCTTGAGTTGAGAGATGGAACTAATGCTTATTTGGGTAAAGGAGTTCAGAAGGCTGTTGCAAATATTAATAATATTATTGCTCCAGCAATAATAAATCTTGATCCAGAAAAACAAGCTGAGGTTGATAAAATAATAATAAATCTTGATGGTACAAATGATAAATCGAAGCTTGGCGCTAATGCGATTTTGGCAGTTTCACTAGCAGTCTCTCATGTTGCAGCAAAAAGTAAAAACATAGATCTTTTTGAGCATTTTTCATCAATTTTTAAAGACATCACTGGCAATATACCTTCAAAGTCTTTACCAATGCCTATGCTGAATATCCTCAACGGAGGGGAGCATGCAGATAATAATATCGATATTCAGGAGTTTATGATAATTCCATCAAATGCAAAGAGTTTTCAAGAAGCCATGCGATGGTCAAGTGAAATATATTGGAATCTTAAAAATATTTTAAAACAACAATCCCTGTCAACAGCGGTGGGTGACGAGGGGGGCTTTGCCCCAAATTTAAAATCAAATGAAGAAGCTTTGAGTTTAATTCTTGATTCAATTAGTAAATCTGGTTTGGTGCCAGGAGAAGATGTATTTTTAGCTCTTGATTGTGCGTCTAGCGAATTTTACGATGGCAAAAATTACAATTTAAAAGGTGAAGGTAGATCACTTTCCTCTAATGAATTTGTCTCTTATCTTGAGGAGTTAGTAAATAAGTACCCAATCATTTCTATTGAAGATGGTATGGATGAAAACGACTTTGATGGCTGGAAGCTTTTAACAGATAGAATTGGCAAAAAATGCCAGCTTGTTGGAGATGATTTGTTTGTTACAAATAAGACTATTTTTCAGCAAGGGATTGATTTGGGGCTTGGAAACTCTATTTTGGTAAAATTCAATCAAATTGGAACTATATCTGAAACAATGGAAACCATTGATTTAGCTAACACCAATGGTTATTCATCAATTATTTCTCACAGATCCGGGGAAACTGAAGATACAACGATTTCTGATTTAGCTGTTGGTCTTGGTGCAGGACAGATTAAAACCGGAGCACCATGCAGATCTGATAGGGTTGCAAAATATAACAGAATTTTATGGATTGAATCAGATTCAGAGAATATTAAATTATCTGAATGAGCAGATTCTTAAACTTATCAATTGCACTTTTATCAATTCTGCTTTTAACTCTCATTTATTCTTTGTTATTTGGTTCTAACAGTTATCAAGAAAAAGCATTACTGACGGAACAAAACAATGCGCAAAATATTAAAAATGATCAATTAAAAAAAGAAAATGATATATTGGCTTTTGAGATTCAAAATGCTCAAAATTCAGATGAGCATATAGAAAACTTAGCTAGGGAAAAACTTGGGCTAAGTTATCCTGATGAAGAATTTATAACATTTAAAGATATAGAAAATACTAAAGATGACTAAAAAAACTATACCAGTAATAGTGCCAGCAGCTGGAATAGGCTCACGATTTGAAAACAACATACCAAAACAATATTTTAAATTAGATGCATTAACCGTAATTGAGACCACAATAAGAGAGTTGCTAAATTCAAATATAGTTGAAAGGATTATTATTTGCGTTGCTGAAAATGATAAGTTTATTGAGCAGCAAGATTTTTATCACGATCCTAAAATCAAAATTATAAAAGGTGGATTAACGAGAGCTCAGTCAGTTCTAAATGCATTAAACGATCCGGTCATGGAAGATTATGATTTTGTTGCTGTTCATGATGCTGCTAGGCCAAGCTTCTCTAGCAAAGACTTAAACAGCATGTATGATAAATTAATTAATGAAAAACTTGATGGTATTTATCCTTATATACAACTAACAGACTCTTTAAAGTCCTATCAAAGCGGAACAGTCAATAAAGATGAATTTCATTTAGCTCAAACACCCCAGTTATGCAAAAAAAATTCAATCCATTTAGCTCTAAAAAATTGTTTAAATAATAATATTGAAGTTCCGGATGAGTCTTTTGCTCTTGAGTATTCTCAGTTTTTAGTTGATAAAGTTCAAGGACAAAGAAATAACATTAAGATTACTTATAGAGAAGATATTGATCTAATTTATAAATTTCTTACAAGAACTGGCACTGGTTATGATCTTCATAGATATAAAGAAGGTAAAGGCATTAAACTTGGGGGGCACTTGATACCATGTGAATATAGTATTGTTGCTCATTCAGATGGTGATGTTCTGCTGCATTCTTTAGCTGACTCAATTTTAGGAGCTTCTGCTCGTGGAGATATAGGGATGTTTTTCTCTGATACAGATCTTGCAAATAAAGGTTTAGATAGCTCAAAAATTATAGAATTTTGCTTGTTAGAAATTGCTAATATGGGATTTGAAATATTTAACGTTGATATAACTATCATATGCGAGTCACCGAAAATAAATCCTCACAGAAATGAGATATTAAAAAGTTTAAGCAAGATATTGAAAATAAACGAAAATAAAATTGGTTTAAAAGCAACTACATCAGAAAAGCTTGGTATTATTGGTAGCAATCAAGCAATTGCTGTCCAAACACTAACTAATTTAAAGAAAATATGAAAATACTTCTCACAAATGATGATGGTTATGATGCAGAAAATATTCAGAATTTGTTTTTGGAACTTCAAAAAATTCATGATGTATGGATAGTTGCACCAAAAAATAATTGCAGTGGCATGAGTGCGGCAATCTCATTTTTAAAAGATACTGAAATTGAGAAGGTTGGTGAAAATATTTTTTCAGTTGATGGAACTCCTGCTGATTGTACGTATTTTGGGTTATTAGGTCTTGTAGACTTTGAATTTGATATCGTTGTTTCTGGTATCAATCACGGAGCAAATATCGGAAATGATGTTTTATATTCAGGTACAGTGGGTGCCGCAGTTGGCGGTAGAAAATTAAAATATCCGCCTATTGCATTATCTGTAGCATCTTATGATGCAAAAGATCCTATATTTATTGCAAAGAAATCTGTAGAAATTATCGACCTTATTATAAATTCAGCTAGCGGATATAGTGGCAAAGTTTTCAATGTTAACTTGCCTGATATAAATGAAGAAGAGTACAAAGGTATAAAAATTACCTCTCTCGCCCAAAGAGGTATTCCAAATAAACCCGTTATGATTGAAAAAAATAAAAATGTATCTAAGTATAGATACAATTTTTCTGGAGAACCTATAAAAGGAAATCATTTAACTGATGCAGAGGCAATAAATGATGGATATATTTCAATTTCAATATTGGACTATGATCTAGATAACAACAAGCTTATAGAAAGCTTTAAAAAGTTTGTATGAACAATTCCGGCTTTACCTTCAGAAGAGTTAGAGAGGAAATGATAGAGAACCTTCTTAACATGGGTATTAGAGATTTTAGGGTCTTGGATGCAATATCCCAAGTTCCTCGCCATATATTTATTGATGAAGCCTTATGGTCTCGTGCATATGAAAATAGATCACTAACTATAGGTTATAAGCAAACCATATCACAGCCGTACATAGTGGCTAGAATGACTGAGCTTTTAATTTCTCATACAAAAGATAGAGGAAAAATTTTTAATAATGTTTTAGAACTTGGAACAGGATGTGGTTACCAATCTGCTGTTCTTTCTTATTTTTGTGAAAATATATACTCTGTTGAGAGGATTAAACCCTTGGTTTCTAAAGCAAGAGAAAATCTAGCTAATTTAAAAATTAGAAATATTGAAATTCTCCATGGCGATGGTTTCACCGACTGGGATAAAAATAAAAAATATGATGGTGTGATATGTGCAGCCGCACCACGAGAATATCCTCATGAGCTAGTGGAGTCTCTAAATCTTTCTGCAAAGATAGTTCTCCCAGTAGGAAACTCTTCAAATCAAAAATTAAATGTTATTACCAAGATTTCAGAAGATGAAATACTTGAGGAAAGTTTTGAGGATGTGTCTTTTGTTCCCATGCTGCCGGGTAAATCTTTTGATGGTTCTGAGTTATGAATGAAAGATTAAGGTTTGTAGTTGCAGGATTTTTTGTAGGTCTTGCTGAAATTCTACCTGGTATATCTGGCTCCACCGTAGCAATCGCTTTTAATGTCTACCAAAAATTCATTCTATTTTTAGCTAATTTAAAAGTGTCTAATCTTAGCCTTAAATATAAAGAATTAAACAAAGTCTTTTTCCTAGATCTTATTGCTCCCTTCCTTTTTTCAATGGCTTTAACTGTAATCCTTTTATCTAAATTAATAATGTTTTTATTTTCTGAATATACGTATTATTTTTTAGTCTTCTTGGGTTTATTAATGTGCTTAATTGCTTTTGTATTACTAAAGAGGATTAAAGGTCTCTTTGACAATAAATTAAAAATATTTTTTTATTTTAGTCTTGGTGCTATTTTTGGGTTTTTATTAAATCAGGTTGATTTAATTCTCACAAATCTTAGCTTTATTTTTCTTTTGGCAGTTGGGTTTATAGCTTTTTCTTTTTTTTTAATGCCTGGGATATCCGGAAGCGCAGTATTATTATCTATTGGTGCTTATGAGCTTATAATTGGATCAATAGCAGCATTGAATATGACAATATTAATTCCTTTTGCTTTGGGGTGTCTAATATCACTTCTTACAATGCCAAAAATAGTTCATCATTTACTAGATAGATTTAATACAAACATAATGACTTTTTTTTCAGGTCTTATTCTAGTTAGCGGGATATTATTGTTCCCATTTATTATTCTATAAACCTATTAGGTCTCTTTTATTCTTAACTGACTCGTATTTTTCAGCTTCTGGATGTGGGTCTTTGGCCTCAACTATATTTTCGTATACCTCAGATAGTCTTGCGTTAATTTCAATAAAATCAATTTGGTCTTCAGGAAGCTCATCTTCAGAAAGGATTGCATCAATAGGGCACTCAGGCTCACAAAGAGCGCAATCAATGCATTCATCAGGATGAATGACTAAGAAATCAGGACCTTCATAGAAACAATCAACAGGACATACTTCTACACAGTCTGTGTATTTACATTTAATACAGGATTCAGTTACTACAAATGTCATATACTTAGAATAATAACGTAAAATTAAAAAGAAGACTTTAAGCGATTAAATAAAAAAAATATACAAACTTTTAATTAAAGTTGTATTTTTTTCATATTAAGTATTATACTGTATATACATACAGTAAGGAGAAGACCATGCCAAAATTAAAAGATACCAAAAAAACTTTAAAGGATACACTTGCAGATATCGATAGCCAGTTCGGTAAGGGCACAGTTATGAGAATGGGGGATAGAGAAATCTTAGATATCCCTTCAATATCTACTGGATCTTTGGGTCTTGATATAGCCCTAGGTATTGGCGGTATTCCTAAAGGGAGAGTTACAGAAATTTATGGACCGGAGTCTTCAGGAAAAACAACTCTAACCTTGCAAATTATTGCCCAGTGTCAAAAGGAAGGCGGTACATGTGCCTTTATTGATGCAGAGCATGCACTTGATCCGCAATATGCTGAAAAGCTTGGTGTTAATGTTGATGAGCTTCTTTTGTCGCAACCTGATACAGGAGAGCAAGCATTAGAAGTTGCAGATATGTTAGTTAAATCAAAAAGTGTTGATTTAGTAATTATTGATTCTGTCGCAGCTTTAGTTCCAAGAGCAGAGATCGAAGGTGAGATGGGTGACCATCATGTTGGTCTCCAAGCTAGATTGATGTCACAAGCTCTAAGAAAAATTACGGGAAACATCCAAAGATCTGGCGCAACGGTAGTTTTCATTAATCAGATAAGAATGAAGATAGGGGTTATGTTTGGTAGCCCGGAAACTACAACCGGTGGAAATGCACTTAAGTTTTATTCTTCAGTAAGGCTTGATATTAGAAGAATTGGATCTGTCAAAGAAGGTGATGAAGTAATGGGTAATGAGACTAGAGTAAAAGTTGTAAAAAATAAAGTATCGCCACCTTTTAAACAAGCAGAATTTCAAATTATGTACGGCTTAGGAATTAATCAAGAGGGTGAAATTTTAGATTTTGGACACAAGCTTGGGTTAGTTGAAAAATCCGGGGCTTTTTACAAACTCAATGGTGAGACTATAGGACAAGGTAAAGTAAAAGCTAGTCTTTATTTAAAAGAGAATGCCAAAATTCGCGATAGTTTAATAAAGGAAATCAGATCTTCATATATCGCTTCTAAGCCAAAAGCAAAAGATACAAAATAATAATTTGCTACAATAATCCTCATAAGAAATTTATGAGGATTTATTTATGTCGGAGAAAGCATATATAGTAGGTGCAGTCAGAACTCCTGGAGGCAAAAAAAACGGAAGCTTAAGCAAGTGGCATCCTGCAGACATGGGTGCAGTTGTTCTTGATGAGCTTGTTAAAATTACAGGCATTGATCCAAAAGATATAGATGATGTTATTTTTGGTTGTGTTGATCAAGTTGGTGCTCAATCAGGAAATATTGCTAGAAATTCTATTCTTGCATCAAGTTTACCAGAATCTGTTCCAGGAACTTCTGTCGATAGGCAATGTGGATCCTCTCAACAGGCACTTCACTTTGCTGCACAAGCCGTAATGTCTGGAACCCAGGATGTTGTTATAGCTGGAGGTGTTGAGGTTATGTCACTTGTTCCAATTGGAGCAAGTGTAAAAGATGGATATGATGCTGGTCATGGCTTCCCTTTTAATGCAAAAGGTATCGAAGATAGATATCCTGGTATTTTCTTTTCTCAATTCACAGGTGCAGAACTTGTAGCAGAAAAATGGAATTTATCTCGTAACGACTTAGATAAATTTGCGTTAGAGAGTCATAAAAAAGCTGCTCATGCGACATCAGAAGGTTATTTTGATAGGGAGATCATTCCTATTGAGTCAAGATCAGATTCTCTTGAAACCTCAATTTTATCTAATGACGAAGGAATTAGATATGATGCATCTTTAGAAGCTCTATCAGGGCTTAAAACAGTTTCAGATGGTGGTGTTATTACAGCAGGTAATGCTAGTCAAATTACAGATGGAGCATCAGCTGTAATGGTTTGTAATGAAAAGGGGTTAAGTAAGATTAAAAATGATCCTAGAGCTGAAATAATTTCTTTATCAGTCGTAGGTGATGATCCTGTATTTATGCTTACCGGACCAATACCTGCAACAAAGTTAGTATTAAAGACTGCTAACTTAACAATTGACGATATGGACTTATATGAAGTCAATGAAGCTTTTGCTCCAGTTCCAATGGCATGGTCTCATGAATTAAATGCTGATTTAAACAAGTTAAATGTTAATGGGGGTGCAATTGCACTTGGTCATCCACTTGGAGCAACAGGGACAAAACTTATGACAACATTAATTCATGAGCTAGAGAGAAGAAATGGAACATATGCTCTTCAAGCCATATGCGAGGGTGGCGGAACTGCTAACGCAACCATTATTAAAAGGTTATAAATTGTATATAAAGTTTCTATGTTTTTTTTATATTTTAAGAACAAATAGTTTGATATATTGTTTTTATTAAATACATAATATTAAGGAGTGATTATGTTTTCTGGATTTCAAGTTTTTTTAATTTTTGTTTTCTTTCTTTCAATATTATTTCTATTTTTATCAATCAAAGTAGTTCCTCAGTCTAAGGTTTATGTTATTGAAAGATTTGGAAAATATACTAAAACCCTTGAGTCTGGATTATCAATTATTATTCCTTTCCTTGATAGAGTTGCACACAAGGTAGATATACTTGAAAGGCAGCTCCCAAAATTTCAGATATCAGTAATTACTAAAGATAATGTTGAGGTGGGTCTTGTATCAACTGTATTTTTTAGAATCTTAGATGCTTCAAAATCTGTATATAGAATAAAAAATATCGATTCAGCTATTGAAAACACTGCAATTTCAGTCATTAGGTCTGCTGCTGGTAAATTAGAACTAGATGATCTTCAGTCTTCTAGAGAATCTATGAATTTAGAAATAAAAGAAAGATTGGGTCTCGCTGCAGAAATATGGGGAGTAGAAGTTACTAGAACTGAAATTTTAGACGTTCTTGTTGACGAGCAAACAAAAGACTCTCAGAGACAACAGCTTAACGCAGAAAGAGAAAGAAGAGCTACAATCGCTAAAGCTGAAGGTGATAGAAGAAGTGTTGAGTTAAATGCTGACGCTCAACTATACGAGGCTGAGAAAGAAGCTGAAGCTGTAAGAGTAACTGCTGATGCCGAGGCTTACGCTGTAAAAATTAAAGCAGAAGCAGATGCAGAGCAAACTAGAGTTGTTGGTAAAGCTATTAAAGAAGATGGCCAACCTGCTGTAGACTTCGAAATTATGAAGCGACAAGTTGATGGATTGGCAAAGCTAGCATCTTCAGATCAAACAAAAACATTGGTTGTTCCATCAGATATTACTAAGGCTTTGGGAAGTGTTGAGTTATTATTAGGTTCTATTAATAGAAAAGAGGATAAAGAGTGATAGAGTTTATTGAGAATGCCAATAACTGGTTAATTGTGGGTACTCTCCTTATAATAATTGAAGTAGTGTTATTTGGTTCCTTTATATTTTTTCTTCCTGCTGGCATTGGAGCAATCATAATAGGCTTGATATACAAAATTCAGTCTTTTTTACCGTTTTCTCTTATATCAAGTTGGGCTGCATCTCTTGTTTTGTGGGGCATTGTATCGATTGGAATATCATTTTTCATTCAAAAATACTTTAAAAGCAATACTTCCAAAGATATTAATGACTACTAAATTATTTAAAGTGATTAAATAAAAGTTTTAGGTCTTCGATATTAGAGACAGATTCCTGACCATCTCTTGTTCTTAACTCAATAGAGCCATCATCAAGAAATTTATTACCTAAAATGATATTGATGGGTATGCCTACCAGCTCCGAATCTTTAATTTTAGAGCCAAACCCAGCTTTTCTATCATCAAGCAATACGTCGTAACCTTGATTTAATAATTCTTGGTACAGTTTATTTGACGCATCTTCAATTTCTTTATTTTTTTCATAGCCAATTGGAATTATGTTTACATCAAATGGAGCAATAGCAGCTGGCCAGACAATTCCTTTATCGTCATTATTTTGCTCTATAGAAGCAGCAACTATTCGAGAAACACCAATTCCATAGCAGCCCATTTGCAAGCTTATAGATTTCCCATCTTTTGTTTGAACAGTTGCTCCCATATTTTCTGAATAAACAGTACCGAGCTTAAAAATATGGCCAACTTCGATGCCTTTTTTTATTTGAATAATGCCATTACCATCTGGAGCTTTTTTGCCTTCAAGGGATGCTATATCTTCACCATCTTTTAATAGTAATTCAGTATTTATTGCAAACTCAGAGTCACTGCTAATAGCTATAGTGTCTTCTCCATTCTCAGCAAGCACATGAAACTCTTCAGATGCATCACCACCTATAGCGCCTGAATCAGCTTTAACAATCTTGTATTCAAGCCCAATTTTTTCAAGTATTTTTTTGTAAGTATTTCTCATTTCTATATAGCTTTTATCAAGTGACTCCTCATCAACACCAAAGCTATATGCATCTTTCATTAAAAATTCTCTACTTCTCATAACACCATATCTTGGTCTAATCTCATCTCTAAATTTTGTTTGAATTTGATATGTATTAATAGGAAGTTCTTTATAACTTTTGATAGTATTTCTTATTAAGTCTGTAATAACTTCTTCATGAGTTGGCCCCAAACAAAAGTCACGCTCATGCCTATCTTGAATTCTTAAAAGCTCTTTACCCATCTTTTCCCATCTATGAGTCTCATCCCATAACTCTTTTGGTTGGACCATAGGCATCAAAACCTCTTGAGCTCCTGACTTATTCATTTCTGATCTAACAATTTCTTCAACTTTTCTAAGGACTTTTAAGCCTAGTGGAAGCCATGTATATACTCCTGAAGCCACTTTACGAATCATGCCTGCTCTTAGCATTAATTTATGACTTATTATCTCAGCTTCTTGCGGCGCTTCTTTGAGTGTTGGTAAAACTAATTTTGAAAATAACATTATTAAATTATATGAATAAAATCTTATAGTTTATAATTCTATCTTTTTTTTGAAGACATATGCCGATTTATGAATATAAATGTTCACATTGTGGGCACCAATTGGAAGCAATACAGAAGATTAGTGACGATCCTCTTTTGCTTTGCCCAAATTGTGATAAAAACGGATTAAAAAAACAGGTCACAGCTCCATCATTCAGATTAAAGGGATCTGGCTGGTATGAAACCGATTTTAAAACAGGAAAGAAGAAAAATCTTTCAGATGATTCATCAAAAAAAGAATCAGTAAATACAGTTACTGACTCCAAGAAAGCAGATAAAAAGGATAAGATAAGTTAATTAAAGAGGAATTAAAATGAGATCACACTATTGTGGCGAAATAACTACAAAAAATTTAGATAAAGAAGTTACGCTTTGTGGATGGGTTCACAAAAGAAGGGATCATGGAGGAGTCATTTTCGTAGACTTGAGAGACATAAAAGGAATCTGTCAGGTTGTTTTCAATCCAGATAGCAAAGAGTCATTTCAATCTGCAGAAACCTTAAGAAATGAATTTGTTATATCTGTGAAAGGATTTGTTAGAAATAGACTCGAAGGGACAATCAATTCAAACATGGCTACAGGTGAGGTTGAGCTTGTTGTATCATCACTAGACATTCTAAGTAAAGCAACAACTCCAGTATTTCCGCTAGATGACTATCAAGATGTTAATGAGGATGTAAGACTAAAAAATAGAGTTCTTGATTTGAGAAGACCTGAGATGAATCAAAGGATCGTTACTAGATCTAAAATCTCATCAACAATTAGAAATTATCTTGATGATAGTGATTTCAATGAAATAGAAACTCCTATCTTAACAAGAGCAACTCCTGAAGGAGCAAGAGATTACATACTTCCAAGTAGAGTTCAACCAGGAAATTTCTTCGCTTTGCCTCAGTCACCCCAACTATTTAAACAGATGCTTATGATGGGAGGCTTAGATAAATATTATCAAGTTGCAAGATGTTTTAGAGACGAAGATCTTAGAGCTGATAGGCAGCCTGAATTTACTCAAATTGATATTGAAGCATCTTTTATTGATCAAGATTATATTCTTGATTTAGCAGAGGGAATGGTAAAACTTCTTATTGAAAAGTTTTGCAATTATTCTCTTGATAAATTTCCAGTGCTAAATTGGCATGATTCAATGAGAGATTATGGTTGTGATAAACCTGATTTAAGAATTCCTTTAAAGCTAGTTGAGATTTCTGAGCTTGTTAAAAATGAAGAATTTAAGGTTTTTTCTGGTCCAGCAAAAGACGAAGGTTCTCGAGTTGTTGCTCTTAAGATCCCTGGAGGAAATAATTTATCTAGAGGACAGATTGATGAATATACTAAATTTGTCTCTAAGCTTGGTGCTAAGGGCTTAGCTTATATTAAAGTAAATGCTACTGATGGTAGTGAGAATGGACTTCAATCACCGATATTAAAATTCTTAGATACTAAAACAATAGAATCTATAATGTCTGAACTTAATCTTGAAGCAGGCGATCTTGTATTCTTTGGCGCAGGTTCAAAGAATGTTGTTAATTTAACTATGAGTAGTTTAATTAAGAAGCTAGGTGAAGATTTAAATCTCTATGATTCAGAATGGGCGCCTTGCTGGATTGTAAACTTTCCAATGTTTGAAAAGAATACAGATGGTAATCTTACTTCTTTACACCATCCCTTTACATTACCGAAGTGCACAAAAGAAGAATTATCTAAGGATCCAGATGGTGCATTGGCTAATGCGTACGACATTGTTCTAAATGGTTATGAAGTGGGTGGAGGCTCACTAAGAATATATGACCAAGATATGCAAAAGGTAGTTTTTGACTTATTAAACATCACTAAAGAAGAAGCAGAAAATAAGTTTGGATTCTTGCTTAATGCCTTGTCGGCTGGCTGTCCTCCTCATGGTGGTATTGCATTTGGTCTTGATAGGTTGGTTATGTTAATAACAAATACAACAAATATAAGAGACGTAATTGCTTTCCCAAAAACTCAGAGCGCGACTTGCTTACTGACTGATGCACCAAGTAATGTAGATGAAAAACAGCTTGATGAACTTAAAATTCAATCAACAGCAGAGGAAGATATTTAAATGGCAGGACATTCCAAATGGGCTAATATTAAACATAGAAAAGCGAGGCAAGATGCATCAAGAGCTAAAGTTTGGACCAAGGTTATAAGAGAAATAACAGTTGCTGCAAAAGGTGGACCAGATCCGGAAGATAATCCTCGTTTGAGACTGGCTTTAGAGAAAGCAAATCAGGCAAATATGCCTAAAGATACAATCAAGAGAGCGATCCAGAAAGGCTCTGGAACTGGTGAAACAGGAGCTCTTGAAGAAATAGTTTTTGAAGGTTATGGCCCAGGTGGTGTGGCAATTCTTGTGGAAACGATGACTGATAATAGAAATAGAACAGTTTCAGATGTAAGACATGCTTTTTCTAAATTTGGTGGTAATCTTGGTACAGATGGGTCAGTTGCATATCTATTTAATAAGTTAGGAATTATTCACATACCCAAAAATATCTCTGAAGATGATTTAATGGAGATTGCTTTAGAAGCAGGGGCTGAAGATTTGGTTGATGAAAATGAGTATTTTGAAGTCATTACGTCACACAATGATTTAAGCACAGTTAATGATTCTCTAAAGTTAAAAGAGATTGAAATTACAAATGCTGAGGTCACATTAAGAGCTGAGACTCTAGTTGAAATTGATGAGGAAATGGCTGAAAAGGTCCTTAAAATAATGGAATTTATGGACGATCTGGATGATGTTCAGG
>Ga0315331_10002204_pt1 | contig 14800 bp, 12 predicted proteins | sample M160m34915metaG_FD_203456 | JGI IMG/M metagenome (GOLD analysis project Ga0315331, IMG submission 203456) | Ammonia-oxidizing marine archaeal communities from Monterey Bay, California, United States - M1 60m 34915 | ecosystem: Environmental > Aquatic > Marine > Intertidal zone | place: USA...
GGCACTTGTAGAACTGACTCTGGCCGATGGCCGCGGCTGCAGATTGCTGCAGCCGTGCGCCCTGTTCGGCTTCGTATTCTCGGATGCCGCTCTGCTAACGAAAGTATTGGGTGGCCGATTTTTTCTTTGGCGAGGTAGTTAGCACTAATCTAATGACGAATCTGAATTTTAAAACAAAACTGGCTTACGGCTCTGGGCAGTTTGTCACAGGGTCAATCAGCACTGCTCTTATGCTGTTCCTGCTGTTCTACTACAACCAGGTCCTGGAAGTATCAGGAGCCTTGTGTGGCATGGCGCTTTTAATCGCAACCATCGTAGACGCCGTAACAGATCCCATTATGGGCTCCATTTCCGACAGCTGGCGCTCTCGCTTTGGACGTCGCCACCCATTCATGTACTTTGCTGCCCTGCCACTGGGTGCTTGCTTCTTCTTTTTGTTTCATCCCCTCGTTCATTCGGAATTTGCTCTGTTCTTGTGGTTACTGATATTCAGTGTTCTGACCCGGCTCGCATTGACAATCTACGCGGTCCCTCATATGGCGCTCGGCGGCGAACTGACCACAGATCATCGCGAACGGATGTCAGTGGTGGCTGTTCGATTGGTGTTCAACATTGTCGGCATGATGGCCGTGTATGGGTTGGGTCTCGGGTTTTTCTTTGCGGCATCGGAGGCTTTTCCAAATGGCCAGCTCAATACCGCAGCCTATCCCCTATTCGCCGGTTGCTTTGGGGTTGTCACTGTTATATCTGTTCTGGTAACGGCCTGGGGCACTCATCACCTCATTCCCAGCTTGTCCGCGCCAGCTGAATCTCAGGGCCACACTGCGAAACAACTGCTCCTGGAAGTCATGGACGCGTTACAAAATCTGTCTTTCCGCTGGTTGTTGATTGGCTGGATTATTGTCTCTGCGCCCATTGGCGTCGGTTCCTCCCTAGCGCTGTACCTGAACACTTTTTTTTGGCAGGTCTCGCCGCAAGAAATGATTCCCGTTCTCGGCCTGAGTCCCCTTGCGATGGGTATCGGCTATATGTTCGCACCAGCATTGAGTCAATACATCGAGAAAAGACAGGCATTAATGTGGGGTGCACTAGGCTGGGCGACATTCTCGATCGCACCTGTTTGCCTCTACTATGCGGGGTTCTTCCCGGAGCCGGGTACAAGTGGGGTTGTCATTGGCCTCAGCATTTGCAGTTTTCTGACAGGCATTACGGTCTCGCAATTGCCCGTCGCGGTTGAATCAATGCTCTATGACATTGCCGAAGAGCAGGAACTGGAGGCAGGCATTCGTCAGGAAGGCGTATTCTATGGCGCCCACATGTTTGTCAGCAAGGCATCTGGAGGCGTTGGCGCGGCAATCAGTGGCGTGGCGCTTGATCTGATTGACTGGCCGGTAGGAGACAACATAAGCACTGCAGCCGATATTCCACCGGACACGCTTTTTCAGTTAGCCATGATAGCAGGGCCGGGACTCGCAATGGGCCTTCTGCCTGCCTTGTGGTGTTTCCATCACATTACGTTGGATCGTCAGCGCAATGCAGAAGTGCTGTCTGCACTGGCAGAACGAAAGCGGGTCGCTCCCTCAGGCAGTGCAACATGATACCCCTACCCTAACACTCACCTCTTACCCGGAGCTCAACATGGCAGCCGTCCTATTCGAAGTCAACAAGCACATCGCCACCGTCACTATCAACCGTCCCGAAAGAAGAAACGCCTTTAACCCGGAGGTCATCGTTGGTCTTTACGAGGCCTTTCATGAAATCGCAACCAACTCTGAAATCAGGGTCGCCATCATGACCGGTGTCGGTGACAAGGCATTTTGTGCCGGTGCTGACCTTGGAGAAGTGATTCCATTGATGACCGGCACGCGAGAACCACAAAATGAATTTGATCGGCGATACGCGGACGATATCTCCAAAAAAGGCATGTATCTGATCAACAATGACCCCGTGAAACCTGTAATCGCGGCTATCAACGGCCACGCCATCGCCGGTGGTATGGAGTTCGTCCAGGGTACTGATATCAGGGTATCAGTACCAACCGCCAAGTTTGGAGTACAGGAAGTGAAGCACGCCATTTTCCCGGCAGGGGCATCCACCGTTAGATTGCCGAGGCAAATACCTTATGCGAAAGCCATGGAATTACTGCTGACCGGCGATCTGATCACCGCCGATGAGGCGCTCTCTCTTGGATTTCTAAACTACGTTGTCGAACCCGCAGAGTTGATGCCAAAAGCGATGGAGATCGCCGAAAAACTGGCTGCAAACGGACCCATTGCGGTGCAGGCCATTCGAAAATCAGTGCGCGAGGTCTGGGGTCACCCCGAAAAAGAAGCGATGAAGATTGAGTCAGCCCACGCCAGGCCAGTTTTTGCGAGTGACGACGCAGTGGAAGGACCCAAGGCATTTATGGAAAAACGGGCGCCAATGTACAAGGGCCGGTAAAATAATCTCTATTTCCTTCGTAAAAATCGCTGCATTACATTGCGTGTCACGGTGGACACATCCTTCCGTTTAAGGCCAAAAGCCCAGTCGGTGCACCCGGTAGTAAACACTTCACCCTTGCCACGCCGAAAGGTGCCGAGCACAGCGTGGCCTTCAGAATACTTTTGCCGGTTCTCCTCCGTATCGGCACCCTCAAAACGTTCTGCCATCCAGTTGAGTTCACCGACATAATCAGCATCAAGTACGCCGACGGGGATTTCACTGGTCTCCCAGAGGTGCGCTGGCGCGGTACCCAGTATCTCCATGGTGACCGGCGACCCGTCACGGCCTGTTGGCGTTGGCAATCCATCGATCTGCTCGATCTCACAACCGTCGCACTCGTAACCAACCACGATACCCGCTGCTCCGAGGACATCTCCGAGATCAAGGGACAACGACTCAAACGCCCAGTGATCTGGCCGACATATCGTGTATCCCCCGGTACCACGAGGAGAATTCGGCACCCGCGAATAACCACCACGGGTAAAGGAAACGCCAGTCATTAAGTTTTCCGGGCGCCTTATAAGTGGATCGGACCACATGGTGGACAGGTTCGGTGCATATTCGGTATTGAACTCCGGGTCATCACGCGGCTTGAACTTGTAACTCACTACCCGGCTATTGTCGCGTTCAAATCTGATCTGCCAGAAAGCGGTGTTACCCGAGAAAAAAGCAGCATTCCCACCTGCGTCGACATAGTCTTCAACCGTGTCGCGCATGCCTGCGGACCAGTATTCATCGTGCCCAACAGAAATATAGGCCGGGTAGCCTGTCAACAAATCCGGGTCGCGGTCCAGATCCTGACTGGTGGCATAGCCAAGTTTTATTCCTTCAGCCTCTGCCCAGCGAGCGAACAGGCATTCCCAATTTGCCCAGCCTGCATTTAGAAACCAGTTTTCATATCGATTGATCGCGACATCTTTGATATCCGCCTCGGTTCTTTCCATAAACTTCGAAATTCTATGTCGGCCCGGTTCCGCCTGATAAAGCATTCCTTTTGGCAATGGTTTCATCATCGAGACCGTGTTACCTCCCGTGTAGAAGCTTGGGCCACCCCAGTCGTTGTACGCACTCCAGGTAGAGGTGGCCAGAACAAGCATTGCGTCCTGGGGTTCGACTGACCTCACCACGAAAAATGCCTCCGCCTGAAATCCGTCGCTGTCTGTCACGCGCACCAGGTAAAATCCTGATGGCCATTGCCGCTGAACTTTTACCTCAAAAGAGGGTTGCCAGGCGCAGCCATTGGTTGCGAGATTCAGAGGCATTGATTGCCTGACGCCTGGAAGCGTAGGTTGATCGAGTAGTTTCTTCTCAACGGTCCCGGAACGGACAACTTCCGCGTGGAAACTCGCGCTCTTGGTATGACAAAACACCGTGACAATTTCTCCTGGTAGTGCGCTCTGTGGCCAGCAATACGCAGCCGTCATATGGTGCTCCTTCGTTTCTTCTAGCGCGAGTTCCGCATCAACGTCAGACAGAAAGTACTTGTTCAGCGAGAGCAGAAATATGGTCACGTCCGCCTTCGCCGCCCGCCATCGTAACTACCCGATGCACACCGACTTCTTCAAGTTGCTGCAGTGCCTCCTTGCCGCCCTGGCCCATCCACATGCAGGTAATTTCTATTTCGCTCATGTCACGGCCAATGGCATCGCAGGCCGGTCTCAACTTATCCAGATGTTCCTTCATTGTTGTCGCTCCGCTTTCCGGCACGAACCAACCATTGCCATGAGTCGCAATGCGCTCATGGATCTTGCCGGTAACGCCACCCATGACAATGGGCAATGGGTTTTGAACAGGAAGTGGATAGCTCTTGAATCCGTGCCAGGAGAGGAAATCGCTTTCGTGTTCGACAACGTCACCAGACCAGATTTTGCGCATACCTGTCACATAATCATCGAATCTGGCACCGCGACGCTCAAAGGGAATCCCGAGTGCGTCAAATTCTTCTCGCAACCAGCCAATTCCGACGCCCAACATAAACCGCCCGTTAGAGATTAAATCGAGGCTCGCTGCCTGCTTCGCCAGATAAATGGGATTAACCTGCGAAAGAATATTGACACCAGTACCCAGGCGAATTGTTTTGGTTGTAGCGGCAACTGCTGTCAATGCAATCAGCGGGTCAACAAAATTGGTTTCAGGTTCCGCGCCCATTTTGCCATTCGGGCTGTAGGGATAATTCGATTCGTAATCTACGGGAACAATCGCATGCTCAAATGTCCAGACAGATTCGTATCCTAAAGTTTCAGCCAGTTGTGCGAGCCCGATGATGTCATCCGCCGACTGAACACCAATGTTGATGGGAATTAGGCCAATTTTCATTATTTACTCCAACAATGTTTCGTATCGTGAAGACAACCAAATCGGCTAAATCCGCCATGGATTCGCTAAAATTGGTGACAGGGTAGAATGACACTTGCTCTGCCCCCAATTTTATTATTAAACCAAGGTCATACCACCGTCGACCGGAATGATTTGCCCAGTGACATAAGCGCCCGCTTGACTGGCGAGCATGAGTGCTACACCCATGATGTCGCGATCAATACCCCATCGGTGCAGGGGAATGGCTGCGATTTCTGCTTCGTACTGGGCTTTGTTCTCACTCGCGTATTCGGTCATTTTGGTGTGAAAACGTCCGGGCGCAATGGCGTTTACACGAATTTTGTCCTTGGCCATAACCGCCGCTAGATTACGTGTCATCTGATGTATGGCGGCTTTACTGGGTGCGTAACTGAAAGTGTCGGTACGACCGAGAATGCCGGCAATCGAACCGATGTTAATGACCGATGCGCTGTTGCTCGCCGTGGCGCCCTGCTTAAGTAGCGGAAGTAACGCCTGAGTAAGGAAGAACGGCGCCTTTACATTCAAATCCATTACCTTGTCCCACCCTTTTTCTGGAAATTTGCCGAGCTTGGACAACCAACCAACACCCGCGTTGTTAACCAGCACATCAATAGACTCTTCATGCTCTTTTAGCGTTTTCACCAGTCGCTGAATTTCATTCATGTCGCTGATGTCACCCGGTAGCGCAATACACTCGCCATGAACTGACAACTTTTCTGCAGCGGCCTGGCAGACGTTGGCTGTTCGAGCCGTGATGTAGATTTTTCTCGCACCCGCCGCAAAAAAGCTTTGCGCGATAGCAAAGCCTAGCCCACGCGACCCGCCAGTGATGACGCAGACTTTATCTTGCATAGAAAATAACTGATCTAGCATAGGGTTACCTGTTGTAGACGGACCGAAAGGCGTTGGAGAGGCATGTTAAAGACGAAGCCCGCCATCCAGTTCAATTACCCGGCCACTAAAGTAATCGTTCTCGAAAATAAACCGTGCAGTGTGGGCGACTTCTTCGGGTTCGCCCAATCGTTTTAGCGGAATTTTCGCGGCCGCCTGTTTAAGTGCCTCTGGCGGAACGCCTGCGAATATTTCCGTCATGATGCCACCTGGTGCAATTGCTGCTGCCCTGATGCCGTAGCGTGCAAGTTCTTTTGCCCAGACGGTTGCGAGGGCGGCAACGCCGGCCTTACTGGCAGAGTAATTGGATTGTCCTTCGCTCCCCTTTCTCATCAGGCTCGATATATTGATGATGCAACCTGTTACATCGTTTTTTATCATCCGGGAGGCCGCTTCTCTTCCGCAGAGAAATGTACCTGTAAGGTTTACATCGATAACAGCCTGCCATTGTTCAAGTGACATTCGACTGGTGATCTGACCATTCTCACCACTAACCAGCAATTCAGCTTTTACGATACCGGCATTGTTAACGAGGCCGCGAATTTCACCCAGATCGGCTTCAATGGCATTAAAAGCTCTGATCACCTGTTCTTCCACGGTGACATCGGCAACGTACTGCAGACCATCCCCGCCGGCCGATTTACAGAGCGCCGCCGTCTCGTTCAATTTCTCTTTCTCAAGGTCGATCAAGCCAAGTCTTGCCCCGGCTGAAGCCAGTTCAATAGCGATAGCCCGGCCAATACCCTGACCAGCACCAGTGACGACGATAGCTTGTCTGTTCAACTCCACGAATATCTCCCTCTCAAAGACACTGATACACCGCTTCGGCGATTGCACAACCACGCTGCATTTCCAGTTCCCGGTTTCCGTCAAGGAGATTTGGCACATAAGCAATGGAAACTTGTGCATCCAGGTCGATCAGTGCAAGGGAACCTCCTGAACCGGCACCATAAAATGCACGGCGATTCGGACCGATAGGTGCACCATGGGTCGCAGGTTTAGCGTCGACATCAAAATCGTTCACGACGAAACCCATGCCCCAAACGCAGTTGGCGAGTGCAAACAGGTCAAAACCTCGACTTTGTGATTGGAATACACGCTCCACGCCTTCAGATGAAAGAATACTTACGCCATCAACGGTGCCCCCACAGGCGAGTGCCGAGTGGACTCGGGCAATAGACCTTGCGTTTCCGCAGCCGTTTACCGAAGGAATTTCAGCACCTTGCCAGGCAGGGGTTTTCAAAACGTCAACCGAGTGCGTAGTCAGTTCCGGTCCCATCATTCGCATGATCATGTTTTGATGCTCTTCGGTTAGACTCATCATCAGTTCCTGAAGCGCGTCTTCTGCGCCGTCCCGGGTCCCCTCAGGCCGCACCAAACTGCCAACACGTTCTGCATGCTCAGCAGGCAGACCAATGTGAAAGTCTGCACCCAGCGGGTTCGCGATTTCGTTGCGAAAAAATTCGCCAATCGAGGAGCCTGTTATGCGCCGTACGATCTCTCCCTGAATGTATCCCTGCGTAAAAGCGTGATAACCAGACTGGATTCCAGGTTGCCACCACGGTTTTTGCGCGGCGAGGTTCTGCACACAGAAGTCCCAATCATAAAGATCTTCCAGTCGACTCAACTGAGGATCGAAAGCGGGTAATCCGGCACAGTGGTTCATGACGTCGGCGACCAGCAGGTCTGCTTTACCGTTCTGTGCGAACTCAGGCCAGTAACTCGCAACCGGTGCCTGCAGATCAATCAGTCCACGATCGGCTAACACCAGAATTACCATAGCTGACATGGTCTTGGTTGCGGAATAGACCGTCACAATAGTGTCCTCTTGCCAGGCAGGCCCGCCAACGGCGGCATCACCAGCCCACAAGTCAACGACGGGCCTGCCCTGCAGTGTTACACAGGCACTGGCGCCGATTTCCAGTCCTTGATCGAAGTTGGATTCAAAAGCATTCTTGACGACTTCGAAGTCTGGCTGACAACATCCTTGTAGTTTCATTGGTTGCCTTGTCGGTGTTTAGAGGTATGGTTCAGTAATGCGGGGAGAACTATTGGCCAGGCAGTTCGAGGCATCTCATGGCCTAGCTTTTCAACAACCAGTAATTCTGCGCCGGGAATTGCATCAGCAGTCGCCTTGCCGTGTCGTAGACCAATAATGGGATCCTCTGTGCCGTGAATGACCAGTGTCGGAATGTCAAGATTTGCTAGCTGGGAACGCCGATCCTTCGGCTCAGTTGCTGCCATTGCATACTCGTGATTCAACCGCGCAGCGTAGTTATTTGCGCGCGTAATTTCCCGAGTGGCGCGAATGCGATACTCATCACGGTCGAATGGCTCCAGCGAGCCAGCCAGTATTTCATAGCCATCAACCAGTTCCTCAATCTGCGCTTCAATAGTGACTGCAGGCGAGCCTGACGTGAGCGCTGTCATTTTATCCATGAAGTCGGCAGAAGGTGGTGGCAGATCCTCATTCTCGATAATGTTCATGACAGGCGATGACATGATCGAAGTCAGTGTTCTGACCCGCTTGCCATCATTAATGGCCAGAATTTGAGCGATCATCCCACCCATTGAAATCCCGACCATATGAGCAGATTTGAGGCCGTACGCGTCAAGAATGCCAAGTGTATACGAAGCCATATCATTCAACGTGTATGGCTGTCTTTCATAGTCAACACAGGTTGTCCTTCCCGTATCCTGATGGTCGAAACGGATAACGAAATTTGCACCATCAGCGAGTTGTTGGCAAAAGGCTTCCTCCCAGCCTATACCCTGGGAGGCAGCACCTGCAATCAACAGAATTGGTTCGTCTGCGGGATCGCCGAAAGCGTCCGTCCAGATTTCGATGCCATTAGATTGAACCGCTTTTTCAGTCATTCATAGCCCGGTGGTGCTTCAAATCTTTGATGGTATTGTTCCAGCATTGCGGCAACTGCAAGCGGGGTTTCATCTTCCAGATAGGGGCCGACGATCTGCACGCCTACGGGCAGATTATCTTTAGTGCGTCCTGCTGGTGCGACGGACGCCGGTAAATAGGTCACCAGTGAAAGCCCGGACCAGAACATTATGTCGAAAAATGAATGTCGCTCTTTGCCATTAACTGTCCACATTCTCGCAGGTGCGGGGATATCCTGGGCATGCGCAAATGCAGGGAGCGGCATTACCGGCGCAAGCATTACATCGTAATGTACAAAAAACTCGGTCCACTTTGCCTGTAACTGCAATCGACGTTCATTAAGCTCAGTCCAATTGGCAAGGGAGTTGCCCATGACGGCTGCAATCTCATCTCCGCCGGGCAAAGGTTTGAGCATTTCGCGGAGGCCAGCTCGTTGCTGCTCGGGTACATTCTCACCCGCATGGGAAAACATAAGTTTTAAATAAAGACTGAGGTTCTCGTAGAAATCGATGTCAGGCGTTACATTCCAGTCTACCTGAGCGCCATGGGTCTTCAGTGTTTTTGCAGTTCCCTCAAGTAAGGACTTAACTTCGCTGTCCACCTCGTAGACCGGATCATCAAAGTAAGTGGCAACACGCAGTTTTGTAACATCGGTGGTTCTGGCAGGTGGCAGCTCAATCTTCCAGGCAATCGCTTTGTCCACACTTGGTCCTACCAGGATTCTCAAGGCATCGCGAATATCGCCTGCGGTAACACCCATCGGCCCAACCACCCACAGGTCCTGTTCAGCCAGTTGATCCGGATAATCCACAAGGCTGCGCTGCGAAACGATACCGTGGCTGGGCTTGTGACCAAAGACACCGTTGAAATGTGAAGGTATCCTGATTGATCCACCAATATCGCCTCCAAGTTCCAGTGGCGTCATGCCCGATGCAAGTGCAGCACCTGCCCCTCCCGAAGAGCCGCCACAGGTCCGCGTTAAATCCCATGGATTGTTGGTTGTGCCATATATTTCGTTGAAGCTCTGCCAGTCACCACTGGCGAAGGGTGTGTTGGTCTTACCAAGGACGATCGCACCGGCATCTATGTAACGCTGCACACCATCCGCGTTTCTGCTCGGCAGGTTGTCCTTATACTCGGGCATACCATTTGCGCTGATGATTCCTTCGGTGAGATAGGCATCTTTGATTGTTAGAGGCACACCATGCAGTGGTCCCCAGTCTTCGCCCCGAGTAGCTGCAGCATCGGCCTCATCTGCACGCATCCGCGCCCGGGCAGAATCCAGTTGAACCACGGCGTTTATCTCAGGGTTGAACTGTTCGACTCGCTTCAGATAGAACTCCAACACCTCTCTTGAGGTCAGTTGTCCGTTCTTTATGTCCTTCGCCAGCTCAAATGCAGATCGATACAAAATGGACATCAGCTTGCCACTCCTGTTTCCAAGGAACCTATGAATAAACCTATTTCTTAACCATAAGACAGCCAGTGACTAAATATCCACCACGCATGAATGCCGTCTGAAATTATTTTCGACGGCATCGGCAAGACCGAGAGACGACTACCCTGTATAAGGCACTTCCTGTGTGCAATAGACGCGTGAATCCAACAGTGCATCATCCCGGATTTCACCCGGATAGTCCGAAGATCCAGTCATATCAAGTACTGCCTCTTTTGACGGATACTCGACCATTATCACCCGATCCCAGGTCTCATCTCCCCCTCCGACAAGGGTTGCTACGACATCACCCAGATACCGAAGTTTTGCTCCGCTGTTCTGCAAATGCGGTGATGCCTCGGCTGAGTATCTGCCAAATTCTTCTTCACCACCATCCGGACGAAAGCGAAGCAGGTTTACAATCACTACCGGACCATCGAGTTCCATATTCTGGATTCGTGTCATTTGTTCTGGTGAAGGTGATACATAAGTTTCCATTGGTGACTTTCCAAATTCTGGTTAAGGGACACTGCTTTAAGACACTCAACGTTCAAGAATCCGCTACTAAGTTGCACAACGGATTTTGGAGGGAAGTTACCATTTGTTAGCGCGCTTGCCAGGTCAATTCCAATCCAACCTGTCGAGGCCGAAGCCTGATGTGATCTCCCGGAGGACCAAATGGTCGAAAGCTGTTGGTCACGTCATCTGCATTTTCCAGATTGTTGACAAACAGTGATGCCGTCCAGCGAGGGTCCGAGGTGTTGGAAAAGGTAAAGCGAAAGCTGGAGGTATCGTATCCTTCAATGGCTATAGGCCCGGTATCCACATTAAAGAACTGCTCACCGATGCGCTGATAGTCGAGACGAAAGCGACCTTCGTATGATCCTCCAAGCGCGAGCGTATAATCGATGCTGGCAGCAAGACTATATTCAGGCGCATAAACCAACTTGGAGCCTTTCGGCAGACCTGAACCTGGGCCGCCCGGTCCTGGGTTGTCTTCGTTGGTTTCAGCTTCGTTCACATCACCTGCCAGGCGCAGCCTCAAACGATCAGTCGGGTGCCAGTTAATCTCTAACTCAATACCTTCCGAGTGTGCGGAACCGCTATTGGTGTTGAACTCCTGGATGATCCCTGGAATGAGTGTATCGAAGCTCAACTGGATCATGTCATTCCATTCCATGTAATAAAGCGCAGCAGCAACCTGTACCCGACCATCGGCCAGGGTCAGCTTGGCGCCAAGCTCATAGCTTTCGACTTCATCACTTTCATAACTGACATGCGAGGCTGCCCGGTCAATGGCTTCCTGAGGAAAACCGTTTGCAGTGAATACTCGCACATTGGTCAACTGGGTGTTGTTGATATTACCCGGCCGAAATCCGGTGGCGTAGTTGAAGTAATACAACTGGTTATCATCGGGGTGCCAGGCAATGTTCAGCTTGGGCGACGTTACATCGTCATCTGTGCCATCCGGAAAGGCACTGAAATCCTGTTCGATTTGCGAAAAACGAACACCTGCGGTGATATCCCAATGATCGTTGATCAGATAGGTCGCTTCACCATACAGGGAGAGTTCATCCTGCTCGTCCACATGGATGTTGGATGGGTCCTGAAACAGTCCAGCAAATATTGGTTCAAGAAATTCCCGTCCTGGCTGCATGCCGATCATTTGAAAGGCGTTAATGTCCTCTTCGTTGGTCTTGTAAAAAATGCCCGCAGTCCACAGCCATTGGCCGTCGCTGTTCGATACCAGGCGGAACTCCTGAACGAAGCGTTCGGTATCTATGTTCACCACGGAGGCAAAACCGGCGAGGCTCCCGCCGTCACCGTATGGGCACGCGGCGGGGTTTGAAAGAAAGGCATCTTGCACACCGGGATTACAGGGAATCGGTCCTGCCTCCCCTGGTCCTGGCATACCGATAGATGGGTTAAGGAAGGTACCGACGAGGCCGTCGAAAAAGAGGGAGACGGCAGCCGGGAACTCAATAATCTGATTTTGTTCCCGCTCGTAGTACGACGTTGTCGAGGTGAATGTTGCCCAGCTAAAGTCGTAGTCGAAGCGCAGATTGTATAGTGTGAATTCTTGCTTGGAGAAGGGAATGACGCCAGGCAAGCGCCCATTCTGATTGTCCACATAGGGGATCGACTGTGAAACAACCGAGCCTTCTGTTTCGATATTGGCATCGAAGATGGTTCCCTCGATGGTCAATTTGTCGTTGACCCACCACCTGGCTGCCAGGCGCCCGCCGTCGGATTCGTAAGAGTTAATATCCTTCTCAATCGGCGTGACGTTGGTTTTATCAATCCAGCCAGCCTGAACGTCGGTGAATGCTGACAGACGCACAGCGAAGTTATCGCCTATTGGCATATTGAGCATGCCTTCAACCCGATAGTTGTCGTCGTCCGATTCATCCTGATTGCTAAAACCGGCCTTGATCTTGTAATCAAGGGCATCACGATCAGGTTTGTTGTAAATGTAGCGGATGGTGCCGCCCTGGGAAGCTTCACCAAAGAGGGTCCCCTGAGGTCCTTTCAAGACCTCTACCCGTTCCATGTCGAACAGGGTACCGGTGAGTGCGCGAGCCGCGCCTGCTGCTGAGGTCATTGGTGTATCGTCAATGTAGGTCGCCACTGTCTCGCCCGTCACGCCGAAAGTTGCTTCACCGGTTTGTGACGAGATGCCACGCATGACCAGCCGGTTGTTGCTGGTGCCCAGGCTAACCAGGTTAAGACCGGGCACAAAGCGAAAAAGGCCATTAAGATCAACTGCCCCTATTTGCTCCAACGTATTTGCGTCTACAGCGCTGATGGAGATTGGAGTGCCCATCAAGTTGGTGTCCCGATAGGTCGCAGTAACCACGATCTCCTCAATCATGATTCTGTCTGCTTCGTAGTCCTCGATGGCGCTGGGGGTTGTCAATGCAGTAATACTCCTGCCGACTCGGGATTTTCCCGGCGTGGTTTTCGATTCCTCGGAATCCCCAGGGTCCGGCGCCGGATTGCGCGGCGACGTAATAGTCAATACACCCGAGGGATTGATACCAGCAATGAGTCCCGTTCCTTCCAACAGCCTGTCAACGGCTTCCTAGAGGGTTAATTCACCATTCAATTTTCGAGTTGTGACACCCTTAACATCGTCAACAGCGAACAACATCGGAACATTCGCTTGTTCGGCAAGTGCATTCAACGCCTTCTGCGCTGCCTGTTCGCGAATATGGAATTGATACTTTTCAGGAGCTCCCGGCGCTTGGCTGGAAGCAGCCAGCAGAATGACAGCCAGGATCATACGTAATTTACCTGCTAACATTCTGATGGGTGTCGAGAGTTTCGAAGTGGATTGGCCCCTGCCTTTTACATTTGAAATGAAGACGACGGTGGGCACGGGATTAGGACCGAGGATTAATCTACGTTCTTTCTAAGATGTACCAGATCCGGTCCCAATCGTTCAACTTCGATACCAAAGTCAGAGGCCAGTGTCTGTAGCAGCACTTCAGTGTCACCGATACGGAAATACCCACCAATTTCCAACTCTTTGAGAGAGGGGTCTGAAATGACGACTTCGAGCGGTGTATAACGGCCTATTTCCGCCACCGCCTTTGACAGCGTTTCGCCTTCGAACATCAACATGCCGGATCGCCATGCGAGTCGTCGATCAACTTCCTGTATGACAAGATTCTCAATGGATTCCATTTGTTCATTGCTGTAAACAGCAACCTGACCTGCGACAACCAGTTCAGGTTCCGCAAGCATCAGTTCATCGCGTGATAGATTGTTCACAGGCATCTCGCGATGATCAATCCGCACCTGCCCTTCGCTAACAATTACCTGAATCAGCGATTCTGGCTGGAGCTTCACCGCAAATGCTGTACCGACCGCTACCACATCCCTGCCCAGAGCAGACACGACAAACGGAAGTTGTTTGTTTTTCGTTACATCAAAAAAGGCTTCACCCTTGCTGAGCTGAAGGCCTCGTTGAGTTGCAGAATAGCTGACCTGTACCTGACTGTCGGTATTCAGTCGTACCGAAGAGCCATCGGGCAATGCCACGACCCGCTGCTCGCCCAGTTTGGTCGTGTACAAACCGTTGGAGACCAGCAGGCGCGAGACCTGCTCATTCTCGGCTGGAGAATAGATCCAGAGAGCTGCACCTAACAGCGCAATACCTGCAGCAATACCTGCAGCAATCGCGCCACTGGCAACCGACGGCAACCGACGGCGCGCTGGTATGTCCATCGCCTGACGATAAACTGCCAGCACATTCAAGTCATCCCAATTGGAAGCCACGAGGTCCAGCGCTTCTCTGTGATACGGACTGACGTTAGCCCAGGCTCGCAACGCGCCCAGGTCCTCAGCAGTCAAATTACCGGCATCAATTTTTGCAATCCAGGCGGCAGCCTCGATTCGCAACTGCCTGCGATCTGGTAATTCAACCACCTTAGTCATCTTATGCTTTCTAACCCTTGTCTAGTTCAGGTCTGAAGCGGAAATCAGCTCCAAGCCTTTCGCAATATGTTTTTCAACGGTGCTTTCGGCGATCCCAAGCCATTCAGCAATTTCCCGTTGTTTCAAGCCATGCACCTTCCGCAAAATAAAAACTTCCCGAACTCGTGGTGACATTTGATCAACCAATTCCCACGCCAGTGCAAGTCGCTTTTCAACTGCAGTCTTAAGCTCGGGTTGAGAATCATAGCCATTGCTCTCGCTAATTAAGACAGTTAGCAGATCTATATCCGCTAACGCTTCCGTCCGACGTGTACGCC
>Ga0315331_10002205_pt1 | contig 14799 bp, 12 predicted proteins | sample M160m34915metaG_FD_203456 | JGI IMG/M metagenome (GOLD analysis project Ga0315331, IMG submission 203456) | Ammonia-oxidizing marine archaeal communities from Monterey Bay, California, United States - M1 60m 34915 | ecosystem: Environmental > Aquatic > Marine > Intertidal zone | place: USA...
TGGAAACACCGTGCTCGATTTTCGCTGGATCGGTAAGATTCTGATTGCCGGCTTTGAGATTGCTTTCCAGCATCAGGCCCATGATTGAGGCGTTGCCGGCGGCTTTCTGCCCGATGACGTCGTTCCAGGCGACGTGTTGCTTGCTGTAATCCTTGTTGGAATTTGCGTGGCTGCAGTCGACGATCATCTTCGGTGTAAGGCCGGCTGATTCCAGTCGCTCGGCGGCAGAGTTGATCGACTCGGCGCCAAAGTTCGGACCCGACCGACCACCTCGCAGCATCAAGTGCCCCCACGGGTTTCCCGCGGTGTTAACGATACAGGTTCGGCCGTCCTCGTCGATGCCGAGGAAACTGTGTTCGGTCTTTGCGGACAGCAATGCATCGAGTGCGCTCTGCAGGCTGCCGTCGGTTCCGTTTTTAAATCCGACCGGCATCGAAAGTCCGCTCGCCATTTGCCGGTGCGTCGGTGATTCCGTCGTGCGGGCACCGATCGCTCCCAGCGTGATCAGGTCGGCGATGTATTGAGGCGTGACCGGTTCCAACAGTTCGGTCGCGGCAGAGAGACCGATTTCGTTGATGTCCAGCAGCAACTTGCGAGCTCGGCGGAGCCCGGTATTGATGTCGAACGTATCGTTCATGTGGGGATCATTGATCAGCCCCTTCCAGCCAACTGTCGTGCGTGGTTTTTCGAAGTACACACGCATGATCACGAAGATCTTATCCTGAACTTCGTCGGCCAGTGTCTTCAGATTTTGTGCGTATTCCAGCCCAAGATTCGTGTTGTGAATCGAGCAAGGACCGACGATCGCGACTAGCCGCGAATCTTCGCCAGAGATGATTTTCTGGAGAATCTCGCGATGGGCAACGACAGTCTTAGTCGCGGCTTCGGAGATTGGAAACTCGCCCTTAAGTTCCTTTGGCGAAATCAGCGATTCGGTACCGCGAATTCGGAGGTTCTGGGTTCGTAGTTCCTGGGGAGTCGGCATGGTTCACCAAAAAGAAAAAGCACCCTCGATGTATTGAGGGTGCCAATGGTACTGCCCAGCAAGGTTCTCTTATTCAACGTTCGAGGGAAGTGGGCCACTCGCGTCGAAAAAAGCGGCCGCTCATTGTGTTTGATACAGAAAGCGGCCTACTGGTAATTATTCTGTCAGACCAATTATGTGGCTTTGTTGAGGCGTGCGCGACGTTCTGCACGTCGGCGAGCTCGACGATCAGTATCGCTCGGCTTTTCGTAGTATTCGCGACGACGCATTTCCTTCTTGATCCCAGCGTGCTCTACGAGCTTCCGAAATCGCTTCACTGCGTCCTGAATCTTCTCCCCGTCTCGAAGTCGCAACTTGACCACCAAACGCCCCTTTTTCTTTACTAACTGAGCTTGCTCATGATTAATCGCCTCTCTCGTTGTTCACTGAGAGGTTGTTGAAAACCGGCGCAAATTACGTCCGGGACAGTCTCTACAAGGCAAAGCAGGATACGGATTCCCTGGTTCTTACGCAACCGGACGAGTCGGCCGCAAACGCTGGAATTTCCTGCTGAATCCTGCCCCTGAACTTCTTCGTTGTGCTCGTTTGTTCTCAGAGTTGCATAAGCAACAGCAAATAAGAAAAGAGGGACGACCAATGATGGCCTGCCCCTCTTAAAATTCAATTCTGATCGTGAATCTTCGATTGGCTGATAATTCAGTAGAGAACACCAGTCCAGTAAAGAATCAGCGAGCGTCCCACCACCAGCGGTTTGCCGGCAGACTGTCTTTGGTTCGAGCCTTGTCGGCTGCCCCGTCCAGACGAACGCCTGCACGATAGATGCTGGCGTCAGCGATCACGCTGCCAAGATCAGCTCGGACACCGCCGGCAACCTGAACAACGATGTCACGACCTCGAAAGACCCGATGGTTGACGACCGAGTCAACTTCCCGCGGAGCGTCATGCCGAGTTGTGATGTAAGAACCTTCGTTCGAGAAGACGCCCAAATCCCAGCCAACGTTTCGAGCCGCTCCCTCGTGCTGCAAAATTGCGGCGACGAGCGAAAGGTCGAAGACATTCTTCAGATCGGCAAAAACGACGTCCTGCTTCGCCAGTTCCTCGTACTTTGTCGTAAATGTTTGAGCAAACACCAGATTTGAACCCTCAGACTGCCCGGTCTGAACCTGCTTGCCCTGAGCATTCAGGAACTGATTTTCCGACTGGCAGAGCACTGACGAGCCTACAAATTCGAATCCGTTGCGGTCTGCAGTGTGCAGAACGGCGTCGTACTTCATCGTCAGCCACCAGCGCAGAGCATCCAGCTTCGAAGCTTTCTGCTCTTCGGCGGTCATCAGGTCGAAGATACTCGGAATCGTTGAGCTGCCTGCAAAGTCGTACTTGCCGATTCCGATGAGTTTCATCCGGTAGTCAGCTTCGACGATCGTTCGCGCGACTCGAGATTCAGGATTGATTCCCGAATAAACGATGTCCTGGCGTCCGAGCTGCTGCTGAAGTTGGCCGACCCAGTTTCGAACGGTGGCACCGGGACGAAGCGGTCGCGAGCTGGTCTGCTCGACGAAACCCTTCAGATTCTTAAGGCCCTCTTCCCGCGGATTGATCGAGCAGGAGAAAAACTTCTGACCAGTGGCCGAGAACGCTCGGAGTACCGTAACAAGGTCGTCGAGCTGCATAACTGGCTTGCCGCTTTCAACACCGACTGGCAGACCGTTGTCGTTATACTTCCACCCTTCGGCCGGGCCGGCGATCACGATGTCCTGATCTTCCGGGTAAACAAAGACGTGCTTGATCGAAGTCAATCCGCCGAGCAGCTTCATTGAAATCGTTGGTTCTTTGCCCTGCTCCAGCCGCCCGGCAACGGCTTCTTCCAGCCGCGGCAGCGAGATGACTCGCAGGCCGCTGACCTGAGCGATTTCGTTGTTCAACAGAGCTTCGCGAACCTGAATGCCGAGGTCTTTAAGACGACCAGACTGTTCCTGAGCAGTCTGAGTTCGCAACACGCCGCGAGGCTCCACTCGAACCCCCTGGTCAAACTGCGAGATCGTTCCGCCCGAACCGTCGACTTCTTCCCAGAGGCCTTCCGTTTCCTGCATGATCAGATCGATGAGTTGTGTGAAGTCAGCACCGTTGCCACCAGCAAGAGCCTGCCTGTCAAGATGCCTGTCACGAGCGATCTGACGTTCGTTGTAGTCTGGCATCGAACGAATCGACCCCAGAGCCGCACCAAAGTCACCAATCTTAAGTTGAGCGTCAGCGACAAGCCCCAGCAATTGTGATCGCTCTTCAGCGTCGGTCGACGTTTTAGCAATCTCAACAGCTCGCGTGAATTCTCCAAATTCGATGTGAGCCAGAATCTGATCTTCGAGTGAGGTGACTGGGCCGGTCGGTTCATCTTGATCGGTTAGGTTCTCCCGCAATGGAGCAAGGGCAACCTGGTGGCCAAGGTTGCCAGGATCGCTGGCGGCGGATGAGATGACCGTTGTCGTAGTTTCATTTGCACCTGCAACTTCAGGTTCGTTATCTCCTGCAGAAGCTTTCAACACGGCCAGCGGCCCGGCAATCTCTTCGGCGCGAGCCTGCTCCTCTTGAGCGACAGCCGTCTGGGCAATCTTCTGATAGAAGAATCCGCCAGCCGCGGCGAGCGTGAGACAAGCCACGACGGCAATGATGGTCGCGTCTGTCGATCCGCGTCGAGTCGCGAAAATTCGAGGCTGGTGCGTTCGGACCTGCATAACTCGTCTCCTGGGTGGGTATATCTGCCAGCAGCTTGTCTGCGTGGTAGATATCCAGACCGTAATCCTGGGACTGATAATTGAGTGAGTTCAGTAGTTAACTGGAAACCTGGGTCCGCAACGACTCCTGTAACTTTCGGCGCGCGGAATGATTTACTTCCCGTTCCCTACAGTTTGCATCAGAATCATCCTGAGACAAACCTTCGTCAAGAACTTTCGAGTGAACTTCAGAATGCCCACTATCACTGATCCTTGCAACTGACAATTTCGGACCGGATTGACAGGCGAGTCAGGTCGAATATGGGCTCGCACGCGTTTTAGTGCCTCTTCGTGTTTGTGTTGTGTTTAGAAACAGCCAGGCCGGTCGTGCAGATTGGAAACGTTAGACCGGTTGCCGGTTTTACTGATCCGCAGAACATTCAGGCACAAAAAGAGCCAGGCTCGAACAAAGGTGTCCGGGCCTGGCTGTCAGTTTTAAGGATTCAGTAAAGCTTTAGAGAGCTTAGAAGTCGCCGAGAAGTTCTTCACCAGCTTTCGTTCCCATACCACCCCAGATGCCACGGACACTTGGCGCGCCACTCCCCTGTGTTGGCGATGGTGCGCTGGGGTCGGGGCCGGTGTCGATGTTTTCTCCGATAAATTTGACAGCTCCATCGCAGAACAATACATGCACGCCGCCGGTGTGTGCGCTCGTTGCAGTCACAACAGCATGACCTGAGTCGGCGTTACCGTTATTTCCGTTGTAACAGCTCGGCCCATTCGGCGGGAAAGTTGTGACGAAGCCATTTCTCTGCGTCTGGCCGTCCCAAATCTGTCGCCCTGAACGAGACTTGACTCTCGTCCCTGTGACGATCTTGCCGTCACTGATACGGGCGTACGCTAATGATGGGTTCTGGTGACAGTTGATCTGGCCGATATCCCACTGGATCACCCGCTGTGTTCCATTTGCGCTCCTTCCTCCGGAATTGGTTCCTTTGACACGTTCACTGACAGCAATCGTGTTGCTTGTCCCGTCTGTGATGTCGCGGATTTTCGTTGTTCTTCGGTAGCCAAACACTCCTCGAACAGTTTGGGCGCTGGTCACACTGCGACCAGAGTCTCCCGAGCAGAACATATAGTTGTTTGTCCGCGCGACTTCCGGTGAGTAACCGTCCGAAGGACACTGCATCTGCGGTAAACGCACATCCCACGTCTTCCAGCTGGTCCAGCCTTCAGGGCCGCCGGGGGGAACAGAGTTCGCCCCTTTGGTTCCACCAGACTGGACTTCGTCGTAGAGGTTGGCTTCATCCAGGTACGGCATTAATCCCATCCAGCCGCTCAGTCGTTCGCGATTTCCCCGAGTGAAGCCACCACCCGCGTTTCTCGGTTCGTTATTGCCACCTTTTCTATAACCAAAACTTCCGAACACATCGTGGTAGTTGGCCAGCGCGATCCCAATCTGCTTGAGATTACTTTTGCATTGCGTCCGTCGAGCGGCCTCACGTGCCTGCTGCACCGCTGGCAGCAGCAACGCAACAAGGATGGCGATGATCGCAATGACCACCAGCAACTCGATCAGTGTAAAGCCGGGTCTTTTACTTGAGCTTCTCATGCAGTACCTCACATTAGAAAAAAAAACTGGAAAAGGAGTTTGTTCCTGCAGAGGCGTCGCTTCACGAACTCTCTGGCCCGACATCAGGCAACTCTTTCTCAGAGGGATATGGAAACATTTGTGAAGGCCTCAAGCGAATTGATTCTGGCCAGGAATGATTCCGGATCTGACGATGAGGAGTTGGGAGTGAAACACAGCCTTGACCACATTTATGAATTGTCAGAGTGGCTTCAGCTGGGAATCGCGGGTGCAACGCCGACTACAAAGTCTTGACACGCTAGCATACAACTTCGACACGTTCCATGTCGAAAATCGCTAGAAAATACGCGTTTTCGCAGCTAAACTAGCGCAGCATATATGCTGAGCAAACATTGCGTGTGGAGTTCCTCGGCAGTTTAACAGACTCATCATAATTACGCATAAATTTGCGTTTTTACTTCAGATTAACTTTGTATGGAGGAACTCGATGCCGTCTCTACCTGGAAAGCCCGTTCGTGTTGTCGTCGTCGCATTATTCGCTGGTATTTTGGTCGGCTGTGGCGGAGACGCCGGTGGGGGTCGCCCTGACCGCACGCCTGTTTCCGGCTCGGTGTCAATCGGCGGCGTACCCGTGACCGGCGCCATTGTGGTGTTTTCACCGGCGGCAGAAGGGAGTGGCAGAGGGGCAACCGGAATTACAGACGACTCCGGCGACTTCGTCCTTGGCACATTCGAGAAAGCTGACGGAGCCGTTCCCGGAGACTACGTTGTTTTAGTCTCGAAGTTGGAACAATCTGAAGCTGAAGAAGCTGACCAGATCGATGTCGAGAACCCCAATTACGATGGGGCGCCTGAGGAAGAGGAAGAAGCGGGACTTGAAGAAGTAGAGGCCAAAAACCTAATTCCGGAAAAGTTCGGAAAAAAAGGAAGTTCAACACTTACCGCAACCGTCGGGGATGACCCGGTGGAAGGTCTGACCTTCGACCTCGCCGGTTAGTTTACTTTTGGTTGCAGGCATGAAGCATTCAGCGAGGAAATCGCACACCTCACTGGATATCTGGGTAGGATCGGCTGGATGTTTCCACTTTGACCGTCGACCATAACAGCGAGTCATGGTAGCGCGACGAGGTCCCGTCCTTGAACGATTACGTAGTGTTGGCCCGTTTCTGGAATTGTGATCTCGGATACTGAGCCGTCCGGCCAGGTCGCCAGCAATTTCAGCTGCGGGTCATCCCGCTTTGTTGCCACCACAAGCTTGCGTTGATTGGATGCCTGATAACCATCGCCAGCGGTCAGCTGAAATGACGCATTCCCGCTGGGATGTTGAAGGGAGACCGCTGTTCCGATTGCGTCACGGTGATCTTCCGTCGCGACGAACCTGATCGTAAAGCAGCTGCCCGTTGCTGCGGACCGATTCGTCACCAGCGCCGCTGGTTCGCCGAGATTACTAACGACGAAATCCATTTTTCCGTCGCCGTTCCAGTCCAGCGTCGCCAGCGAACGGCCGCAGTGGGCAGACTCGTTGGAGAAGTAATCCTTGCTGTTTCCCGAAATCGACTCCTGAAATCGGCCACTGCCGTCGTTGACAAAGAGTTGCGGCCGCATTCGGAATGGACGGCCGAGAGCTTTGAAGTCGTCAATGTCTCCGTTGGCGACGACGATATCGACGTCGCCATCCAGATCGGCGTCGAATGCCTGAGTTCCAAATCCGAGCATCCGAATGCTGGGTGACCGGATCTGCGATTCAGCGGCAGCGTCGTAGAACGAGAGTTCGCCGCGATTCTGATAGAGTGCGTTGGATTCGTTGTAGAAGTTCGTCACAAAGAGGTCAGATCTTCCGTTGCCGGTCAGGTCGGAAATCGCGACTCCCATACAAGCCTGCGATTTGCCATCAGCGCTGAAGGCCAGTCCGGCTATCAGAGCCACATCAGAGTAGTGCGGCTCGCGGCCAGGTTCCGAATCAAGGTCCAGCAGATTGTTACGTACCGAGTCGTTCGCGATAAACAACTCAAGTTGAGGGTCGTTGTCGAAATTGGCCGCAACGATGCCAAGCCCTTTTCCTGCAATATCATCGAGACCCGCTGCATTCCCGACACGAGTGAAGTTTCCGTCGCCGGTCCCAAACAACAGTGAATCCTGAGCCACGTCAAATGCCTGCGGCGTACAAACCCTTGGTCCCGCTTCTGTGTTGCAAATCTGACTGGTTACCAAAGGACCTTCGACATAGTTGACGTCGTAAAGATCGGCGATCTGATCTCCGTTCAGATCGGCGATCAGGCAACTGGTGGTCCAGGCCGACTCGAGCGACAGTGTCGCAGAAGCTGCTTCGGTGAACGTGCCGTCTCCGTTATTTTGAAACAAACGATTCCGGCCAAAGTTAGCGACGTACAGATCCGGAAATCCGTCGTTGTCGAAATCTCCGGCCGCAACGCCCTGGCTGAATCCGGTCTCAAGTATCTTTGCATCGAAGGTCGCGTTGGCAAAGCGTGCATGATCTATGTTGCGAAACAGTTGGTCGGACCAGGCCTCGCTACTTCCGACGGGCCAGTTAGTTCCTTGGGTGAAATAAATATCGGGAGCCCCGTCCTTGTCGAAGTCGAGAATCGCAACGCCACCTCCGGTGAATTCGAACATCCGTCTCCCGACCGTTTCGGGATCTGGACTTTCAAAATATTGGAAGTCGATGTTCGCCGTTCTTGCCTCATCGACAAAGTGAAGACCGTCCGAAATGCTGACCGTGCGTTCGTCGAGAGTTTGCCACCAACGGTCGTGCCTGAAATTCTCGGCCGTTATGCGATCAATCTTTGCAATCGCAACCTGCCAGTTTCTTGCCACCTGATCGACGGCATTCGGAATCTCAATTGAACCGGTATGAAGCCCGGCTGCATTCGCAACCTGTTGCCAGGCTTCCGCTTCCGCTCCCCGCCCAAGAATCCTCAATGTGCTGATCACTTCCGGAATGGCTTTCGGTCGGGCGCTCTCGTTCTTCATCAGAGTTCCGAGTTCTTCCAGCTGTTCCAGCAATTCGGCGCGGCGAAGGAAAGTTTTTCCAGCTTCGGAGTCTGATGTGACAAGATTTGCCCCTAACCGATAGACCGCCGGTTTGAAGTTCGGATCAAGCCGGATCGCTTCGGCAAGGTACTGGTTGGCTTCGTCGGATCGCTCCCGCCGCGTGGCCACTTCAGCAATCACCAACCAGAACTCGGGTATCTTCAGGCATGACTTTGGCGCCTCGGCCACAAGTTCCTGCAGCTCACGATTCGACGATTGATCTCCGTCGTGGAGAGTCAGCAGCGATGCCAGAGAAACGATTGCTTCGGAAGCGTCCGGGCTGATCTCCAGTCCCCGACGCCAGAGCAACGCCGCCTGACTGGGTCTGCTCTGACCTGCGGCAATTGCCGCCAGACCAAAAACGGGCAGTGAATCCTCGGGAGCAGAATCTCGACAGTACTCGAGATAGTCGACTGCAGCGTCAACTCGCGTGCGGTCAAGTAATGTCAGGAGAACCTGCGGATCCGCCTGCCCCGCTTCAATCAGAATACGCTGGTGACTCAATGCCTCGAATGGACGGCCGGTGAGTCTCAGAATTAGAACCAATCTTTGGTGAGCGGCAGAGTGCTCCGAGTCGAGCGTGATTGTTTCTCGATAGGCCTGCTCGGCCAGCGAAAGGTGGCCTGCCGTTCTTAGAATCTCACCGGACGCGAATGCTGCCGGGATCGCAAATTGCGACTCGTCTCTTGAAACCTGCTGATACCAGCTCAGAGCGTCGTTGAGCTTCTGCTGCCGAGTGGCGACTTCGCCAAGTATCAAGGCTGCTTCTGGATGAGTCCCAGCCAGTTCAACCACTTCAAGAGCGGCTGCTTCAGCTGCCTGCCAGTCGTTTAACCTCAGTGCAGTCCTTGCCGTTGCCAGTGCTTTTTCGATTTCTGCGTCGACACGGGGAAACAGCAGCAAAGCAACGATGCCGATCGCAGCCACGATGCAAGTCACAAAAAGAAACGTTCGTCGTCGTGGAGCTGAAAGTTGAATGGTTCGAACCTGAATAACTAATGACTGGGTAAATCGGTACGTATTCACAATGAGGATGTCTGCTGACTGAGTGTTCTGCAACTGACCATCCAAACGCAGATGCAAGTGAGTGAGCTCTCACTTGAACTCGGTGTCCGATGCTGAACTCACTCCAAGGTGTTGCGTTTCGAAACATCCGAGCCGCGTGTGCGGATTGCCGTCGTTCCGCTGCGGATGATCGTCGAGACTGAAATCCGTTCGTGACCGCTGACTGAAGTCATCGCAACCTGCACTCAGAAGTTTACTCCTTTGAGAGTCGCCTATTCCGAATCCGGCTGACTTGGCCGATCTGATCGGGTGAGGGAGGGATCGAATGCGGAAGTCAGGCAGCCTCACCCCCCAACATGCGTGTCAGGGCTCCTTCTGCACTCCCTCCCCACCTACTCTCAACACTCGCCGTTTTAGTGGCGAATCAAAAATAACTCCCCGCTCTGTTTCTCGTCATTCCCGTTCTGTTCGTGCTGCTGGGAATCAGCCTCGTCGAACGACTGCAAAAGGGAACGTTACTGGCGGCACCGGTTCTGTTGCTGATTTCGTATCCGTGGCTCGGCCCGTGGACGACCCACTACACGTACTCGCGGTTCGCTTACGAGTTCGTTGAGACCGCAGACTCGCCCGACTTTATCGCGTTGATCGGACTGCTGGTGTTTTACGGCTATGCCTGGATCCGAGGCTCACGTCATGCCGAAACTGGCTTTGTCGCGATGCTGCTGCTGGCTACGTTCATCGGTCCGAATTCATTCGGCGTAAGAACGTTTTCACCATCCTTTAGAAGACGCCCAGGCGTGGCCGCTGGTCGTTCTCGGAGTTCTACAGATCTGCATGAGCGTCGCTCACCGAAACTCTCGACAGGCACTCATCAGAACATTGTCACTCTCACTGGCTGCGGGAATGCTAATCGCCGAGACCAAGCTGACTGGCTTCAAAGCGTCGGTGACGTTCCACCTCGTGCTCGCGTCGCTGCTGATCATCTCGACCGTCTTTCGAGACGACTTTGCAAAATGCCTGAGGTACGTTGCGGCCGGCGGAATCGGGACGGCGTGTGTCGTCGCCATGCTGGCCGGCCCTCGATTCGGGCTACCGGCGACATCGGTCGGCGGCTACGTCGGCGGAATGACCGTCCTGGCCTTCGTAGACGGACTGCAACTTCGAGCGTACCCGTTCATCGCGATCAGTATTCTAAATTGCGCCGGAGGGTTGGCGTCGGTCGGTCTTTGGATCGTACGACTCATCGGCGACCTGTCGATTCCCGACGGCATCAAACCGTTGCTGTGGGCAATGGTTTGCTTCGCCGTCGCCGTTTTCATCAGCACTCTGAAAGGCGGCCTCGCGAATCATCTGGCAGCTCGCTGGTCGCGGTACCTCAAGGACGAAACCGAACCTGACGTCTGATCAAGACGCCCCATACGGTGTGGAAAACCGAAGTCGGCAGACGTTTGAGATTCTCAGCTCTGTCGATTTTTTCCGCTTGCGAATGGCGGCCTTCTGCGACGGCGCTGACAAGTTCATTCGCGGCTTACCGTAAGCAATCCTGCTGGCAGTATCAGTAGACGCGACATCGACGTTCTACATCGCTACCCTCCGACGTCTCACCTCGAAATCCCCGCCTTTGATGTTCTAATTTCAAAGCACGACACGCTCAGAATCTGGAGATTTGCCATGACCACTTCTGTCATCCAACGTCTGCGACAAAATGCCGTTAATCTGATGGTCAAAGATCAGGACGTCAAACAGCTGGCGGATATCGTTGCCGAACTGTGCATGGTCTGCGAAGACCAGCAGAAACGAATCGTCGAACTCTCTGACGAACTTGAGAAGGTCCGCGGCTCGGTAGTTTAAAAACTCGCAAACCGAAGGCTGATCAAGAAGCGAGGTCATCTAACGCTGCACGCGAGAGTTTGAACACGGTGATCTCTGGTCGAACATCAAGCCGCACTTTCCGAAGATATCCCAGTCCGCGATTCACGTAGATCGTCCGGCTTCTGGAAAGATCAATCTGCCCTGCAGCGTAGTCGCGATTTCGAATGGGGAGAATTGGCGGCTTGCAGAACGGCAGCCGAACCTGACCACCATGCGTGTGGCCTGACAGGATCCAGCCTCGATAGTCCCTCCACCCCGGTTGGCCGACAAAGTCCGGGTTCTAACAGAGCATTACCGATGGGCGATCCCCATCGCCTGACGACAATGTTTCGTCCAGTTCGTGAGTCGGGCCCCAGAAGTCGTCATCACCCAGCAACCGCAAGCCGCCGATTTCGATGGCCGAGTTTCGCAGCATTTGAATACCGATTCCGTCGAGTTTCTCAGTCAGTGCATCAGCCACCTGACGATTCGTAAATCCATCGCGAGAAAAGCCGAAGTCGTGGTTCCCGGTGACGGCAATCGTCGCCAGTTTTCCCGGTTGCATATCGGCGAGCAAAGAAACGGCCTCGTCAATCCGAGCGGGACCGTAGAACGAAACGAAGTCGCCGGTCACCGCTACAAAATCTGGCTCCAACGATGACACCAGTTCCATGCAGCCTCTCAGGTATTCGTGACTGACGATTGGTCCAACATGTAGATCGCTGATCTGAACGATCTTCTTGCCAGTCAGCGAGTCAGGAAGATCACGCAGCCGCATCGGAACATTAACGAGCGTGGGCGTTGTGAGGTGCTCCCCACAAGGCCCACGCTCCAGTTGCTGCCAAGCTGCCCGCGGCTCCCGTTGCAAGAAATCGACGACGAGACCATCGCTTACCATCATCGTCAGAGCCGGTCACAACTGAATCAGATTCAGAAATGCCCTGTGGCGGTGGAGAACTCATTACGTCCAAATCTCCATTACGCAATTCTGATCGAACGTATCCTTCGGACCGAGCAACAACCGGCCTCAACTGCAACGTTGATGAGCCGGATCGGGTTTCCGAGTGCCACGTCTTTGTTATAGTCAAATCCGGTTCCGATCGACCAGATCGATTCAACCAGTCAGCCCCCCGTATAGTCCGGCCCAATTACCTGGAGACGCTTTCCGTGAAATTCTTCCCGCGTGCCGTCCGTCATGCTGCTTCTGCCATGACAGTCACATTCACACTCGCGGTCGTAGTAAACGCCGCAGACTGGACTCAGTGGCGAGGCAACGACCGCAATGGAGTTGCCAGCGAGTCCCCTGCCCTGCTGAACAGTCTGCCGAAAAATGGACTGCAGGCGGCATGGGTCAGTGAGCCGATCGGTTCGGGCAAGAACGAAGGCGGCTGGGGCTCGCCGGTGGTTGCGAGCTTTCCGGGTAACGAAACCGCCGAGCAGCGAGTTTACCTTTTCACGCACATGCGGGTGAAGATCAGCGATATTCCCAAAAAGAAGTTTCCCTGGCTGGCTCCGCAAAAACGAGTCGGCATGACCGATGCTGAATACGCCGAGTACGAAGTCAAGCGTCGCGACGAGGACGAAGCTATCGCCAAAGCGTACGTGTTTCGCGAAACGATCTACTGCCTGAACGCGGCTGATGGAAAAGAAATCTGGAAGAACGAAACTGACTCCGTCTACACAAGATTCCCACAGTCAGGTTCTCCGACCGTTGCCGACGGGCGGCTTTACATTCTCGGAGCTGGCGGCCACGTACGCAGCGTTGACGCCTTAACAGGTAAGAGCATCTGGAAAGTCCGACTCCCAGTCTCATTCCGCGACGAGTTCTGGCAGTCATCGTTTCTCATCACCGACGACCTGGCCATCTTTCTGGCCGGGCATCTTTACGCAGTCAACATTGAAAACGGCAGCATCGCGTGGGAAGGCGATCCAAAGAAAACCAGTGGCACACACACCAGCCCGGTTTTGTGGCAACACGATGGAACGAACTTTGTCGTCCTGAACGCGGGCGGTGGAACGAGTATCTGTATCGAAGCCGATACGGGCAAAGAAGTCTGGTCAGTGAAGTCCGAAGCAGGCCTCTCGACTCCGGTAATCGCTGGCGATCACCTCATCACCTACTCAAACAGTCGTAAGAAAGGAATGCGGTGCTTCAAAATATCGACCAAAGGAGCAGAGGAACAATGGGTCTTCAACGGTTGCCAGGACAAAGGCAGTAGCCCGGTTATCGTCGGAGATTACGTTTACGTCCAGGGTGAAAAACGCCTGGCGTGCGTGAATCTCGAAACCGGCGATTCCGAATGGATGACGACGCTGGACCTCGGCCAGCCGCAGTACACTTCGCTCGTCGCCGCCGACTCGAAAGTCTACTACGCCCTCGAAGGAGTCCTCTGCGTCGAAGCAACGCCTGACGAATTCACACCACTCTTCAACGCCAAAGTCGACAACACTGGCCTCCTCAACACCGAAGACGCTCTGCGAGAACTTCACGGCGTGAACACTCTGGCAAAAGAAAGCCAGGGCAAAGCAGAGAAGCTCTACCAGTCAAAAATCGGAAAGCAGGGGCCCCTCACCTGCGCGACCCCCGCCATCGCCGACGGTAAACTGTACGTCCGCCTGAAAAACGCTCTCGCCTGCTACGACCTTCGGACCTCGAACTAAAAGGGCGTTGGCTGGGTCAATCAGAATTCTCACGAAGGTAGCCGATCCTGCCAGTTTAACAGAGTGACGTCGTAATGCCCGAACGCAGAAGTTCAGTTCAACGAGGAATGAACGATCAGCGTGATCGTGGTCGAAGAAAAAAGCATCACAAAGCAAGAACACCGACCCTGGACGATTCGAGCTGGGATGCCCGGCTTCAAGAGTTTTGCAACTGGTTAGAAACCAATTATTCAACTGCTGATCGCCCAGACGTCGCACTGGTGCAGACATTGAGTTTGAAACGGTTTCTACAAGCATCGCCGATGCTGGACATGTCACCAGACGAGTAATTAAGACAACTGGCGATCTTCCTTGAACCCGAATGCGAGAGTCTGTCTCAGCCGAAAGGCTGGAAGATCCTGCGCCGGATTTACCAGGAAGCAATTAAGTACGATCACGGGTGGCCATGCCACTATCACTCGATGTCGCTCTCACGGCTTTCCTGTTCTGATGGTCTGGATGAGGAAGACGATGTTCGAGAAGTGTTGCTCAACGAATCTCTCGACGTATGCCGAAGCGGCTTAGCTACGGCTGGTGAAAACGCTTCGTTGTATTCAACTCTTGGGCGGACGCACTACGAGCTACGGCAATTAGAAGAAGCTCTTGACACCTGCCAGACTGCTGTCAATCTGGAGCCGGACTATGTGTGGGCTGTTCTTTACAAAGCTCATTGCCTGCATGATCTGAAACGATGGTCGGAAGCCATTACGGCATACGAAGCGGTCAACATCAGTGCGTTTGACGGTCCGAAATCCTGGCGAGGCGTGCTGGTACGCGACCAGCTCGCGATCTGTCGTTTGTATGCGGGAGACGAATCGCGAGCCGCCGCTGAATTTGAAGCGGCACTTTATCGATACGAATCGAATCCGGGATTGCTGTATTCACCCGTGTATCTGATCGAAGCAGCA
>Ga0315331_10002206_pt1 | contig 14797 bp, 17 predicted proteins | sample M160m34915metaG_FD_203456 | JGI IMG/M metagenome (GOLD analysis project Ga0315331, IMG submission 203456) | Ammonia-oxidizing marine archaeal communities from Monterey Bay, California, United States - M1 60m 34915 | ecosystem: Environmental > Aquatic > Marine > Intertidal zone | place: USA...
GATGGATATGCTAAATCATGGCCCGTTTTTGTGTGCTAATGGCTCAAAATAGGTATATTATTTTGCCCCCTAATTCCCTAGATTCACCATTCAGTGAGGCTAGCATACTTGATACAGCCGAGTCCACCTCTAATTTTGTATAGCAAGAATGTGGGAGTTACTTGGAGGGTGTCTGACTGTGAAGAATTAGTGGGGGGCATATAGGCAGAAATGCGACTAACTACTTTCTGTATTGAATGGGGGGCTGTGGGTTTCCCCCAGAGCCTATATTCAACGCCACACCCGCCAATCACTCTGCTGTTTCAGGCAGTTCCTGCATCTTAACCAGCACTAAAACTTTAAAAATTTAGGAGTAGGGATGTTTACCCTAAGCGATAGGGGGGATAGAGGTATAGTATAGACTTCTTTTGTGAATTCAAAGATGGAAGTATTTTATTTTAGTAAAATCTTTTTAGATTTTTTAGTTTTTGCATTGTAAACAACACCTTCACCACTATTGACAAAAATTCCTGTTGTGGCTAAAATTGTACCGTAATGGGTGACCATTAAGATCGGATCATCCTTATAATTTATCCGATTTAATATTTTTCTGAGTGATAAAAGAGATATTTCTTTATTAAATATTCCTCTAAATCCTGAATTTAATGAAGGCTCGAGTATCACTTGTCCTAGATTTAGAAGTTTGGCAGTTTCAATACAACGACACCATTGACTAGTATATATTTTTTTAAATTTAATTCCATTTTTAACAAATATTTTTCCTATTTCCTTTGCATGTTTTCTTCCTGTAATATTTAAATTACGTTGAGTTGAGCAATCATGAATATTAAATTTTTCAGGGACTCCATTAGCATCAAATCCAGGTGCCAATGTATGTCTTAGAAATAAAACTTGACCGTGAGGTTCTTTGGAAAATTCTTCAAGATTTAATTCTAAAGGATCACCAAAAACAACTATAGACATTAAATAAAAGAAAAGAAAATAAATTACATTTTTGAAAAAAAAACTTAATTTAATGTGATTTAATTGTATCATTGGAACTATATTTTGTTTTTTACTTTTTTGAATAAATATGATAGTAATTTAAAAAAATTAATATTGAATAAGATTTAGAATGAGAATTATTATCCAAACATTTCATTTGTAATGCTTTCATACCAGCCTTGAGCATATAATGCTTCAGCACGTCTAACGGATAATTCTGCTTTGAGAGAACTAACACCTCCTGATCCTTTTACAGAGACTAACTCATTCCCGGAAAGTTGATAAACTGCTGAAACAGAAATTGCATAGCCTGGAGCAAGAAAACTATAGCAAGTATTTGCCATAGAAGTAGGAGTTACTTCTTTTTCGTTTAGTAGAGCAATTATGTTTGCCGCTGTTATTTTAGCTTGATTGTTAGCAGAGAATCCCGATTTAGGCATGGATCCAGCAATTGCGGAATCACCTATTATATGAATTCCTTTTTGAATTTTAGATTCAAAGGTTAGCTGATCCACTGGGCACCATCCTGATTTATCAACAAGTCTTGAATCCCTTGCAATCTTGCCTGCCCACTGAGCAGGTATTATGTTTATAACATCACCTTTTTCTTTACCAAATTCTGTTTCAACTAACATGTTTTTAGAATCAACTTTTAAAATGAGTCCTCCGGCAGAGCGGTTGAACCATTCTATCGTGTGCCCATACAGTTTTTCCCATCCAGAAGAGAAGAGAGCTTGTTTAGGAAATTGTTCTTTCGCATCAAAAATGAGAATCTTAGAACGGGGTTTAAATCTTTTTAAGTAATGGGCAATTAAACTGGCACGCTCATATGGTCCTGGAGGACAACGGTAGGGAAGAGGAGGAGGACATATTATTACCTTCCCTCCATCAGACATGGCTTCAAGTTGTTTGTGTAATATAAGAGTAGACTTAGCCCCCTTCCAGGCATGAGGTATATCCCTTATATCATCAGTTCCGTAGTTTTCAATCTGATCATATCGCATATCAACACCAGGCGAAAGAATCAGTCTGTCATAGGTCAATTCCACTCCATCATGTAAGGTGACTTTTTTAGAGGCACCATCAATTTTCACAGCTGAAGCATGTATCACTCTAATTCCATATTTTTGCTGGAGCTTGTCATAATTATGGGTTAATTCTTCCATCGTTTTTAGACTACCCAGTAACAGATTACTAAATGGACAAGTGAAATAATTGCGAATAGGTTCAACCAATGTAACTCGCAAATGAGGATCCATCATACGTAAATATTTTGCTGCAGTTGCCCCGCCAAAACCTCCACCAACTACAACTACATGCCTCTGCGCCGCTAAGAGAATAGAAGGAAATATACCAATAGTCTTCAAAGTGGTGAATGTCCCAAAAGTACCAATGCTTCTATTGAATTCGCGGCGTGATATTTTTTTCATTTCATTTTCTTTTCCATACGGAGACTGGCAAAGTATTTCGAGATTAGATGAATTTCTTCCGCAGTATATCCTTTAGCAATACGATTCATCATTGTCGCGGACAGCTTATCAACTTTATAGTTATTCATAGACTGTTCTATATATTCCATCGTCTTTCCAAATAAAGTAGGCATAGCACCTGGACTCAATCCGTTTGTCCCGTGACAGGATGTACATGAAAGAGCTAGCAGTTTCCCCTTCTGATCATCAGCTAGAACCGATATAGAAAAACTGCTAAATACGGAACTTATTATCATTGTTAAAAATAATCTAAAAATAATGTTAATTAAGTTTATTTTCAAAGTCATTTTGGGAATGTGTAATTAAAATAATTATTTATAATTTAAAATTTATTGAAAATTGTTCAATTCGAATCAAGTAATTTCTTAATACCATGGACTATTTTCTCAACTTTTGTATCTTGAGAATAAACTTCATTTACTTTACCAGACTGATCAATCAAATATATATTACCCGTATGAATCATAAGATAATTGAGCTCAGAATCAAAGGATTTAGGATTTTTCATGAAAGCACTTCCATAATTTTCAGCTACTTTTAAAATTTCTTCCTTTGTTCCAGTTAATCCAATGAAGTTGGGTTGGAAAGCACTCAAATAATTTTTTATCTTTTCTGGTGTGTCTTTTTTAGGGTCTATTGTAATAAATAAAACCTGAAGTTTATCCGCTTGCTTATTTAATCTGACTACTACTTGCTTTAGAACACTAAGGGTGATGGGGCAATTATCGGGACAGGCAGTATAACCGAAAAACATCACAGTTACTCTCCCTCGATAATCCTTTAAACTTACATTGTGGTCACTTGTATTTCGTAGGGTAAAATCTCCTCCAAAGCCTTCATAAATATCAATCTTTTCTGATTTTTGAAGATTAGAGTGCGCCATCGCAGCACCAACCAGTAAGTGATAGATAAGAATTATCCCAAAAATATAAATCGAGAATGTTTTCCCAAAGCTGAATTTTTCAATTACATAGTTCATTCCAAATATTCTTTAATTAACTTTAATTCTTCTAACTGTTTTGTAGACCTCACCGCCATCTTCGTGCCAAAGAAAATCTAAATCTCCACTTTCTTTAGCAAGAAAATTAAATTGAATTAGTGGATTTGCAGAAATTGCTTCATGCATATTAGTTCTAAATACAATTTCGCCATTGTATATACAAATAAATTCGTTGATAATTTTGCGAGGTATCAATTCTCCATTCAGATCCTTCCTAAGTCCAGTATGCATAGGGTGCGAGATTAAGGTCATAATTTCTACTATTTCACCTTGTTTAACTTCCTCAGGTGCTTTAACTCTTAGTATTGGCTTTCCCATGATTCGATTCAGGATATTTAGTCTTCTTTACATCCGTTAATGGTAACTTCAATCCATTTGCGATTAGTAAAAATACTGCCATCATTCAATTCTGCGACAGCAATTACATGCTGACTCTTTGAAAGGCGAATGCGAGTTCTAACAAATGCTTTTCCACTTTGAGGAGTAAAATGGAAAGTGGCAATTCTAGGAAATGGATTGTGTTCTGACAAAATATGAACTTGCCGAACATAGTTAGTTTCAGTCATAGGAGAATTTACTTCTACGGAAAATGGCACCCGACTGCCATCATATGCAAAATTCGGCATGTGAAGCATTATAATGTTAGATCCTTCGGACGTGTTTCTAGCTTTATGGTCTTCTAGATTACTGTCAAATTCTTTAGATGCCCATATCTTTGAGTAAAAAACGTTAGTACTAAATATAAATAACCAACTCATGTTAGAAAATACTGCGCGGCGCGTCAAACTATTGTGAGTCTCTTGCATATTTATTTTTGCTCCTTCCATCATTTAGTCTTTTACTTTTAAAAGGACAAATCAAACATTCTTATCAAATGTTTGTAAAGTTTTTTGCCAATTTTTTCTCATTGTAATAATTAATTATTTGTAAATTCAGATATTAGTCTTTTAACTAAAATTAGATATTTCCTGAAAATTAGCAACAATAGTCTCTAAACTTAAAGGTTAAACTCGTGAGCGGTCAACTAGATTCTCAGGAAAGTGGTCAAGTTTAAGAGAGTTGAAAACAACTATTAAGCTGGAACCAGCCATCAATCCAGCTGCCAAAATTGGCTGAAGTAAACCAAAAGCAGCCAATGCAATTGCTACAATATTATAACCAAATGCCCACATTAAATTTGTTAAAATAGTTCTATGAACAGCCCTAGAAAGTTTAATTACCCAAGGAAGTAAAGCTAGACCTTTTTCTGGCAAAACCAAATCCGCAGTTTCTCTTGCCAAATCGGTTGCTGCTCCTACAGCTATGCCCACCTCTGCTCTGGCAAGTACCGGACCATCATTAAGTCCATCACCTACCATTACTACTGGCTCTTCTTTCCCTCCCCACTGATCTAGGAAGGTACTCTTTTCTTCTGGAGTCATTGAGGCTTTAAATTCATCGACGCCAGCAGATTTAGCTATTCGTTTTGCTACGGCATTAAGATCACCGGTAATCAGTATCGTTCGCATGTCTAGTTTTTTTAAAATCTCTACCATAATAGGAACTTCTGGAAGTAACATTTCATCTAGTATCAAAATACCCCGAATCTTCCCTGACCATCCAACACATACAACTGTTTGACCTGAATTTTCGTAAAAAGGAAGTTTGTGAGCAAATGAAGTGGGAATTTCTAAACCTTGTTCTTTCATCCATTCACTTCGTCCTACAGCAGTTAATTCTCCGTCAACAAACCCCATTAAACCGCTTCCTGCAATTGCTTGAACTCTTTCAGGAGTTTTTAATTCTAGTTTGAGTTCCATTGCCTTCGAAATAATTCCTTGGGCTAAAGAATGTTCTGAGTGCTGTTCTAGAGTTGCTGCTTTCTGTAAAACTTCTGCCAGAGTGGCATCATGGTTTTCAATTTTAACAATGCTAGTTGCACCTTTTGTTAATGTGCCAGTTTTATCAAATGCAATTCTTCGTATTTTTGCAAGTGTTTCCTGAACCTCTCCTCCCCTAATAATACAACCACGTCTAAGAAATTGACCCATACCCAAAGCAGTAGCAAGAGGTGCTGCTAAACCCAACGCACATGGACATGCAACGACCAAGACCGCTAATCCATTTAAAAGAGCTTGGTTTAATGGAACCTGTGATTGCCAATATATTATCGTCATGATTGCAATGCTCAATACTATGGGAACGAAAATGCTAGCGGTATGGTCGGCAAGGCGTTGAATTGAACTTGGGTGTGATAACGCTTCACGAACAGACTGACAGAGAAGTCCCCATTGGGTATTAGCCCCTAAAGCATTACATTCTATTAATAGTGATCCTTCCAGATTAATGCTTCCGGCCAAAACTAAGTTTCCTTCAGATTTTCTTACAGGTCTATTTTCTCCTGTAATAATACTCTCATCGGTTGACGAAAAACCTTCCAACACTCTCCCGTCAACAGAAATTCGTTCTCCTGGACGTATCCTTATTTTCATTCCCACTTTCATTTCAGTAATTGACAAAACTTTCTCTACACCATTTTCAATTACTGTAGCATTTTGTCTTTCTGCTTCAATAAGCGGGGCTACGTTTCTAACTGCCTTGGCTCTTCCGGAAGCTTCTAAATAACGACCGAGTGTAAAAAGTACTAAAATCATAGTAGCAGTATCAAAATAAATGTTTTTCCCACCGCTAAATAGTACTAGTAATGAATAACCATATGCAGATAAGGCTCCTATAGAAATTAATGTGGCAGAATTTAATTGAGCCTTCATAGCTCCCTCCCAGCTTTCTCTGAAAAATGGTCCCCCTAAAATTAATAGCACTGGAGTTGCTAGGATGGCAAGTAACCAATAAAATTTTGGAATAATTTCAATGTCAGCAGCGTTAAATGTTCCTGAATATAGGAGCAAGCTAAACAGCATAATATTCATTGAGAGAAAACCTCCTATTCCTAAGCGCACTAACAACCAAGCAGCCTCGGGTTCCTCGCGGCTGCCGTTTTTAACCTGAAATGCGAGGCAGCATCCGTAACAACAAAATGCCTCTTCTTCTCCATTTACTATACGTTTAGTAGGATGTGAACCAAGTGATAGTAGACAGTGACTACAAAAATTTTCTGAAATATTTTTCATCACACTAAACTCTAATGTCCTATAAATGGAAAAAGTCCTCTGAGGGTGGTGATCAAACCCAAAAACATGATAAATAAACCCGCAAACCATACTGTTCTTTGTCGCCAACGATGATTTACAAATTGCCCTAAGCTTCCAATCAAAATCATTGCTGGAAAGGTGCCCAAGCCAAATGAGACCATTGTAATCATTCCTGAAAAGATGTTTGCACTTGCTGCAGCATGGGCTATAAAAGCATAAACTAACGGGCAAGGGAGGAATCCATTGAATATTCCGAAAGCTAAAGTAGCAGCTCTATTACGTAAACTTAATAGAGTTCGTAAAGAACTAACCAAAGTATTACCATTTAAACCGTTAGATAAAATATGAATACGTTGAAAATATCCAAAAAGTTGGAGAGACATAAGAACCATTAGAATTCCTGCAAATACAGCTAAAATTCTTTGACCAGTGCTAAGAGTCTCAGGCAAAAGAGTCCCAAAATTTGTAAATGCAAAATGATTGTGCCAGATATCCAAAGAATCTGTTTTTGAAATTCCTTCAGGCAAACAAAGAGCCTGTCCAGCTATTCCAGCAAGTCCACCCATGAACATATATGTTGTAACTCTACCAATATTGTATAGGAGGTGCTTGTAAAGTGTTGCTATTTTACCAGCCGGATCAACTCCTAATGCACATGCAAAACCTCCGCACATACCGATGCAGTGGAAACTACCTGCTATTCCGGCAACAAATACTACTATATAATGTGACATTAGGAACTAAATGGAAAAGAAACAAGATTGCATAGACTCTTTAATTAACGAGGAAACAAATTTAATATTTCCTACTTCTTTACTCTAAACAATCTAAAGCATACGAAAATTATGCAATTATTTCCGCAATAACCGACCACCTGCCAGGTCAATTTATAAAGGAAGGGATTGCAGGTTTATAATTTTTTGTTTATTACTTACTAATTTTTAACTGCCAGATAGGCTACCCATGCGAAGAATGCAACAGTCATTATGATGAAAATAACAAAGGCCATTTCTTCTGAAGTCGTCATTATATCTCCTTTAAAGTAGGGCTACCCCAAAAATATTAAGTGCAATTTCTGAAAACAGAATAATGAGATTTAACATTGTTACACCCACCATAAATTTCGCTGCATTCATGTTAACCTTTTTAGTAGGAAATTTTAATTATTATTGATCTTTAAATTTAAAGATTTCCAAATTTTTATATATCTTTTACTTCTACCGAAGAACTTCTTTTACTACTAGATTACTTGTATATTTTTTGATAATAACCTGTTGGAGTAGATTTCTCTTCATAGTCTAAACCAGGCCCTAATCCTCCCCAATATACAAATCCATAATATATAGACCAGACGAACAATATGCTGTAAACGACCATCAGCCAGCCATTTATTTTTCCATGTCGTGCCTGTATGTGCCCTTCTCCATATTCCTCAACTTGTTGATGATAGGGAAGGTTTTCTTGATTAGCAGATTGTTCTTCCGCAATTTGTTTTTCTGTTATATTATTTATTTCTTTACTCATCTTCGTTTACCTCTGCATGATATGCTCTATACTTAATCTCTTCAACATCATTAAAAAGACCCGATAATACTGCCCATACAAAAATACATACAGCACCTAAACTCATGAATAATGCCACCAGAAATTGTATCATTGTTGCTTCGATCATAGTCTAATCCTAATTTTTGGAAGGTTCAAGAACTTCAATACCTTTTCTACCTGCCCAAGCTTCTCCAGCATATTCACCAACTAATCCTCGTAAAGATTTTCGTTTATACGCTTTTTCTGAAGTATCAGCCCTAAGTTCGATATCGTTTAGTGCTGCCCTATCTTCAGGAGAAATTGTTAATGCGCCCCCAGTCAAAGGATCCGTATATGCTGAAAGTGATAATACGAAGTAGGCAAGCGCCCAACGGTCTTCTTCAGGTAGTGAATCTCCGTAGGAAGGCATCGGTGTACCACTTAGTCCGGTTGTTACTGTGCGAAAAATATCTTTAACAGAAGGCCCTGATTTAAGCAAACCAGCGGTCAAATCTGCGGGCAGAATAGGATAGCCGAAGTCATCTTCAAGTTCGCTAGACTTATCTCCGTCTCCCTTACCTAAATTACCATGGCATTCCCAGCATTTAGCCTGCTGCCATACTTCTTTCCCATGTGCAATAATGTCTTCAGATGGTTCTGGTGCCTGACCAATATACATTGGTGCTTCGGGAGGTTCTTCTGCAAAGTAATGATAGGGAGACTCAGGATCGCTTCTGTCCACTGCCAATTCATACTTAATATACTGAATAACAGCAATTCTTACCTTATCTGGAAGCATATGCCAGGAAGGCATCGACGATCCTCTTATGCCTCTTGTAACAGTTCTCCAAAGATCTCCATCCTGCGGTAATGAACCAGAAGGCGTTAGTCTGAACTTGAAAACACCTGCATTAAAGTTTCTTGGTCTAAATTTGTACATGAACGTAGCTGCAGGACCATTCCCATTTCCATCAATTCCGTGACATCCCTCACATCTTCGTATATAGACTTCTTTACCATATTCGATCCATTCTTCAGACTTTGGAATTGAAACCATGGAGGCCTCAATTAATTGTGGTTCAAAACGATCTCTCCACTTTCCACGGTTAGTTCCTAGTTTTTGAACATAATCGACTAAACCTTTAAGTTCTTTACTCTGAGAAATGATTTTTACTGATGAACCAGTAAATTCCTCGTTTGGAGTGTGGATTATTGGGTATTTGCCTTCCTCTACTACAAAAGCAAGTCCATCTTCATTAGGTGTGATAAGAATTTTTTCCTTACTTGAAAAATTGAATATACTACCGGTGTCTGCATTCTTGTCAAGGGTTCTGTTTCCATCAGAGTCATCTAAAACTTTTACTTCGTAAGGTCCTTTAAAAAGTTTAGCAAATCTAGGCATGATCGAATCAGGAACCAACATTCGAGGATCCCAGAAATGGGCAAGGTGCCATTCGTCACTGTATTTAAGTCCCACTCTTGATAAATCTGGACCTATACGTCGTGTTGAGAAAAGATGAGGCATGTCAAAAGCATATTCTCCCGCTTGGGTAACTGGACCCCAGCGACGTGTTTCACCAGTCACAGGTCGGACATACTGAGAGTGACAGTACCAACAGCCTTCACGGATATAGACCTGTCTGCCTAGCAATTCTGACTCTGAATAGTCTGTAGCATCATGTTCCATCCATTTGAGTTCACCCAAATCTGTTCTTACCACCTTAGTGACCTTAATTTGATTTGATTCTGGTTCTAACATTGGTAGAACTCCTTGAACAAACAAAGCAAGAGAAGCAAAGAAAAAACCAGCTAGTAATGATAGAGTTTTAAGATTCATGAGGTCTCCTTTATATCTGCCAATTTGCCTTTTTGTTGACCTCCTTTATAAGAAGCTAAAGTGGTACGCATTAAATTATAAACAAGTAGAGAAATACCAACATCCATACTTATTCCTGCTAGTGTTCTTATTAACCAATAAGGTCGCATTGCAACTAAAGAGTCCAGCCATTCTGTGCCAGTCATCCACATAGTCCCTTGCATCAAACCGGCCATAGTAAGTACCAGGCCCATTATACTAATTCCGAATGTTATTAACCAGAATGACCAGTTACCTAACTTGAATGACCAGAGTTCCTGATCATGAATTTTTGGCCAAACATATACTGTTCCACCAATGGCCCATACAACGAAAGTTCCAAATACAGTCAAATGAGAGTGCGATATGACAAAGTCCGTAAAGTGTGTAGGTTCCTGGAGTGACCGCAAGGCTTCCAAAGAGCCCTGAAAACAGCCTATAAGATACATTAGCGATCCCATGATCAAAAATTTTGCAGGTAGGTTTCGTCCAAAAGTATCCCAACGGCCAATCATCGTACCGAAAAAATTTTGTAAGACTGTCCAGACAGGTATTATTAGAAGCATTGACGTTATTATAGCGAGTGTTTCTGCCCAGTCTGCTATGGGACTATACAAGTAGTGATGTATTCCAACAAATGGGTAGAATAGTGCTAATGACCAGAATCCAATCAACGATAATTTATGGCTGTAAATCGGATTTTTAACACTAGCTGGTAAAAAATAGTAAATTATTACATATCCTGCTGGAGTGATCCAAAGCCCAACTATGTAGTGAATATATAAGCCATGAAAAGCGGCGCTATTTATACCAAAAATACTGTAAGGAAGAATAAAGCTTCCTAGAACAAGGTTTAATGTCGTCCAAACAAAAGCTGCTACTAAATACCATATGCTAACATATAGCTGAGGTTCTGTTCTTTTGGAGATTGTAACTATGAACTGGATCGTTGCTAGTGTAACACAAACAAAGAATATGATGTCTGCTATTAATGGCATTTCTCCAGCTTCAAGGCCTTGGTTATAACCCATTGCAAGAAGGATCATACCTAAAACAAGTCCTAAGTTCCATACCCATGCTAACAAATAGCCTAATTTCTCTTGCCAAACTCTTATACCACACAATCTGGGGACCACGTAATAACAAAGCCCCATAAACAGTGTAGAAAATGCACCAAATATTACTCCGTTCACATGCATTGGTCTAAGTCGACCAAATTGTATCTCTAAACTATTTCCTAAGTAACCAGGAAAATTAAAATAGCTTGAGATAATAGCTCCTACTGTTGGCGCAAACATTAACCAAAAAAGCCCCCAATAAATCCAAAGGCGAACTAGGGGGCGGTCAACAAGCGAGTCAAGACGTTCTTGTACAGTCTCAGTCATTATACCTTTATAATTTTTTTACGTATTTATAAGATTTTAACCCACATTGGGCATTATTATATTTCATATTATTATAAACTAAATTATGTATTCATCAGGCACACCGTTCTTCTGTGACACATTTCTTACATTAAGGAAAAGAATGTATACTCCGTCTATTGATATAAATCACTTACGAACTCAAACAACTATTAAATATGCATTACAGAGTCAGCCGCAAGGGATTTTAAATAGGATAAAAAAGTGATTCTAGTGAGTCCCAGGATCAATAATCTTTCCTTTGTGAGACCACATTATATAGGTCTCTAAGGCGATCTTTGCCTCACTGTCAATCCCAATCCCAATCTTACCCCCTTCATTTGGCTTCTCTATGCACCAATTGATCATTTCACGCAAACCAACAACCTCACTCATTTGCTCTTGAAATTTAGGGAATTGGTGTGGATGGACATCCGAATTAAGTATTCATCAGGCAGACAGTTCTTATGTAACACATCTCTTACATTAATGAAAAAATGTATGCTCCGTCTATTGATAAAAATCCCTTACGAACTCAAACAACTATTAAATATGCTTTACAGAGTCAGCCGCAAGGGATTTTAAATAGGATAAAAAAGTGATTCTAGTGAGTCCCAGGATCAATAATTGTTCCTTTGTGAGACCACATTATATAGGCCTCTAAGGCGATCATTGCCTCACTGTCAATCCCAATCTTAACCCCTTCATTTGGCTTCTCTATGCACCAATTGATCATTTCACGCAAACCAACAACCTCACTCATTTGCTCCTGAAATTTAGGGAATTGGTGTGGATGTACATCCGAAGCAAATGGATGACACATGGCACAGGCCATACCTGTTTTTGAAAGAGTTATTCCATATTCTTTCTCTGGAGGCCCCCCCCCGTGAAACAGTTGATCTCCTGTTTTCACTACTTCCATGTAGGCATCATCAAATGCCTGCATGTCAGCATTAGAGTGTGTCTTTTTGTGTGCTGAAACTGGCCCTGTTAATAGTAACAGAGCGCCCCCGACAAACAAGGAAGCTGCAGCCATTATCCAATACTTGGATGAATTATTATTTAACATTTTCCTCCTGTTTAATGATTAATGAATTATAACCAAGGCTTAGTAAGGATTTACAAGCCTTGTCACATTCAAATAAAATCGATTTGACTTTATTTGTATTGCCAAATCTTATCAGCAACTCTACTTCTTAAGGAAAGTCCAGTATTGTCACTAGTACCAGAATCTGCAGCAGCAGTGGCAAATACATCCCGATCCCACATCTTATACTCATTGTCAATACCTTTTTGACTAGAGTACTCAAGATCAGACCAGCCAACGCCATCATACGGATCACCAGGATCAACTCTGACATGAGGAACTGTCATCTTTGGTACACCCTCAGGTGCGTAAGGCCAAGGCCAAGCCGTTGCCAACATCCCAATGGAGCGCATTCCTCCAATTTCATTATAAAGGACCTGATGAGTATGCCCATGCACATTGGTTACATTAGAGTATGGTCTGACAATTTCATGAACTTCGCGCCAGTCACGAACCCAGAAGTTCCATGGAGGATAATATTCATAAAGAGGATTATGTGAAAAAAGAACGATCGGCGTATTCTTTTTCACTTTGCGAAGATCCGAATCAAGCCATTTTAATTGTTCTTGTCCTAATCCAGACCAAGGACCTGCTACTGAACCATCTAATGGCTCGATATGCCCCATTCTTTCTCTGGGTGTCATTCCTTTTGCAGACCAAAAATCAGGTGCTTGTCCAATTGTATTTAATCCAACAAAATGAACACCCTTTATATCTTTGCTCCAAGGAGATCCACCAAATTTTTTCTCCCATAGTTTACCCATATCTAGATACCAGTCGTGTTCTCCTGGAATAAAATATTTTGGAATTGTGATCGCCCTTAGCAACTGCTCACCAAGTTCCAATTCCTCTGGCATCCCTACTTGAGCAAGATCTCCTCCAAAAATCATGAAGTCTGGTTTCATAGCTTCGATCTCTTTAAAGGCCCGCTCAGCTTTATCTACAAAACGCGTATTGACACTCTTTGGATAAAGGTGAGTATCCGATACCCAAGCAAATCTAATATTACTTGCAGCATGCGCGATATCCATTGTATTTATTAGTGGTAGCCATCCATATGTTGCAGCACCTACTGCGCCACCAGCAATGATGGACTTATGTAAAAAAGTCCTTCTAGATACAGTGACTGTATCATCTGGTTTTTGATCGCTTCCTCCTAAGACTTTATGCATCTCCAACCTATCAGGGTGAATTTTTCCCATAAACGTCTCCTCTCTTTATTTTTAGATTAGAAATCTCTCAAAACAAGAGAGATAACCAATTAATTAGTGATCCACACCATTGTGGATTCACGTACCTTTTTTTAATTTGGGTAATTCCTTACCCACTATAACCCTGCAAGGCAACCAGGGTAAAAGACCCTAAGTCATTTAAAAACAATTTTTGTAATCTATTTAATTTCTTAATCAAAAATACTAAAAAATTTCATACTTAAAACATATACTTTTGATCAAATTTTAGATCGTTATATATGGATAATACGATATAAGAAAAATTATCTTGTATTCGAATCAGATTGAGTAATTAAAAATTATTTTTTTAATTCAGCCATGATTTTTAGTTCTTGATTAGCTTTTACTACAATAGGAATCTCAATCCCTCCAGTGTAACCTTGAAACGCAACAAGTGTATACTTCCCAGGTGGAACCTGTGGAATAGAAAAATTACCATCTGCACCAGTAATAGCATAATATGGATTATCTACTACTTGCATCCAACCTAGCATCCAACCATGTGCATCACAATCTACCTTTACAGTACCGGGACGTTTCATAGTTTTCTCTATTCTTTGTCCTTGATTTGGCAGTGCAAGATTAAATACTGTCCTTTTGCATTGCTTGCCCATTTTCTTACAAAGATATCCGTGCGTGTTATGCAGGACTGGATCTGAATTAACAATAGCAATCTTACCTTTACGCATTACCTGAACTCTTGGAGAAAAACGACATTTTTCTTGATTAAGGACTGGTACTTCAAGCGATTCCTTTGGCCAAGGTTTACCCTTCTTAACCTTTTTGAGGTATACAACACCCTCTTCAACCCCTTTATCCGGTCCTACTAAAATCTTAGGTTCTTTTCTCATTCCTCCACAAACAGATTTATCCCTAGTAGGAATAATTGTTCGTTTTGGAACACGTCCGTTGAATACAACTTTCCCCGAAATAATTCCACCATTAGAAACAGATGTTTCCTTATAGGCGCTTAGTGGTAATACCCAAACCAAAAAACATATTAAAAAAAGACTGGCTACTTGTGCTACGAATTTCAAGATATTCTCCTTATATAATTTATGTTAATTAATAAAAGCTTGATAAAAACATTA
>Ga0315331_10002209_pt1 | contig 14782 bp, 5 predicted proteins | sample M160m34915metaG_FD_203456 | JGI IMG/M metagenome (GOLD analysis project Ga0315331, IMG submission 203456) | Ammonia-oxidizing marine archaeal communities from Monterey Bay, California, United States - M1 60m 34915 | ecosystem: Environmental > Aquatic > Marine > Intertidal zone | place: USA...
ACCCCAAGCCGGAGTTCTTTGGCATGCTGTATGCCGAGAAGTGGCGTGGCATTGTAGCCAAACGATTTCAACAGGTTGTCGTCGGAGCCAACGGCAAGCCAAAGGTGGTGGGCGAAGTTGGCGACAAAGAACAGAAGCTGACTGACAACGAGTGGAATGAACTGACCATCATTGCGGTCGGGAATCGGCAGATTCATCAGGTCAACGGTGTTACGACCATGGACCTGACAGATAATCATCCCGATGCCAAACGCGAAGGCATCCTTGCCCTGCAACTTCACGCAGGCGCGCCGATGACCGTGGAATTCAAGGACATGCAACTCACACCACTCAAGGGCAAAGCGGCGAAAGCGGCAATCAAGAAAGAAAGTAAAGCAGCAACGCCAGAAAAACCTGTGTCAAATAAACCTGCGTCTGAAAAACCAGGACTCTCCAAAGCAGAGGGTGCGATCAAGTTGCCTGAGGGTTTCAGCGTTGAGAAACTGTACGAAGTACCCAAGGACCAACTGGGATCGTGGGTTGCCATGTGCTTCGATCACAAAGGCAGAATGATTGTTGGTGACCAGTACGGCGGGCTGTATCGCTTTGCGGTTCCCAAGCCCGGCGAGAAGCTGGATATCAAAGACATTGAGCCACTCACTTATGCTCCCTCGGCTCGAGGTGGTGGCGAATCCAAACCGAACGACAAGTCGCTGTTACAGATTGGGGGTGCCCATGGCTTGCTGTATGCCTTCGACAGTCTCTACGTGGTTGTCAATGAGCGGACCGGAGTCAACGATAACCAGGGTGTCTTCCGGCTGACCGACACGGACGGCGACGACCAGTTCGACAAAATGGAACACATCCTTGCGTTGAGTGCCCGTGGCGAACATGGCCCCCACTCGCTGCTTCTGACACCGGACAAAAAACATCTTTACCTTGTCGCGGGAAATTCAACGCCTCTGCCCGAATACGATCACTCTCGTGTCCCCGAACTATGGCAGGAAGATCAACTTACCCCATCGATTCAACACTTCATGAAAGGGATCACGGCGCCACGGGGTCACATCGGCCGAATGGACCCGGACGGCAAGAACTATGAAATCATCGCGACTGGATTTCGCAACCAGTTTGACGCTGCACTGAATCAGGATGGGGAACTATTCACCTACGATGCCGACATGGAATGGGATCTCAATACTCCGTGGTACCGTCCTACTCGAATCAACCATGTGATCGACGGTGCCGACTACGGCTGGCGAACGGGTTCGGGAAAATTCATGGACACCTGCAGCGACACGTTTGGCGCAGCTGTTGACGTCGGGCTCGGCTCTCCCACCGGGGTCGTCTTTGGTTACGGAGCCAAGTTTCCAGCCAAGTACCAAAATGCCCTGTTTGCCTGTGACTGGTCGTACGGAAAACTTTATGCGATTCACCTGGAACCTCAGGGCTCAACCTACACCGGTACGTTCGAGGAATTCGCCAGCGCCCAACCGCTGCCATTGACTGACATCCGAATCAATCCACGCGATGGCGCAATGTACTTTGCGACCGGTGGCCGTCGTGTCCAATCAGCACTGTTTCGTGTCACTTACGATGGTCCCGAATCCACAGCTCCAGTTCAATCCGACGGCATTGCTCAACCACAGCGAGACAAGCGGCATGCCCTGGAAGCATTTTTACAGAGAGATGCGGCCGAAGCATCTGCAGAAGAACTGAATGGGATTTGGCAGAATCTGGGGGCACCCGATCGTGGACTGCGGCACGCAGCGCGTGTGGCCTTGGAAAAACAGCCCGTAGAGAGATGGTCCAATCGTATCGCTTCGGAAAAAAACCTGTGGATCCAGACCGCCGCGCTGATCGCTTGGGCACGCGCAGCTTCTGCCGAAGAAGACAAACCACAAGCCAAGAAGGCAGCACGAGCCATTCAACGACAGCTGATTCAACTTGACTACGCCTCGCTTGACCAACCCCAGTTGCGACTTGATGTCCTGCGAGCATTAACGCTCAGCCTGACTCGAGGTGGACAACCAGCGGATGATCTCCGCACCTCTTTGATCGCATGGCTCGATGGAATCTACCCCGCCGTCACTCCTCAGGAAAACCGTGATCTGTCAGCGATCATGCAATTCCTGCAGGCCCCCTCGGCCGTCACCAAGGGAATGGCATTGCTGAATCAGGCATCTGGGCAGGAAGAACAGATCACCTATGCCATGCACCTCAGGCATCTCAAAAACGGATGGACACCTGAACTGCGGGAAAACTACTTTCAGTGGTTTGTGTTGGCGGGTGGATACCATGGCGGCGCCAGACTTGCCAACTATCTGGCAGACTGCAAAAAACAGGCAATGGCTTCGATCCCAAAAGCGGAGATGACGCCGTCATTGAAAGCGATCGTGGATACTCCTCCAAAACGCAACCCACTGCAGTTCACAATCGAGCCGCGTAGCTTTGTGAAAGAATGGGGCATGGATGATTTTCATGCCACGCTTGCAAAAGGGGTACCTGCAGGGCGTGACTTCAAGAATGGTCGCAAAATGTTCGGTGCGGGAAGCTGTTACGCTTGCCATCGTTTCCAGGGGGAAGGTGGAGCCGTCGGCCCTGACCTGACATCGGCAGGCGGAAAATTCAGCGCCAAGGACCTTTTGGAAACCGTCGTCGACCCCAGCAAAGCGATCAGTGACCAATACAGCGCCAGCCAATTCCTGCTGGATGATGGCACCCTGCTTGTCGGTCGGGTGATGAATCTGAAAGAGACCGAATACTGGGTGAACACGGACATGATGAAACCGAGCACCATCACCAAAGTCAAGGTAGACACCATCGAGGCAATTCGCCCATCACAGGTATCGATGATGCCCAAAGGTCTGCTCAACACCATGACCGACAAGGATGTCCTTGACTTGCTAGCCTACCTGATCTCGGCAGGTAATCCCGACCATCCGCTGTTCAAGAAATGATAAACTTGGACGGTCGATTTACAAACGGACTCGACAGGTTGTGTTCCCTGACAGGTCGAGTCCTGCGCAATTGAAATCCGAAGCGTGTTCCACGTAAGACTGCACACCTTCTACGGCCCCAGTCAAACTTCTGTAGCCCATCAAATCCACGCACATGATTATGCAACTACATCTGAAACCTCTAGTCCTGATTCAGCCTTCGCTGATTCGATGGGCATTCGGTTGCACCTTGTTGGCGTGCTACCTGTCACTGGGGAATATCGCCAACTCGCAATCACCCAACATTGTAATTCTGTTTGCGGATGATCTTGGCTACGGAGAACTTGGCTGTCAGGGCAACCCTGAAATCCCCACGCCGCACATTGATTCCATTGCAGCTAATGGAGTCCGTTTTACATCGGGCTATGTGACGGGTCCCAATTGCAGTCCGTCACGTGCTGGCATGTTGACTGGCCGTATCCCGACACGTTTTGGATACGAGTTCAACCCTACCGGCGCGAAGAACGAAGAACCAGATTTTGGCCTCCCACCCGAGCAAGTCACGTTCGCTGAAAGCTTACACGACGCTGGCTACACCACGGGATTGATCGGCAAGTGGCATCAGGGCGGGCAAGCCAAGTATCACCCCTTTCGTCACGGCTTTGACGAATTCTTTGGATTCACCCACGAAGGACACTATTTTGTTCCACCGCCTTACAAAGGCGTGACCACGATGCTTCGTCGCAAAACGCTTCCAGGTGGCAGCCAAGGTCGCTGGGTCGGCGACAAGGGATTGATCTACAGCACCCACATGGGTAACAACGAACCCGATTATGATGCCAACAACCCGATTGTTCGTGGTGGGCAGCCTGTCGTCGAAAACGAGTACCTGACCGACGCGTTGACCCGCGAAGCGGTCGATTTCATTGACCGTCATGACGACAAGCCTTTTCTGCTGTATCTGGCCTACAACGCAGTCCACAGCCCGCTTCAGGGTGCAGACGCTTACATGAAGAAGTTTGCCCACATCGATGATATCCATCGCAGAATCTTCGCCGCCATGCTGGCCAACATGGATGACAGTGTGGGTGCGGTTCTTGCCCAACTGCGCAAATCAGAACTCGAAGACAATACGCTGATCTTTTTCTTGAGCGATAACGGTGGCCCCACGCGGGAGCTGACATCTTCGAATCTCCCCCTCCGCGGCTCAAAGGGGCAAATGTATGAAGGAGCGATTCGGATTCCCTTCATGGTTCAATGGAAAGGCAAATTGCCTGCGGGCAATATCTATCAAAAGCCGGTCAGCTCCATGGACATCTTTGCGACCGCCGCAGCCATCGCGTCCGCCAAGACTCCCGCGCAAGTCGAAGGCGTCAACCTGATTCCCTACCTGACCGGTGAAGACGACCGTCGACCCCACGAAACGCTGTTCTGGCGTCAAGGTGGCAAGACGGCGATGCGGCACGGCGACTGGAAACTTGTCCGCATGGGCGGTCGGGCACGCGTTGGAAAAGCTGCTTGGGAACTGTACGACCTTTCGAAAGATGTATCCGAAACGAACAATCTGGCAAAGGACCATCCAGATGTGCTGGAACAGCTGATCGAGCGTTGGCAGACGATGAACAACGAAATGGTCGAACCGTTGTTTTAACCCAGAGAACAAAGACGGCTTTCACCCTGCTGCCTGAACATGGCCACTGTTGAGCTTGTTATTCTGAGACGCCTCAGCAAACCGCTTCCTCAGCAAACCGCTTCCCCAGCACAAGGTGACAACCATGGCGGGATTTCCAGCCAGACTGTTCACAGCCATCCTGTTGGCTCTGGCCCTACCCGCCGTTTCAAGCAAAGCCACCTGGTACGGCGAAAATATCGAACCGGGTGCCGACATCATGATGATGGATCTGCGATGGCCGTGGTGGGCCGAATCGACGTACTCAGCCAACTGGAACATTGCCAGCCTGCCTCCCGGAATCACTGCTTATGGTGGCTTCGCGGGATCTGTCGCAACGATCGGCAAGGACCATCGGCCAAATCTTGCGACTGACGTCCAGGATTCATTTCGCCCCGGTTCCGTCTGGTCTTTTTGGGGCAGCAATGCTGATGGCGAACCCGTTCGCGTCGAAGCCGCTTCGCAGCACACCTATGCCTATCAGTACATCGGCGAAGGCGCAAGTGGCGCCCTGTTTGGAACCTGGCCGGTCATCAAGCGGAATCGCTGGTACACGATGATGATGCGGGTCTGGCGCCCGATTGGTGACGACGAAAACAAAATTTCCTACATGGGACGCTGGGTCAAGGATGTGCAAGAGGGTCGATGGTACCTGTACGGGATCATGCGACTTCCCGTCGCGGCAGAAGCCTTTACAGGAAACGCGGGGTTCCTCGAAGATTTCGGAAACGAATGCCGCTCAGCACGATCGATCCATCGCAGGCTCGGCTATTACCGAAAAGACAACCAATGGCGCAAATCGGACACGGTGACCATTGATGTTCAAAAAGGCCTGACACTCAAGAACCATTGGGTCGTCAACAAATTGGACAACGGACAAACACTGGCGATGGAACTCAGTAGTAATCCTGCCATGGTGCCACAATTGCTAACCGGAAATCCGCTTGCTGAAGGCAGTAAGTACTCCTTTACGATCAAGCAGCCAGAACGTCCGGCTCTTGACTCACCCGAGATCAAAAACATTGAGGTTCAAAGCAATGGCAAACAGGTGATGGTTTCGTGGACCATCCCTGATACGGCGGCCCCCCAATACGAATTCCAGATCGAAGTATTCGACAACCCGGAATGCCGGGGTAATCCCGTCACTGTGCATCAGAAACGCATGCCAGTGACACGTCACGCCATCATCGATGCAAACGTCGCTAGCCCCACCATCCGGTTTTCCATGACTGACATTTTTGATCAGGCCATCGATCCAATTATCGTGAACGCCCACCCATCCGCTCCGCCTTCCAAAGCCATTGACTCGCCGACCGCTCCGGGGCTGACTTATGAACTGTGGCACAAAGAAAATGACCGCCACGAAAATATCATCTATCCGGCCTGCGAGGCGGCTGAGCATAGCCGGAATGAACGACACTACTGGCTATCGCTTGATGAAATTGAAAGTGGTCGCCTCGTTCAACAGGGTCTATGCAATGGCTTTGACATTGAACTGCGCGGTGAACGACGTGAAGGTTATGCCTTTCGGTTTCGCGGCTTATTACGGGTACCCAAAACTGGATTTTACCTTTTTTGCATGAAAGGAACCGATGGCTACCAAATCCAGATCGATGCGAAGAATGCGATCCTGTGGGATGGACTGCATGGCCCCGAGGACAAGGTGACAGGATTGCATCTGGCACAAGGAGACCACCCACTGTCGATTGATTACTTTGTTGATCGAAACAAACCTTTTTTTCAACTCGAATGGGAAGGTCCGGGACTGCCACGCCAGGAAATTCCTTCATCAGCATTACTGCACACAGCAAAAGACCAAATTCCCAAAGTCGAGATCGTGGTTGACACGGACTCCCAAGGCGGCGTCAAGGCAGACGTGAACGTGATCGCAAATGGTCACCAGATGGAGCGCATCCTGTTCTACTTTGACAAGATGCAAATCAGTTCCAGCGAGGGTTCACAGCTTTCCTATCAAGGCGTTTTGCCAGGCGGAAAGCACCGTGTCTGGGCCCGTATTTTTTTCGACGGGAACCACACCATTGATAGCGAGTCGATTCCCATCTCGGTAGCCATGAAACCACCGACTGATTGGGATCTAAGCAACGCGGGAGAATCGGATTCAACCTTCAATCTGCTCCAGGAATCGCCGGACGCATTTTCCTTTGTCGGCGAGGGTGAGCACGTGCTGAGCCGTTCAATCAGCGGTGACTTCACCTTAAGCTGCAAAATTGACCATGTGGCAGGTCTGCAAGGCGAACCGGTCAACGGCAGTTCGTGGATTGGGCTGACGGTACGCGAACATCCGGAGAAAAACAATTATGGATGGGGACGCGAATTTGGTCTGATGCAGGTGGCCCGTAACGGTCTCCGCACCACACCCGAACATGGTGACGGCGCGGGAACACGACAGAGCTATCAACGTTTACCTGCTGGTCATCCATGGTTGCGGATCACCCGAAAGGAAAATGTATGGACCGCTTGGACCTCGCCAGATGGACAGAACTGGACCTTTGGCGCACGTCACTTCAAACCTTTACCTTCTACGGTTGGTGCTGGAATTGTATTTCGTGCTCTGCCACAGGATGCGCAAATGTACTTCCGGGCTTCCGTCTCGAATATTTCGCTCACGCCGGGCACGCCACCTGAACTTGTTCCCACGGTCGTCGCGGCAACCGGCACCAGCACTGCCCAGCTCACCGGTGTCATCGTTGCCCCGTCCGCTCCGGCAGTCGTCGTTTTGCGGACACCCAACCGGGGACTTTTGCGGTCACAGGATGGTGGCAAAACATGGACACCTGCCAACGGCACATTGCAAGGTGCGGCAAACGCTGTTCGCAGTGTCGCCATCCATCCAACGAATCCTGACATCATGCTTCGAGCCGCAGGAATAACGGACGCCGACGGCAGTAACCATGGCGGCCTGTTTCGCACCATCGATGGCGGAAAAAGCTGGCAGAAATTGTCACTGGACTGCGATTTTGACGGGTTCGGACCCTCAGCGATTTGCGGTGAAGTACTCGCTTTCCTGCCCATGGACCCGGAAACCATTTTTGCCGGCTGCGAAACACGCGGCCTGTTCCGTAGTGACGATGCTGGGAAAAACTGGGTCAACTTGGGGTTACAAGGGCAACGGGTAACAGCTCTTCACGCGAACCCCTATTTCCAGAATCAATTCGGACAAACCGTGATGGAAGCAGTCACATGCCCGGATCGGTTCATGCCCCTGCTGGGACGCGGCAACCCAAGCATGTCAACGCCGGAGCAACAATCGATGGTGCATGTGTCCCACGATAATGGCAAAACATTCCGACAAACAGCGTCACGTTCTGACCTTGGCTACTTCAACGCCATGTCACTGCGTTGCAATCCACATGTGTGGCTTTACGGAACTTCCCATGGACTGCTTTACAGTCTCTCACAAGGCACCGACAGTTTTCTGTATTCGACCTCACTCGAAGTCGACTCACTGAGGCCATTTACAGCCTTGGGAGACAGCATCGCAGGTTCGCAGCTTTGCACACGTAAATTTGTTGCAGCATTGAATCCCGAGCAACCCAGGTATCTTTCGCGCTGTGACCTTGGTGGCGACGTTTGGTCTTGGGCCGTCAGTGAAAATCAATCACCCGCTGGCGTGATCGCAATCAAGTCCGCTGACTCGACCCCCTCGTCGCCCGGTAACTCTTGGTGGATTCTAGGAACAGACGGCCTTTATCGAACGGACAACAACGGCCGAACTGTCCAGAAATCAGCAGTGCCCTGAGTGAATCGAGGCAACCAGATTTCCAGTTCGACGATCCGCTCTAGATATAGCCAACTCTACCGATAGACCGGACGCCTCCGCGACGAATAGCTTGTGCGAATGGCCCGAACGCTTGAGGCTTCTCCGATCACATCTTCGACGTTCCCGACCTCAATCATTCTGCCCGCATTCGAATGCTGCGCGGGTCAGATAATCGGTTTACGATCCAGCCACTTTATTCATCGCTTCATTGGCAATCGCAAAGCATTGCCGAATATCGTCAATCGGGTCTGTAGGATTTTCTTCATACTCAAGCGAGATTGCCCCATTCTCTGGGAACCCTGTTGCTTTGAGCGCAAGAAAGACACCTTCAACATCCAAGTGACCTTTGCCGAGAATGACACCTTGAGTCTTCTTTTTCATCTCAGCAAAATCTTTCAGGTGAATACCGTACAGTCGTCCTTCGAGCAACCGGATTACTTCCTTCGCTCGCTGGCCTGATCGAATGTAGTGTCCAAGATCGGCACAAGCACCAATCCTTTCATCATGACCTTCGATTGCATTCAGCACGTCGACTGCCTTGTTGTAGCGATGCCCGGGCCCATGGTTGTGAATGGCCACACGAACATCGAATTCCTTGACCAATTCATCGAGGTTATCGAACGAATCGGGATCTGGATCAGCTGTGATCGTTGGGATCCCTAGTGCCTTGGCAAACTCAAAAATCTTGCGGTTGGCTGCGGCATCTTTAGTAAGCCGATTGACACCGTGAGCCGAGATCGACATCCCGAGGTCAGCCACCTTTTTACGAGTTTCCTTGATTTGCTCCATGGAAGCATTTGTCGGCAGCATTCCACCATAAAACTCGACCTGCTTGAAGCCCAAGTCGCTGGCGTGCTTGATCGCCTGATCAACATCAAACCCACGTAGCGAATAAAGCTGGATCCCAAGTTTGTAATCGTGATCATCTGCCCCACTTGCAACTCGCGGCATCGAGGCTGCGGCTAACGCAGCAGAGGAAGCAAATAGGCACTGCCGACGAGTGAGGACACTGAGATACATTTTTTTGACTTGAACTTGGTGGATTTCGGATTTTTGAAAAAAAGAAGTGCGAGAAGGATCCACAGTGTAACCGAAGGACACTCCCCAAGTCTGATAAAACCTGCCCCCCCCTTCCCACCAACCATTACTCAGCAACTGCAGTCCAAAAGCAGCTTCAAATCAACGCTACTCAGTGCTACTGAGTGTGTGGTCAGCGAACTGGCAGTCAACCCTGCTATCGCAGGAGGTGCGTCATACCTGCAGTGGGCATTCACGCTGCTACCATGCAGACAGCACTCACACCAATCAATGCCTCACCAGCATCAACGCTGCCGAAGCCTGCCCTGATGTCTGCTATCTTGCGCGCGACAAGAAGATTCGCACTGAACAGGGTCAGGCAATCAACTCACCTAACGGTCCGCGATAGGAATTACCGTTTTGTTTGAGCACAAGGTCTTCGTTTCCGTAATGCTCGACCGGATTTCCAAAGGCATTCAGCAGAGTTGTCCACCAGTTACCGATCGTACGACAATTCTTTTCGCCGTACTTTGCGTAGCGGATATAGCGGCCTGGGAGATTCAATTTTCCGGAGCAGCCACCAATCACCACGTAGGGCCACTCCAAGCAATCGCCGTGATGTTTATTGGCAGAGTCACTGAAATAAACAATCATTGTGTTGTCGAGCATGTTCCCGTCACCTTCTGGAACGGCTTTGAGCTTTGCTGCCATCCCAGCCAATAACCCGGAATGGTGAGTCCGGATAATATCGCGGCATTCCTTCTGGGTACGACTACTCTCATCATGCCCGATTCCGTGATTGGGTTTCACCAATCCAAGCTGTTTGTATACCGTTGACAAGTTATCCAAGCGGATGGTGACACAGTTGGTCAACCCTGCAATCAGAGCAGCCGAGGCCAAGTCAAAATGTGCCTCCTGACGCACCTCTTCCACCAACGAAGTGAATTTATCGCCAAACTCTGGAGCGTGATTTTTGATATTTCCTTTCATCCCAGTCAAGCGACTGTGCCGCACCTGCAATTCCTCGAATGCGTTCAAGTAGGCATCCAATTTATTTTTCTCGGCTGCAGGGACCGCCCGATTGACCTTCTTAAGATCGTCGACCATGAAGTCAAGTAAATTTTTCTGAACACCGAATCGTGTTTCACCTTTTCCGCTGGCAGATGCTGCGGATCCAAAAAGTTGCTCGAAAGCAAGGTCAGGACTGCCCTGAAACGGTAATTCCTTGTTTGCACCAACTGCAGTGATTCCGGGATACAGCACGCCGCCGTACGAGTTTGACAGCGCACTTCCTCGCACCGCCAGCCCGACATGATTGAAGGGTGCTGGACTGAGTGCCGCCAGTTCTGCGTCAGCGGTCGCCCTCAGGATGGCACCCCGTTCGGTTTCGCCACCCGTCATGTAGACGCCCATCGCACCAAACCAACTGCTGTGCCCACCACGACACATCTTCCCTGACAATCCCTGCACAATCGACAACTGATCCTTCAACGGTTCCAAAGCTACCATGGAGGGCTGCAGCGGCACACCTTTCAAAGACACATTTTTGGCATCGTCACCCCGTAGTGACTCAGGTGTAATCCCAACGGGCGAAACACCGCTCGATTTGACGACAAACACAAATCGCTTTGGCAGCGCGGCACCATTGCCTTCAGCCTGCAGCCGTACCTGATGCAGGAACGGTGTCAGCAAAGTTCCTCCGGCGCCCAAAGAGAGGCCTTTGAGAATGTCTCGTCTTGATCTGGTCATCATCGGCGAGTTTTTCCTGTAATCATTTACGGTAAACAAATGAATCTGACGTCAAAAGCGAAATCAGCAGCGCGTTAAAACTGCCTCCGCTTTCCATGTAGGCTTTGTCTGCTGCGATCAGCGTTTGCGAGTCACTCAGCATTTCATTCCGCCCCATGAAATATCGAAAAACATGGCGGATAATACTCTGTCGAACACGATCCGAATCGGCAAGCTTACCGATCAACCCCAGTGCATTATCGTACTCTGAATTCAGAAGCTCATCTCCTGTGCTCGTGAGCGTTGCCTTTGCATGAATCGGTTTGCTCGGGAATGCCCCCTTCACCTTGGGCAATTTATCGAGACTCTCCCGCGTTCGAAAACGACCAAAATCGTCGTAAATCTCGAAGGCGTATCCGAGCGGATTCATTTGCTTGTGACATCGCCAGCAATCATCCTGTTCGGTCACAGCAAGCCGCTCACGCAGAGTTTTGTTGTGATCTTCCGGAACGGTGGCGTCCACCGTGATAGGCAAATCTGGAATGGACCCTGCCAACAGCCGTTCACGGATCCACTTTCCACGACGAATCGGATCAGTGCTGTCGTTGAGCGAGTGTGCGATCAACCAAGCTGGATGAGTCAGGATGCCCGCACGGTTTGGCCTCTTGTAAGGCTGTGGCAGCAAAAAGTCCTGCTCATCATCAGCCATGTCGTAGACCATGGGATACTTCCGATATAGCGGTTGCATGCTATGCAGAAGTTTCTCCTTATTCGTTGTATTTTTCCATTCTTTTATCTCTTTGACAATTTGTTTGATCGCACCTACGCTGCCGTTGAAACCGCGATTGAATTTGTGCAGGTGGTATTTTTTGTTCAGTTCGCCCCAATCGCGAAGGTCCAGGCGTCTGAGCAATTCCTGCTGCTTCGGTTCGGGAAAATCACCCTGGTCCAGTGCAGACTGATTTTTCAAATAGAAATCATAAACCGTGTTTCGAAACGTCTGTCTGTTAAGAATGTAATACTCATCTGACGTCAACAGTCTCTTGAACACATCTTTGTCGTCTTCAAGGATGTTGATAACAAAAAAGTCCGCTTCACGTTCATACATATCAGGATAGTTCTCACCGTAGTAAGAAAACCCTCCAGAACGCTTGGCATCCTTAAAAATTTTGTGAGCGTGAGAGTAACCAAAGAACTCTTGGAAAAACCTGAGCAGCCTCGGTTTATCGATCGCATGATCTTCAAGAATCCGTGCGACCTGATGCTTGACATCATCTCGCGTTACGAGACGACCACTCGCTGCGGCCTGCAACAATTCCTGATCCGGTCTTTGGTCGGTGATGGCATAAGCAATGGCAAAAGCCAACTCCGCCGGGGAAAGCATCCGTCGCCCGTCAGAGTCCGTCTCTCCCAGCCCTAGTTCGACACGATACACCGACTCATGATGCAGCATGACCGCCATCAAGGCCACTCGCAACGCTTCCAAATTCCCGGCATCATCGGCCGACTTTCGAAATAAGTCGCTGTACCGTTTCAACTCAACATCGGTCGGTTGCCGATAGACCACACGACGAAAATGTTGCTGAATCGCATGCTGCAAAACACTGTCGTCGGGTGTCTGCCTGGAGTTTGCAATTGATTTAAACACCGGTTGCTTCTCGATCAGGCGGTCCGCTGACTCGCCAGCATTTGTCAGCAGCACATTGACCACAGCAGAGTCAGCGAACAACAGGGAAGCATACTCCTTGATCCCCTGTTTATCATCAACGATGAATGGCTGCCGTAAACTCCGTGAATCTCCACCATATTGCGACTTAACGTTGTCGAATACATGCGGACTCGTCCGCCACAAACGACGTGGGGAAAAAGATTTGGCAGTGACCTCACCGCTAAACAGTTTTTCGTGGCTAATGTAATTGCCATAGCTGGGTGTCTTGAGTTTTTCCCGAAAGCCTGAAGTTGCTCCCGAGGCATCGAAATTTGACGTCACCAACGCAAGTGCCTCGTCTCGTTCAACTCCATTCAGTGGTGACTCTTCTTCCGGAGGCATTCGTCCAAGATAAACTTGCTCTTCAATTTGAGCGAGCAATTCGAGCCTTCTCTCGCTGTTCAGTTCAATGAGATTGTCGAGGCGTACTTCCCCCTCCTGAAAATCCTCCGAATGACAGTCCGTGCAATGCTCTTGCAATTTGCGCTGCAGTTGCGTCAGCACAATATTATTATCTGCCGCGTAGCAGAGACAGGATGATTGAATGAGCAATAAGAAAAGACAGCCACCCCTACCCACGATCATTGCTTCTCTCTTTTGATGTCCGATTGACTGAGCATGTTTCTTGAATGACTCGCGAGCGAAGAGGAATCCTTGCGTTCCAAAGTGAGCGAACACAGAACCAGCCCGCAGTGAGATCCCAAGGTGGCACCGCTTAAACCCCTTGCCACCTCGCTCCCATAATAACACGAGTGAATCAGTTGATGAAGACAAACAACGTCTCAATTACTGAAACCAACGGGCGTACCGCATAACAAATCAAGAGAACTTAGGGATCCTGAAATCCGCTCAAATCAGCACGGCCCTTGAAGACTGAACGGGGACATCTGAAGACAATCGCGATCCTAAGCAATCTTGGATTTCGAGGTGGGGTTCAAGGCCATGTGCAAGGTTTCGTTCAAGCGATCAGGATCCACAACGAGATCCGCAAGATGCACCCCAACGGTCGGATCATGGCGATCAGCAAGTAGATAGTAATAATCCAAGCCGAGCGTTGAAGCTAACGCAAAGAAACAATTGTTGTGTCGATCCTCTCGCTCACGAATCTCCATGACTCGCGTTCCCGCTTCCATTGCCAACATATTTGTGAGGCCCGCACCATGATTGGACAATAGAACATCGGCCTCTGCCACTAATTTCACCTGCTGTTCCCAAGGGGTTTCTTCGGCAAGTAAAGTCTGAAATCCATGGTCGGCGAGAACACCGAGGATCTCAGCCTCATTCACAATCCGTCTTCTGCCAGCCAACCTACGACTGACGTAAAGCCGAGAACTCGGAGTACCCAACGCCGGAGCATCAATATGCTTACGAAATCGACTGCGCATCGAACGCATGACACCGGTGTTGTAATTCCCACTGCCAGCAATATGCTTTGGAAAAAACAGATCTTTACATCTCATGCACTCGAACCGCCCCAAAACACGCACGTCTCGAAGCCCATACGCATTCAAACTCTCAAGAAAATAGTCATGGCGATGAAATTTATGGGGCAGTAGCAGCGTGACTTCATCTGCTGGCAGTTCCTGAAGCGCCAGCTCTAACCGAGCCAACGCTTCCCCAAACCAATGAAAAAACCCACAACTCCAGTTGTCAGTAATCCAGACGCCTGGCGTATCCAGTTGGGTATGGTAGTGGACAAAACGCTCGACACCCGCTCGCCAATGCCCCCGCTGTTTTTTCCACAAATCGAAATGCGATTGATTTACGAAGGATTCCGGAAAGAACTGACCGTCTGACAAACGGATAGGTGAGCGGCCGAAGACATCCGCTTCACTGATATGCTGTACTTTACAGGCAGGAAAACGCATACACATCGCAGCAGCGAAGAGCGGAGAATCCTGAGACGCAAGATTTCGAGGAGCCTGTCGCTGTTCAATGAAGTGAGTTCGGGATTCTTGAAC
>Ga0315331_10002210_pt1 | contig 14780 bp, 8 predicted proteins | sample M160m34915metaG_FD_203456 | JGI IMG/M metagenome (GOLD analysis project Ga0315331, IMG submission 203456) | Ammonia-oxidizing marine archaeal communities from Monterey Bay, California, United States - M1 60m 34915 | ecosystem: Environmental > Aquatic > Marine > Intertidal zone | place: USA...
AGATTGCCAGTGGCTCCCCGCTGCTGGGGACCTACCCGGCAGACGATCAAACGCTGGCGGAATACGAACAGTACTGCAAGACCTCACCTCCTCCAGGCTCATAGCCCATCTCGCAACAAAAAACCGACCAGGAGAGCGAGCTCCCCAAGCCGGTCGCGTTACCGCTGGTAAGTTGTTGTGACGGTTAGTCCAGTGGGTTTTCTGCAGGTGCCTTGGCAGGCATCAAGAGGACGCTGATCGAATGAGCGACCTCCCCCTGGGCGGTGATCATGATCAAACGGGCCTCCTTGGGCTGATCCAGTCCCATCATGGGCAGCGTGCAGGTAGCCGATTCGTTCGTCCATGCTCGCAACTCGGTGGGGAGCGAGATCCCCTGGATGTCCAGGATGACCTGCCCGATCTCGTTACCAAGAGGGAGCTTGCTGGAAAGGGCGATCGTGGTTGCTACATAGACCTCGGGAAGATCGTTTACTTCGCGAATCTCGACTCCCGAATCTTCCACGACGGTATTGCCACCGTCCACGATCACCACGTTACCGGGGCGGTCGATGTACCTGCGGCCACCTCCACGGATATAGATTCCGTTGGGGCCGTAGGCGAATCCCCAGCGTGGGAAATCCAGGCCAAAGGAAGGCCTGAGATGGTTGCAGTGACCGTGGCAACCGTGACGACAGGCAGGATGATCCGGGCCACGTGCGGCGGGTGGTACGAGGTTTTCCTCGCCAGGTTCGAGGTCGCGGTCTACATCGGGGGCGACTTCCAATGCTTCTTCCTCGGCCCGAGCATTCCGTTCGCGAGCAAATTCCGTGATGCTGCGGACCGCCTCGGGATCCAGGATGGGAGTGCGTGTCCGCCGAATGCGTTCCAGGCTTTCCACCAGGCGAGGATCAATGATCGGGACCCTCGGATCGGGCCGCCGGTTATTCCCTATGGCATCGGTCACAGGCCGCTTAGGTGCCGGGAGGGTAACCCGGGATTTCTTCTCGGGCGGGATCGCTTTGATGGGAAATTTGATGGGCTTATACGACCGGGAAGGTGACTTGGTATTTCGCACCGGGGCCGGTTTGGAGATCGGTTTGGTTGGTTTCGTGAACGTCTTGCTCGGCTTGGTGAACGTCTTGGCAGGAACTCTGGACTTGGAAGGCGCCGGACGGGCAGGCACTTTCGCATTGCGAGTTTTACTGGCCGTCGAGCGAGTCGACTTGAGGGCAGCTGCATTGAAGGAAAATCCTTGCGCCAGGGCCATGTTCAGGGGATATACCAGGGCCATCGCTAGGGTCGCGGTTACAGTAACTTTAAGGGGCGTTTTCATGGTCTTCTCCTTGGGGATAGGGGTGAAATTAAGTGAGGGTTAGTTAATAATCCACTTAGCGAAAACGGACGGGGTTTGTTACAGTCAATCTCCAGGTGAGCGTGACAACGTGTCTCGAATCGCCAGGGATTTAGCTCATGTGACGATCCACGGAGTCTGTTGTGACTCCCACCTAAGGAGTAACTCTCCAACCGGAGGTAAAACCCCGCACGGAAAAGTCGGAAAATCATTGAGATAGGGAAAATAACGCGATTTATCGTTGTTTTCCCGAGATTTTGGGACGCCCAACAGGAAGGGAAGAAGAGACCTATGAAGATTCGGAACGTGGAAATTACCGTGGTCGAGATACCGCAGATCCCACCCATTGCTCCCTATCGCTCTCATATTCGCACCAGCTCGGTAACACAGAGCGCTATCGTACGTCTGGATACCGAAGAAGGGTTGGTTGGCTGGGGGGAATACAACTGTAACTTCATCCCTGCGGAGGAATTCGTGAAAGGTCGCCGCGCTGCGAACGAGTTGTTGGCGGGCCACGATCCATGGGATCTCGAGAAGTATCACGCCGAGTGTCCGTTTGAGTCACGGCTTAAGTCCGGGCTGGAGATGGCAATGTGGGACCTCTGCGGCAAGGCTGCCGGTGTACCCGTGGCGAGCCTGCTGGGTGGGATCATTCGGCCCGAGGTGGAACTGGCTGCCTGCATGGGGATCCAGTCTTATGAACGAGCCGGGGAAATTGCCAGCCTTTACGTGGAGCAGGGATTTTCCACGCTAAAGACCAAGGCCGGGTCTGACATGAACGAAGACCTGGAGATGGTCCGGGGCGTGCGGGATGCCGTGGGAATGAAACTGAAACTGCGGATCGATCCGAACCGGGCCTACACGCCACAGGAAGCGGCGAAGTTAGCGCAGCGGTTGGAGCCCTATGAATTGGAATACCTTGAACAACCCATTCCGGCAGATCCCTTGTCAGATGCAGCCTGGTTACGGGAGCAGACCAGTACCCCCATCGCTTTGAATGAAAGTGTGCAGGACCCTGCCAGCGTTTGGGAGATTCTTCAGGCAGGTGCGGCCGAGTTCTTGCTCCCCGATACCTACGCGGCGGGGGGGCTGCTTCCCTGCGTCAAGATCGGTCACCTGGGAGAAGCGGCTGGCGTTCCGGTCATCATGCACTGTGGGCATGATCTGGGTCCGAAGACAGCCTCGATGGTTCATATCGCGGCAGCTTGTCCTGCCTACTCGCTGGCCAATGACAGTACCTATTACGGTCTGGAAAATGACATCACGGTGGAACCGTTGGTGATCGAGCAGGGACGTATTCGCGTGCCTGAGAGGCCCGGCCTGGGAGTCGAGGGAGATCCCGAGAAAATAGCGCACTATCGTCTTGATATCTAGATCGGATCAAGGTTGGGTGGCTTGCAGTTTTTCAAGTCCGGTCAGCAGCACGCGGTCGACGTTCTTCTGCACATCCGCCCAGAGGTTCTTGACGGTGATGTCGACGGGAATGCCCTTGCTCTCGTAGCAGATCATGTCGGCCGAATAGTACCGCTGGTAAGAGAGGCTGTATTTCCAGCCGTTGCTTAATTTCTTTTCCAGCATGTTAGAGAAAATCCCGTTGCTCGGTTCGCCGACCAGCGTGACGTAGGGCAATTGCGTCATGAGCATGGCGAAGACGTCTGCCCCACTGAAGGAGGCATCGTTGGTCAGGCAGATCATGGGACCGGTGTAGGTTAGGCTGGGGTGAGGTTCCAGGTAAACCGTTTTCTTTTCACTGAAATCGTCGGGGCCAGGGCCGCGGCGAGTGGTCCGGTGGTGGCCCACGCGTTTCTTGTCCGCAAAGCGGCTAACGATCGTGTAGACGCACTTGTCGGTCCCCCCGGGGTTATCACGGATATCGACAATGATCCCTTTCTTTCCCTGGAAGGCGGTGATGATCTCGTCCAGTGCCGTGTTAAGCTTCTTGGTCGAGGGCCCTTCCACTTCCAGGACCTGCAGGTAGCCATACTTGGGGGAGGTGCGGTAAACGAGAATGCCAGCTCGCTTCTGGGGCGGACCGAAGCCAGCTTTGTCTAGAGTTTCAGATACCGCCAGGGCGTACTGTTTCAGTTTCTTGTTGCTGGAGAACTCCTGGTAGAAACGAGCCTCGGTCTCTGCATTGAAGCTTTTTTTCTTTGTGCCGCGGGCCTTCAGGTTGACGTGTCCATCGTTGAGCGGTTTGAGCATCTTGCAGAAGATATCAAAGAGTTGCGCGTCAGTCGTGTCCGCCTTCACCAGGGGGCGGTACTTGCGCCGCTGGGCATCCCAGTCGACTCCCCGCAGTTCGAAGAATGCGTAACGCTCTGAAAATGTTCCCCACAGTTCTTCAAAGAGTGCCTCCGGTTGGCTGATCGGGGGGACTTCCTGGGCGATCGATGGAAGTGAACAGATGCAGAGAGCCAAGATGGAGATGGCATTCCGTGGGGAAGTCAGCATGGGTTAGGTTTCCTTGCGTGGCTGTGGCAAAGCGTCCAGTTTAGCATCATCGGACAGTTCGGGGCGTGGTCCTGGGGTCCAAAAGTAGTGTGGAATCCGGCCGGATCACAGTTATAAATGAAAAATGAGTGGATCTGACTTGCCACCAAATGCCTGGAATGAGGATATTGAAGACTCGTCTACACGGCATTATTAAACTGTTTCATGAGAGTTGTGGCGTGTCATTGAATCCCATTACCGTGCTTGGCGTGATCTTGAGAAAGGCTGCCCATGCGCTGATCAAACGCTATTATCCCAAGATCCAGATCACTGGTGCGGAACATATTCCCCGCAGTGGACCAGTGCTCTTTTGTGCGAATCATCCCAACTCCTTGATTGACCCGGTGCTGATCGGGATCACGGCCCGACGGCCGGTTAGCTTCATGGCCAAGGCGCCCTTGTTCAAGACACCTTTACTTGGTTCCGTGATGAAGGCGCTGGGCATGGTTCCGGCGTATCGCGGCCAGGATGATGCACGCCAGGTCAAGAAAAATGCGCAGAGCCTGGGGCGAGTCACTGACGGCTTGAGAGCAGGGCGTGCCATGGGTATTTTTCCGGAGGGCATGTCGACCGATGTACGCCAGTTGGCGATGGTAAGAAGCGGTGCGGCACGCATTGTATTGCCGGCGTACGCGGAGGGGGTCAAGGAACTGGTCATTGTTCCACTGGGCATTAATTATGAGTCCAAGCAGCGGCTGGGAAGCAAGGTCTGGATGAACGTGGGTAGACCTATTTCTATTCATCAATTTGTCGCAGCCTACGAACAGGAACAGGAGGGCACGGTCGATGTTGCGGAGGACAAGGTACTGCGAAGGAAGCTCACGGCGGAACTGGAGTTGCGATTAAAAGAGGTTGTTGTTCACCTGGATAATTCAGAGTGGGATCCATTGTTGACGGACCTGGAATCGATCGTTCAGCGATCTGGGCACAGGCCATCGGTGAGTATCCCGGGGCTGATGCGGCGCAAGCGCATTGCCGATGCGATCAATTATTTCTACCGTGAAGATGCGGAAACGGTGGAAGGGATGATCGGTCAGGTCCAGTCGTACCATGAAAAAATTCGCCACGCCGGGTTGGTGATCGATGATCCGGTTCTTAATCGTAGTCGCCCCAGGGCACTGCTTGTCCTGCTCTGGCAGTTCATCGTCCTGGTGGCCTGGTTCCTGCCAGCCCTGTTTGGCATGGTGATGAACCTGGTTCCTTTCGTGGTGACGCGAACCATTGCACGTAGATACGAGGATGGTGCCAGGACGATGGCCACCTGGCGGCTCGCTTTCGGTATCCCGATTTACCTGGCATGGTATGGCCTGCTCGACCTGGCCATCCTGCTCACGACAGGGAGGCTACCGTTAGCCGGGATGATGAACCTGCTATTGCCTTTGACGGGTACGATTGCCCTGCGGTACTGGCCTTTCTTCGTGCGTTCGCTGGTGCACCTGGGGCATCAGTTTCGGACGTTGGCCAATCGTGGTCAATTACACGCATTGCGAGAGGAGCTGGACACGCTGCGAGAAGTGCTGGTCGATTATGCGGAAAGGTTTGCCGAGGTTTCAGCGCGGCCGAACCTGCCCGTGATCAAGCCCCTGATGATGGTTTTTGCCAAGGGGCTTGGTAAAGCCACCTTTCTTTTGTTGGCGTTTCTTTTTTACCTGCTGGTGTATCTCGGCTATCTGGTCCTGGACCCCACGACGCTCTTCGTCTCGTCGTAGCCTCGGGGTTTCCCGGTTGGAGGTGCAGGGTTGTGCGTGTTATGCGGGTTTCGCCGTGGGAGAGTTGGGGCGATTTGAGATTGACGACCTGCATGTAGCTGGTAGACTGGAAGGAGTATTTAGGTGTGAGACCGGCACATTAAGGTGTCGTGTTCATTCAACTTCGAGATTGCAGTCACCGTGGCGCCTCATTGGGCAAGTCGATTGAGCTGTGAGTTCCGGTATCTTTATTTTCGACCGCGACTGATTCTCTTGCCCCTTGTTGCCAACCTTTATGGGTTTGTCTCACGTCCTGCAACCGCGTGGATCCAGGTGTTTTGGATACTGCGAGCAGGCAATGAATTAGTAAGCGACCGATGTTGAATGTCGCTTGGGACGCCCTTTCACGGAAAGATACGGAAGTTCTATGAAGTTTGAAAGTCTTTTACTACACAAGTCACTTTTGCGAAGCCTGGCAGCTGCCGGTTACGAAGAGGCTACGCCGATCCAGGAAAAAGCGATCCCGGAGGTACTGAAGGGACGCGATTTAATTGGTTGTGCCCAGACAGGTACCGGGAAAACGGCAGCCTTTGCACTACCGGCGTTACAGCAGTTAATGAAATCAGAGAATGCGGAAACGGGGGCAGCCAAGCGTCGGAAGCGTTCCGGTAAACGAGCCATTCGAGCACTGATCCTGGCACCGACACGCGAACTCGCTGGCCAGATTACGGACAGCCTCCGCACCTACGGTGAATTTACCGGGCTCAGGCATACAGCGATTTACGGAGGGGTTTCCCAGGTGCCACAGGTCAAGGCGCTTAGGAATGGTATTGATATCCTGGTCGCTACACCGGGACGCTTGCTGGACCTGATCGGACAGGGGTTTGTAAAGCTCAATTCCGTGGAAATGCTGATCCTTGATGAGGCCGATCAGATGCTGGACATGGGTTTTATCCATGACCTGCGAAAGATCGTAGCCACGGTTCCCACGAAACGTCAAACACTGATGTTCTCAGCGACCATGGCTCCTGAGATTCGCAAGTTGACACGCGAATGGCTGACGAAGCCTTGTGAAATCAAGGTGGCTGCAGTTGCGTCTACCCCGGAACGGGTTTCCCAGACGGTTTATTTCGTGGAGCAAAAAAACAAACGTGCGATGCTGACCCGTTTTCTCAGGCAAACCGAACGTAGCAAGACACTCGTTTTTTCACGCACGCGGCGTGGGGCGGATCGGATCGCGCGATCACTGGAACGTGATGGTATTCGTGCCGTGTCTATTCATGGTGATAAGAGCCAGGCCAAGCGACGGACCGTGATGCGACAGTTTGGTTCCAATCGACCGCCGGTTCTTGTGGCCACGGACCTGGCCTCTCGAGGTCTCGATTTCAGTGATGTCTCGCACGTGATTAATTACGATTTACCCGATGTTCCCGAGACGTATGTACATCGGATTGGCCGTACTGCCCGGGCAGGAGCGGATGGTCAGGCGGTTTCGTTCTGTCAACGCGATCAGCGAAAACTGCTGCGGATGATAGAAAAATTGACTGGGCAGTCGGTTGTCGTGGAAAAGCTCGTGGTGAAACCGAACACGCTGACGCCAGTCGACGAGGCAGTCAACGAGGCAGTCGCCAGTCATGGCAATGACGGCAGCGGAACGACCGAACCGTCTGGTGAGAACGTTACCAATCCATCGGGCAAGCCAAGGCCGAAACGAAAGAAGCGCCCGCGTTTTCGAGCTGGGAGAAATGCACGCGCCAGGAAGAAAGCGGCTGCCAAGGCGGCAGCGGAATCCCAGGGCCAGGGTTATGCGAAAGCCACCTCCTGACCGGTATGCGTGCGGGGGCAATTGGGCCAGGGAAGGCGTTGCCAGCAGAAACCGCCCCATGCGTGCAGGGATGTGCTGGCCAGCTGAATCAATCTAGCAGGCAAGACAAGCCTCCCCGGAACCGCTATATTTTTAAGCGGAAGATCGGCGTGAGGGAGATGCCCTTGCGCCGGATGTGACTCATCCAGGTTGAACCAAGGAGTTCTCTTATGAATCGTAAACAGCGAGCGTCCTGCATCATGTTGTCTTTGATTAGTTGGTCCCTGGTCATGGTGAACGGTTGGGCCCTGGCTGCCGAGCCGATCGTCCCTGAGGGTGCCAAGTTGGAAAAACTGTTTGACGGAATCACGTTGACCGAAGGGGTCGCCGTTTCACCGGGAGGCATGGTTTATTTTAGTGATATTACTTTCTCCCACGCATCGGCTGTGGAAAACGGTGCTTTTCACGCGGGGCATATTTGGAAATATGATCCCAGCAGTGGCAAGACCACCATCTTTCGTTCACCGAGCGGGATGTCCAATGGGATCAAGTTTGATGCCCGTGGCAATATGATTGCCGCTCAGGGTGCGGATTATGGAGGACGGTCCGTGATTCGCACGGACATGAAGACCGGGATGAGTTATGTCATTGCAGGTCTTTACAAAGGCAAGAAACTTAATTCACCCAACGATATCACGATTGATAACAAGGGCAGGATCTATTTTAGTGATCCTCGCTATCTCGGGCACGAGACGATTGATCAGCCTGTGGCCGGCGTCTACCGGATTGACCTGGACGGTACCATCACTCGGATTATTACTGATGCGGGTAAGCCCAACGGCGTGTGCGTCTCCCCGGATCAGAAAACGATGTATGTGGTCAGTAATGACAACGGCGGAACCGCAATTGACCAGCTAACCCCACCGGCGGCGGATGACGATTCAGCCCTGGCAACCATTCCGCTGCACAAGGGGCGGATGGCGTTGCTGGCCTATGATCTGCATGCAGATGGTTCTGCCACGTTCCGCAAGGAACTGGTTGATTACTCGCCTGAAGATGGTCCGGATGGTTTGATTTGTGACCGCGACGGAAATCTTTACGTGGCGGTGCGAGCTGAAAATCGTCCCGGCATCGTGGTCTACTCTCCCACCGGGAAAGAGTTGGCCTACATCAAGACGGAGATTCCTACCAACGTTGGTTTTGGCCGAGGTAAGGATAGTAACTTGCTCTATATTACAGCGGGTAAAAGCCTGTACCGTATTCGGCTGAATCGCCATGGATACCAGTTACCAGCGAAATGAGCGGGTACTTGTCAATCTGGCGCTAATACAACTGTGACGGAGAGATGCCGTTTGCGGTATCCTTAAAGTTGGTTTCGTGGGGTAAGTTCAGGTACCGTATTGTGGAGAGGACTGGCGATGGTGATCAAGTTTGAGTGTCCGCAGTGCGCCAAACAGTACCAGGTATCGGATGAATTCTCCGGCAAGAAGACCCGTTGTAGCTGCGGCTGTGCTTGTACGGTACCAACTGCTGGCGTACAGCCTGCATCTGGTCCCCCACCGTTGCTGACCGGAGAAGGCCCTACGTCATTGGGGGACGCGAACTCCAGCGGGCTTCTGGGGAAGGTCAAGAAGTTTGTTCGAAGAGGGCAGGATGTCTACGAGAGTGCCTTGCAGCAGGCGTATCGTTCGGATTTACCAGGAGCGATCCCGGTCCAGGAGCAACTGGTGCTGGGACGTGATCCCGGTAAATGTGATTATGTTCTCGACCATGCTCGCGTATCGCGTCGGCATGTGCGTCTAGTGCGTACGCCGGAAGGTTGTCAGGTCACGGATCTGTTCAGCGCGGACGGAACCTATGTGAATGGTGGGCGTGTCATAGCGGCGGTGCCCTTAATGCCGGGTGATCGGCTTAATGTCGGCCCCTACTCATTTACCTTTGATGGCCAGGTTCTCGTTCCGGCGGCCAATGCAAACCACGCAGAAATCCTCTGTAACCGGGTTTCCAAGGAAGTCACGGACCGGGCCACGGGAGATCCGATTCGGATCCTGAACGATATATCACTCGTAGTCACGCCGTGTGAATTCACGGTGATTATCGGGCCCAGTGGCGGTGGTAAATCAACGTTGCTGAATGCTCTTAGTGGTCGTCAGCCTGCCACGCATGGCCAGGTCTTGCTGAATGGCCAGAATTTGTACGCTTGTTTTGATGCGCTTAAAAAGAATATGGCGCTGGTTCCGCAAAAGGATGTACTTCACCAGGAGTTGGGCCTGCGCAGTGCCTTACTGTATACCGCTAGATTGCGACTGCCACCGGATCTCGGCCAGCAGAAATACGAGGCCGTTGTCAATGAATATCTGGACACGGTGGATCTTCGCCAGCGTGGTGAGACGATGATTAGGGATCTTTCCGGTGGCCAGGTGAAACGAGCCAGCCTGGCCAACGAGATTATCTCTGAGCCGAACCTGTTGTTCGTGGATGAGGCGACTTCCGGACTCGATGAGCATACCGACGGGGAGATCATGCAGATCTTTCGGAAGATTGCCGAGGACGGGAAAACCGTTGTCTGTATCACGCATAATCTGACCAATGTGGAAAAATCGTGTCACAAGGTCGTGATCCTTGCCCCCGGGGGGTACTTGGCTTTCGTCGGTACACCTGAAGAAGCGCGTCGTTACTTTCAAATCAAAACGCTTGGAGATGTCTACCATCGGCTGCAGGATAAACCGGCCTTGCTGTGGAAAGCACAGTTTGAAAAGACCGAGACGTGTCAGCAAATGCAGCAGGTAATACAAACGCGAGTGCAGGGTGCTCAGAAACAGGCCGAGTCACGCCGCTCACAATCCCTGGTTCAGATCGTGGCTATCTTCTTTCGACAACTGGTCCTGCTGGCCCGGCGTGGATTGGAGATTCAGTTAGCTGATAAAAAGTCGCTAATAATGATGGGTGTCCAGTGCCTCTTTATTTCCATGTTGATTTGCATTCTCTTCGGGAATATACCTGAGGAATCAAGCATCGACCCGCGTGTGCAACAAGACCGGATCGAGTTTGCGAGTATAGTGCTCTTTCTTTTAACGATCAGTAGCTTTTGGTTCGGTTGCAATAATGCTGCCAAGGAAATCGTTAAGGAGAAGGAGATCTACGAGCGGGAACGGGATGTCTGCTTAAATGTGATCAGCTACTACGCGGCAAAATTCCTGTTGCTCACGGTCGCAACTGCGATTCAGGTCGGGGCCCTGCTTTTGGTTGTCAACATGGTTACAGGTTTGCCGGGTAACCTGGTCCTGCAGTTAGCATCCCTTGTACTGGTCGGTGTCTGTGGCGTTGCGACTGGCTTGTTTATTTCGACGGTTTCCAGTAACACCGATATGGCTGTGACGCTTGTCCCGGTCGCTATTATTCCCCAGGTGATCCTGGCCGGCGCGATCCGGGCGGTGGATGGATTGTCCGAATTACTCGCGAGACTATTTATCAGTTGCTACTGGGGCCATGGAAACTTGATGTCCACGCTGCCCGATGCCGTGAAGCACCCCAATTTCAGCGAGTGGAGTTACCTGGGAAGTGGAATCCTCCTCCTGTTTCACATCACCGTCTTCGTGGTGGCGGCCAACATGGTTCTGTACGCGGTTGACAAGCGTTTGTCGCTAAAAGGAACCGAGGTCGATCAATGGGTGAAGAATGCGCGGCAAGCATTCCAGGGTGCGATCGAGTCCGTATCCAACACGCCCGGGGCAGGCAATTAAGATGCTTAGGAAACAGCAAGGCATGAAGGGAACCCGCTCGGCAGTTAGCCATGGGGTGTTGAGCGGCTCGCGAGGGCTGGTTGTCTGGTTGTTGCTGGGGGTTTGCCAGGCAACCGCGCAATCATCTGCTCCAGGCCCGGATTACTACCGGGATATCCAGCCCATTCTGATCAAAAGCTGTATTACCTGTCACGGACCGGGTAAGCAAGAGAGCAAGTTTCGAATTGACCGTAGGGAGTCGTTGTTGAAAGGTGGCAGTTCCGGGGAACGCGCCCTCGTGGCAGGGAACCCGGCGGGAAGTCACCTGCTGAAACGAATCGCCAGCGAGGATGAGGATTTTCGGATGCCTCCCAAGGGAAGTGGCCTGGATGCGACTGACATTGAAAAGGTGCGGAGTTGGATCAAGGCAGGTGCTGTCATCCCGGCGATGGAGGGTCCGGTGAATCCGTTGACGGACCACTGGTCATTCCAGGCTGTGCGGAAGCCATCCCTGCCAGCTGTATTCGAGGGGTGGGGGCGTAACGAGGTAGACCGTTTCGTCGGACACCGGTTGCGACAGGCAAACCTTGAACCGTCGCCAGCTGCCGATCGCCACACGTTGGTCCGTCGTGTTTATCTGGTGATGCTGGGCATCCCCCCGACGCCCCAGGAAGTACTTGCGTTTGTGCAGGATAGAAAACCGGAAGCCTACCAGCGGTTGGTGGAAAGGGTCTTGGCCAGTCAGCATTACGGGGAACGCTGGGCTCAGCACTGGTTGGACTGTGTTCGTTATGCAGAGACCACCGGGTACGAGATTAATGGTGACAATGGCAAGATCTATCCTTATCGAGATTACGTGATCCGCGCGTTTAACGCAGACAAACCCTATGATCAATTCCTGGTCGAACAGCTTGCCGGTGATCAACTGGGGGTCGATGCGGCCACGGGATTTCTTGTCGCCGGACCACACGACGTTAACAAGAGTCCCGATCCCCGGCTGACGGCGATGCAGTATCAGGATTCCCTGGATGAGATCATCAAGACGACGAGTGCTGTTATGTTGGGCGTGACCCTTGGATGTGCCCGTTGTCACGATCACAAGTACGATCCACTTTCGCAACAAGATTACTATGCAATGCAGGCAGTCTTTGCGGGCACTCGCTACGGGAATCGGCGGGAGGCGGGCACCGAGAATGATCGTATGCAGCGTGAGGCGGATGCCCTGAAAGTGCCATTGAAGAAGCTCCGCCAGGAAATGACTGTGTTGGAACAACGCAGTGGCCTGGAACCACCGATTGATTTTCGAGACTACGAGGAACGCTTTGCGACTGAAACGGCGCAGGCGATCCGAATCCGTATCAACGCGGCCAACGACAACCAGGCCATCGAGCTGGATGACATCGAGGTCTGGACACCGAAGGGGGCCCCGGTGGCTACGAACTGGGCGCACCGCGACGCCGGCGCGACGGCCACGTCGAGTCCGACGGCCAAGGGGAACCAGGGGAAGTCGGCGGACCTGCTGCTCGATGGTACGCGGCAGCTGTTGCTGTACTTTCGTTCCGTGGATACCAAGGATGTCTGGATCAAGATCTTTTTTGACGGCAGGCGAGAGTTTGACCGCATTGTCATCAAGCCCCGAGGAAGCCATGTTCCCATTGATTACCGGATCGACGTGGCGACTGGAAAAGATCAGTGGAAACAGGTGGTCGATTCCCGGGATCGGTTTATCCATCGCCAGGATCTGCGAGATCGAGACAGGATCGAGTTTACCAATGTGAGTGATGAGTTAACGGACCAGATCGTGTCGGTGAATCGAGAGCTGCGAGAACTCGAGGCGAAGTACCAGGCGTTGCGAGCCGGCCCGCAGATTTTTGCAGGTAGTTTCACCTCGCCACGGGAGACCCACCTGATGGTGCGAGGTGATCCCTTGAAGCCCGGGGCCCGGATCGATCCCGCCGCGCCGGCGGTTTTGTCTCATCCCCCGATGGCTGCCGATGTTTCGGAAAAGCAGCGGCGACTGGCATTGGCCAGGGCGATTGCGAATGCACGTAATCCGCTCACGGCACGCGTGATGGTGAACCGGGTGTGGCAACATTATTTCGGGGTGGGGATCGTGGACACCCCCTCTGACTTTGGTATCAACGGGGGGCGTCCGACGCATCCACAGTTGCTTGACTGGTTGTCGAACTACCTGGTGGAACAGGGTTGGTCGCTTAAGCAACTGCATCGCAAGCTGCTGATGTCAGCCGCGTTTCGACAGGCTGCTTTTTCTCGTCCGGAGGCCCGTGGTGTTGATGCCGATTGTCGGCTGTTGTGGCGTTTCCCGCCGCGCCGGCTGGATGCAGAGGCCATCCGGGATTCGATCTTGCTGGTTAGCGGCAGGTTGAATCGGCAAATGTACGGTCCAAGTTTCTCTTTTTTCGCCAAGCCGAAGAGCCAGTTTGAAAAGAAAACTCCCTTGCAACAGTTCGCTCAAGACGGCTGGCGTCGCATGATTTATGGGAAAAAGATACGGCTGGAATATGTTGGCATCTTCGGGGTTTTTGACTGTCCTGATGCGAGTCAGATGGCTCCGTCCCGCTCCAGGAGTACCACGGCCGTACAGGCCCTGGGTTTGCTTAATAGCGAGTTCGTGTCGCGGCAGGCCCGGTTCCTGGCAGAGGATGTTAGGAAAGGCGTAGAGGGAATCACCGGGCAAGTCGAATCGGCTGTTTTTCGGACGCTGGGTCGCCCGGTGCAACCGGCCGAGTTGAAAATCCTGGTGAAGGTCGCCAACCAGCACGATTTGGAACAGGTGTGTCGTATCCTGCTGAACCTGAACGAGTTTGTCTTCGTGAATTGACTGGGGAAACTGTGAATATGCGACGCAATCTTTTAAGCCGTCGAGAGTTCCTGGCTCACGGCCAGTACGGCCTGGGGGCGATTGCGTTGGCCAGCATGTTGGCTGACCAGCAGTTGTTGGCGAACGGTAGCGTGTCCTATGATCCGGAAAAACCATTTGCACCACGCGCGCCACATTTCGAGATGCCAGCCAAGAACGTCATCGTGGTTTTCTGCGCGGGTGCTGTCAGCCACGTTGACTTCTGGGAGCATAAGCCGGAACTGTACAGGTTTCATGGCAAACCATTACCCGGAAACGAGCGACTGATTTCGTTCCAGGGTGAGAACGGAGCCTTGCAGAAACCCCTCTGGAAGTTTCGTCCGCGGGGTGAATGTGGCAAAATGATCTCAGACATTGTGCCGCACATTGGTGGGTGCGTGGATGATATCTGCTTCCTGCACTCGGTTCATACCAAGTCCAGCACGCATGGTCCTGCTGAGAACCTGATGTCGACGGGGTTTAACCGCGAGGGCTACCCTGGCATGGGTAGTTGGGTGTCGTACGCGTTGGGCACGGAAAACCAGGACTTACCGGCATTCGTGGCCATCGAGGATCCTCGTGGTACACCGCAATCCGGTCCCAATAACTGGACCAATGGTTTCCTGCCAGCATCTTTCCAGGGGACCGCTTTTAGTACCACGCGACCGATCAGCCACCTGGCTGCGCCGGCAGGGATCTCCGCAGATAAAAACCGGGCTGTCCTGGACGCATTGAACCAACTTAACGAACAGCATCGGCAGCGTTACCCGGGTGATAGTGAACTGGCAGCAAGGATTTCCAGTTATGAGTTGGCAGCTCGTATGCAACTGTCGGTACCCGGCGTGACCGATATCAAGAAAGAACCACCACATATCTTGAAATTGTA
>Ga0315331_10002211_pt1 | contig 14779 bp, 11 predicted proteins | sample M160m34915metaG_FD_203456 | JGI IMG/M metagenome (GOLD analysis project Ga0315331, IMG submission 203456) | Ammonia-oxidizing marine archaeal communities from Monterey Bay, California, United States - M1 60m 34915 | ecosystem: Environmental > Aquatic > Marine > Intertidal zone | place: USA...
GTAAAGCTAGAGACTTGTTTACTACTCGTTGGAAGTCATCAAGAGAGTGGCTTCATCAGTTATTAAAGAGTGGACATACTCTAAAAACTTATGCCGAATATTGTGGCTATGAATACATCCCTAGTAGAAGACCCAAGCTAGGTGATATTGCTTTTGAAAAAGGGTCGGCAATGATTGCGGGGGATGGCTTTTGGCATCTTACTCGTGAAGACAATTTAGGTGTACGTGAAGATAGACAAGTACTATTTTTAGAAAGACACTTAGAGTTAGCTAGACCAAGGAAATAAAAAATGGCAAAAACTTATTTTTATCAAGGTGCTGAAATACTTGCACCAATTACAATATCGTCAAATGAACCCCACTTTGACATGACAACAGTTTCATTAAAAACTCAAAGAGCTTCTCAAGACCATCAACGTTGGGAGTTAAGCTTTAATGTTTTATCAGATCAAGATAAAGCAGCAGAATTATTTTTAAGTACTATAGTTAACTTTGATACTTCTGATATAATGATTATGCCACAGCTAGTTAAAGAAGGTAATAATAATAGTCTTTCAAATACTACTGTCGGATCTACAACAGCAGCAGGAGCTTCTTCTATTGAAATAGATAACAGTAGTAACGTTACAGGTAGTTTACCCAAAGGCTCTTTTATTAAATTTTCTAATCATTCTAAAGTTTATATAACTACTAATGATTTAAGCCTAGAAGGAACTAGTAATCAAACTTTAAACTTTTACCCTAATTTAATCTCAGCTGTTCCTAATCTTACTGCCTTAAATACTGGTGATAGCTGTGTTATAAGTTATTTTAAAAGTATTGATAACCAAATGGGAATTACTTATACAGACGGTATTCTTTCTAATATTGGTACAGTTAATCTAATTGAGGCGCTATAATGAGAGAGTTTAGTTCAGCAGTTACTACTGCAATTAATGCAGAACGATTTAAATATTTCTTTTTAATTGAATTAACCTTTGGATCTACTAATTATTATTTTACTAGTTATAACAGAAATATTATTTGGAATAGTAATACTTATATCGCTGATGGTGGTTTATTTGAATTTGAACCACCTAATTTTTCTTCTATTTTAGACAGAGAAGCTTATAAAGTAGTTATTACTGATATTTCAGATCAATTTGCTGCTCACTTTAAATCAGGAGTTATTGGTTCTCCTATTAAAGTTAGAGTTGGCATTATTGATCCTGCTACTGATCAACCTTTAACCGCTACGGAAGATATAATTAGTTTGTATTCAGGTTTTGTTGATGGCCCTTCTATTGAAAATAATTGGGATACTAAGCTTGCTTTAATTGAAGGAACTTCTCCTATGGCAGATTTAGATCAAATTAATGTTAGAATGGTTTCTAAAGATGGCATGGATCAATTAGATAGTTTAGACACTTCTTTCGATAGTCTTTATGAAGACAGTGAAATTAATCTTAAGTGGGGGAAAGTATAATGGGTACATTAGTAGTTATCCAAGCAATTGTTACAGTTGCATCTTTTTCTTATCAGCAAGAACAACACAAGAAAATGAAAAAGAAAATGAAAGCAGAGGCAGATGCTCGTAAGGGGCAAAAGTTTACTGTTTCTGGAACTTCTGCGCCTTTACCTGTTGTTTATGGAAAACAAAGGCTAGGCGGCATTCATTGTAGCTTTAAAGTAAGCTCTAGCTATCCTGGAGCTTCTGAAAATGCTGATGAAGTGTTAGCTACTGAATTTGGAAGTGGAGCACAATCAGGTTCTAAAAATGAATTTCTTGGTGTTCAAACAGCGTTATGTCACGGTGGAATCGAAAGTGTAAAACATATTTTAATTAATGAAGTTGACTATCGTGGCTACACTAAAGAAATGAAAGAAAACAAATCTTCTTTTAATCATAGATTTTTAATACACAAAGCTGGTGGAACGGCAGACGCCTCTGCTACTGCCTTTGGATTTCCTAATACTAATAAATTTACAGGTTGTGCTTACGTTAATAATTTTTTTAAGCTAAATAGAGATGAACCACAGTATAGCGGTATTCCTTCTATGGCTTACATTGTTAAAGGTCGTAAAGTAAGAGCAGTTACTCGTAGTGGATCAAGTCCTAATTATAGTTATTCTTTAAGTTCAAGTTATACTTATTCTAATAATCCTGCTTTATGTTTGTTAGATTATTTATTAAACGATGACTTCGGTAGAGGTTTAACTGCTAATGACATAAACTTAGAGTCTTTTTATAATGCAGCAGATATTTGTGATACTCCTGTTTTAACAGGAGCTACTATTGGTGGTGAAGTTAATGATGTAAAGCCTATATTTTCTTATACTTCTCAGGCTGATTTTCCTACAACAGATATTGAGCCTTATATGGCTGGGTATCTATATTATGATGAAACTAATGATAACCTATATACTCAGACTCAATCAGGTTCTGCACCTAATATTACTGCAAGTTATACTTTAACTACTGCACCTGCTACAGATACTATTCCTCTTTATGAGTGTAATATTACTTTAAGTACTGAAGAAACTATTCGAAATAATATTGAGCGTATTCTTAATACAATGGGCTTGTCTGATCTTGTTTGGACGCCTCAAGGTAAATATAAACTTATTTTGTCTTATCCTCAAACACAGTCGCAACAAGATGCTTTAATTACTCATACTTTTGATGAAAATAGTATAGTACGGGAATCCGTTAAGATAGTTTTTCCAAAAGCACAAGATAGATTTAATCAAGTAACAGTTAGTTTTGATAATGAGTTTGAAAACTTTAAAGACGATACTTTTACTTGGCCTCCTACAAATAGTAGCGTACATCAAACTTACTTAACAGAAGACAATAATCAACCACTAACGACTTCATTACAAGGTGATGGTGTTACTAGCAAGTATCATGCACAAGCTTTAGCAGAACAACAAGTAAGAAAATCAAGATACCTTTACACATTAAATTTTAGTGTTAATAAAGAAGGACTTACAGTAGAACCTGGAGATTTAATTAAAGTTAGTATGCCTACAATGAGCATAACTAATGAGTTATATCGAGTAGAGTCTATCAAAGTTAATACAGATTTTTCAGTAGAAATTTCTGCTTATAAATTTGACTTTAGCGTACTAGCATGGAATGTTCCTAATGACTTAGATTATATTGTTAAGCCTACCTTTGACTTTAAAGTTGAAGCTCCTACAAGTTTATCTTTTACAAATACTTCAGATATAGCTGGAACCGCTTCAGGAAAACTTTCTTGGACAGCAGCTGATGATGCTTCTGTAGTAGAATATATAATTGAAGCTAAAAAAGGATCAGGAAGCTTTAAAACTTTAGGTACAAGCGTTACTACTGATTTTGATATTATTGGCCTTAAAACCGGAACTTATACATTTTCAGTTAGATCTAAAAATATTACAGGATTAAAATCTGAAAGATTAGAATTAAGTAGTCAAAACTTATCTTTAATTACTGTAGGAAAAGTAGCAGTAATTTATGCTAACTCTGCTAATGAAGCTACTAATACTCAAACTTATACTTTTTCAACAGGAAACAACTTTGTTGCATACTATGAATATAATAGTGATTTACCTACTTTACCAATAAGAACAGGAATTAATTTTACTTCTTTTATTGGACCTACAGGCCCAGACGGAGCTTCAAGTAATATTATATTTAAGCGTTCAGCTACAGCACCTGCTACTCCTAGTGCATCTTCAGGAATTCCTTCGGGGTGGTATGATAATGCTTCTTCGGCTGTCGGAACAGATTTATTATGGGCAGCTTCAGGGACTAAAGGGGTAGGTGTTACTAATTTTACATGGACGACACCGTTTAGAATTGAAGGTGAATCTGTAACAGAAGTAGCAGTTTATAGGTTAAATTCTAATTCAGGATTAACAGGTGGCTCTTATAATTTTGTTACTAATACGCTTACTCCTCCTACTAACTGGTCTATAAACGCACCATCTTTAGCTAATAACGGAGATATTGTATACAGAGCATCAGGTATTGCTTCAGGCTCTGCTTTAGAAACTTCTGCAAGCGTAAGCTTTGGTTCAGCTGCTATTCATGCTAAAAGAACAGATGGCTCTCAAGGAAATACAGGAGCAGACGGCGCTGATGGTGCTGATGGTGCTGACGGCGCTGATGGTGCTGATGGTACTATTGTAACTTTAAATGGCTCTGTTATATTTATTGATACTAACCCTGTTAACAATAACGCTGCTGACTTTAAAAAAGCTACTGTTCATAACGCTTATACTAACTTAACAGAAGCATTTTTAGAAGTAAATCCTTTAACTAATATGAATCAAATTCCAACTACATCTTATATTTGGAATAAGTTTATTCATAGTTCTAATGAGAATAATTTTAGTTACAGAGTTTGGCAACCTTCTTCTCAAACTTGGACAGATCATGCAACACAATTTGATTCTCCTATTTTTGCTGAAACAGTTATATCTCAAGAGTCTGTAACTCAACACCAAACAGCTCTTACAATTACTGCCGATCAGCTAACTATTAATCAAAACATTGAATACGGTGACGGCGGCGGTTGGAAGATTGGAAAAACTTCTTATACAGATACTACCGATGGTTTATGGATAGGTAATCCAGCAGGAGCTAGTGATTTTGCTTTAGCTACCGGTTCAAATGCAGGAACTACAAGTGAACATGGTATTAGATTTGATGTTAATGAAACTAAATTAATTAACCCTAAAATTACTAAAGGCTCAAGAACTCTTCAATCAACCGTAACATTAGGTGCAGGAAGTTACTCTGTATCTATTAGCGCCGATACAGTTGAATTAGACGTTGAAGGTGTTGGCGGCGGCGGCGGCGGTGCAGGATCACAAGGTGCAGGAAATCAAACTGGTGGAAATTCTACTACTTGGGAATTAAGAAGAACTTCTAATAATGCATTAATTGCAAACGGTTCTGGAGCAGGGGGCGCGGCAGGAAGCGGAGTAGGCTCTGATAAATTTAGAGGAAATGCAGGGGAAGCTTCTGCTTATGCTAGTGGTGGTGCTGGCGGCGGCTCTTATGGAAACGGTGGAGCAGGTTCTCTTGGTTCTGGAGGCGGCGGCGGTGGTGGTCGAGCTCCTGATTGGGATACTAGTTCTAGAAAAGGTGGCGCAAGTGGTAATGCAGGAACTCATTTTTCAGATGTAATTGATTTATCAGATAAAAATTATACTTGTACTTTAACAGTTACAGTAGGTTCAGGAGGTAATGGTTCTGGAGCAGTTAACTATGGAGATGGAGGGGCAGGTGGTGCTGGTGTATTTTATTACACTAGAGAAACAGATGCATTAGAAGACGTTGAACTTTTAACTAGCACTGAAGTAACTAACAGAGCCGCTGTTGGATACTCTCAAACTTGGTCTAATATAGGTATGGCACAAAATCAATGGTATCAAAATACAAGTGGCAGACCTATTCAAATAAATCTTTCGCAAGGTGTTGCTGGTGGAGGCCATAGTCGATTAGAAGTTTATGACGGTTCTGGAACCCCTCCTACATCAACAAGTACACAAGCTTTATCAGGGGGCGGTAATCAAAGCACTGCAACAGATGTTACAGTTGTAGGTTATAAAACAGATGATAATCATTGGTCATCAGTAAGCACTCCGATTATTCCTGCTGGTGCGTATTATAGACAAACTAATCACGGTAATTATTTTGCCGCTAAGCTATCTTAAGGAAATAGTATGAGCAATTATTATTTTTATAATGAAACTCAAAATTTTTATTGGGAAACAGATACCCCTTTTGAAACATTAGATGAATATCTTTTTAAATATCCTACAGAAGATAATATTATTATTGTTCCTCAAAGACCTTGTTATTGTCATAATTGGGCTAATAATGAGTGGGTTTTAGATCAAACACTAAAAGAGTCAGAACAATCTAAATTTATAAGGTCTGATAGAGATGCTAAATTAAAATTAGAAGTAGACCCAATAGTTTCTAACCCACTCAGATGGGCTGAAATGACATCAGAAAAACAAACAGAGTGGGCAGCGTATAGAACTGCCCTTCTTAACTTACCAGAACAAGAAGGTTTTCCGTTAAATATAACGTGGCCTACAAAACCAGAATAGGAGTAATAAATGGCAATAGCAATGGAACGAATTTTACAGTGGCAAATTATGCCTCGTTTAATGATGCTAGCTGTTACAATTTTAACGTATCAATCAGTACATTGGTACATGTCATTGCCAGATCCTACAGTACAACAAAGTGGTTTAGTTTCAGTGTGTATGGGCGCACTAACAGGCTGCTTTGCTGTATGGCTTGGTAATGAAAAACATAAAGGACATTAAGATGAGTTTTAAATTAAGTAAAAGAAGTTTAGACAAGTTAGAAGGCGTTAATCATAACTTGGTTAATGTTGTACACAAAGCTATCCAGCTTACTAAAGTAGACTTTGGTGTTGTGTACGGACTTAGAACACTTGAAGAACAAAAGAAGCTTGTTGCTGCAGGTAAGTCTCAAACATTAAAATCAAAACATCTTGACGGTAACGCTGTAGACCTTATGGCTTACGTAGACGGTAAAGGTTGTTGGGAACTTAATGTTTATGATGACCTTGCAGATGCTATGAAAGAAGCAGCCATAGCAGAAGGTGTTCCAATACGTTGGGGCGCTGCTTGGCATATTCCTGACATTCGCTCTTGGGAAGGTACAGCAGAAGCTGCTATGATGTCTTACATTGATACTCGAAGATCACAAAACAGACGTCCATTTATTGATGGTCCTCACTTTGAGTTAGCTTCATGATAGGACAAATTTTAGGTGCTGTTGGTGGTTTAGCTACTACTTACCTAGATGGTAAGGTTGCTGTACAAAAGGCTAACGCAGAAATTAAAGTTAAACAAGCTACAGGTGAAATTGATTGGGATATTGAAGCAATTAAAGCTACTCAAAACTCGTGGAAAGACGAGTGGATTACTTTATTATTTTCAATACCTTTGATTTTAGCTTTCTGTGGTGATTGGGGTAATGTTATTGTTTCTCAAGGCTTTGCAGCCCTTGAAGCTATGCCAGCGTGGTATCAATATTCTCTTGGAGGTATTGTTAGTGCTAGCATTGGTATGCGAGGTGTTAGTAAGTTTTTTGGCAAAAAGTAAATACCTGACGTTTAAGAATAAAAAATAACAAAGAGACAGATTAAACATCTGACAGTCTCTATTCAGAGGAAGCCCTTCGGGGCTTCTTCACAATACCTGACGTTTAAGAATAACCCTTGGGTTTATTTATAATATATTTTAAAGTATACCTTAAAGTTTATTTTAATGTATATTGTTTTTATTAATAGAAAGAAATCGTTATGGCTCAAAAGAAAGACTCACGACTTACTCGTGCTGGAGTTTCTGGCTTTAATAAGCCTAAACGTACTCCTAACCATCCAACTAAGTCTCATATTGTTGTGGCTAAGTCTGGTGATACAATTAAAACTATTAGATTTGGATCTCAAGGAGCAGTAGGCTCTCCAAAGAAAGCAAATGAATCTGATAAATATAAATCTCGTAGATTAGCTTGGAAAGCTCGTCATGCTACTAATATAGCCAAAGGCAAAATGTCTGCCGCATATTGGGCGAATAAAGTAAAGTGGTAAAGGAAAATAAATAATGGCACAGTTAACTAAACCAACTAAAAGTGTTAAAAAGTCTGTTGCCGATCCAAGTGCAAGTTATCATTCTATGAAACCACTTTGGAAACGGTCAAGGGCGGTTCTGCAAGGACAAGATAACGTTAAAGCACACGATGAATATTTAGAACCGGAATATAAAAACTTACTTATTCCTTTTTCACCTAGCATGAGCCAACGACAGTATGACTTTTATCGTTCAGAGTCAGAACTTCCAGGTTTGACAGCTCAATACTGTAAGGTACTTATTAGTGCTTTATTACGTAAAGACTCTCATTTAAAACTTCCAGAGGAACTACCAGATGATGCTAAAGACTGGCTTAAAAATGATTTTACACTAGACGGTAGATCGTTATTTAACTTTCTTGATAATGCTCTTTGGGAAGAACTTCAAACATCAAGGGCTTGGGTTTATGTAGATAGACCACAAGTTAGTGAACAAGAGTATGATAACTTAACTCCTGAAGAACGTGCTATGATTAAGCCGTATCCAGTAGTAATTGAAGCTGAAAACGTTATTAACATTCAGCTATCTACTCACCCTATTACACGACAAAAAACTTTAACTCGTTGGGTTACTCGTTACTTAGTAGAAAAGTATAAACCAGAAAATCCTTGGCACCCTGACTATGTAGACACAGTCTGTGATCATTACATTGATGAATCAGGTCGTCTTGTGTTAGACTACTATGAACATCCAGATACTAACAATGAAATTAAAGTTCTTAATGGTGATATATCTCAAGAATACAAAGAATCAGTTAGCGAAATAGGCTTTACAAAAGTTAATACAGTTTATCCAACTATGTTTGGTGAACGCTTAATGCGTATTCCTGCTTGGCCTCTTAACGGTCAATATGAACCAGTTGAACCTGTTCTTATGCCGCTAGTTGATCGTGAAGTTTCTCTCTATAACAAAGTATCGAGACGAAACCATTTGCTTTACGGTGCTGCTACTTATACCCCTGTTGTACAATCAGATATGACAGACGAGGAATTTGACGACATCGTAAACGCAGGGTTAGGTACTTGGCTTAGAGTGCGCAAAGACGAATCTATTACTGTACTTGAAACACCTACGTCAGCTTTAGGCGACATGGAAAAAGCTATTCAAGGTACAGTCGAAGAAATGGCTAAGATGGGTATTCGTATGCTTTCACCAGAGCAAGCAGCTTCAGGTGTAGCATTAGAAATCCGCAATGCCTCTCAAACAGCACAGCTAGGTACACTTAATGCTAAAGTATCAGGTACTATTCGTGAAGTAATGGCATTTATGCTTAACTGGTATTACAACACTATGTATACAGGTGACGATTTAGAATTCCAAATGTCTAGTGACTTTTCTCCTATTGTAGGTGGTGAAGGCGCTATGCGTCTTGTTTCTGAGTGGTATCAATCAGGAATTATTAGTCGTTCAACTTGGATTAACATTGCCAAGTACAATGACTTCTTACCAGCTGACTATAGTGATGAAGAAGCAATTGAAGAAATACAAACTGATCCGTTAGCAGTTCAAACTAGCGCTGATCCACAGATAGATATTGAAGAATAGTTATGAATTATTTACAGGTACTAACAAACAATTACTTACAAATCGTAGTTGGCCTTATAGTATTTTATGTAGGGCTTAAAATGTTTTCCGGAGGAATGAAGTCGATAGGCAATGTAGACCATTTAAATTGGTTTATTGCTAATCCGATTTATATGTTCTTTGGAGCAATTATAATGACACTGCTTTGGCAGTCGTCTTCTCTTTCTACTACTGCAATTATTGCGCTAGTAGCCTCAGGGGTTGTTCCTTTACCCGCGGCTGTAGCAGCGGTACTAGGGGCAAACATTGGAACTACAGGAACTATTTGGCTAGCAGGTTTGCTAGTATCTGACGGAATGCCTAAAGGAGATACGCTAAGAATAGCAATAGCTCATACAGGCTTAAATTTATTAATGGCACTTACAATGTTACCTTTCGTACATCACATTGCAAGGTTTCTATCAAAATTTTAAACATTTTACTACTCAGAGGAGTACTAAATGGATATCAACTTAAAACTTTATGATCGTATTGTTGATCATATGACTGACGTAAGACTATACGAAGAAGGTGTACAGTTACAAAACAGACGTATTATGCGTAGGCATAGGAAGCGTTTAAGAGACATTCTTTCAGAGAGACTAACTAATGATGTTACTCCTGAAGTAAATCGCTTTGGTCGAGAAATGTTAACTCATCAAACTAGTTCTTTAAAAGAATTTTCAACGTCTCAACTAGACTTTTATTCGGACAATCTAAACAAAGAACTAAATAAATTTTATAAGGTTTCAAAGCCACGTAGTAAAGAATTACTTGCTGAAATAACTGGATCAAACATTAAAGGTGTTAAAACAGTTACTCAAAATATAAAAAATATTTCATCAGGTGAACTTGTTAGAATACAGTCTAAAGTAAAAGCAGGACTTGCTAAAGGCGAAGCACCTAAAGATATTATTAACAACGTGCTTAAAACTACTAAGCTTACTGAACATCAAGCTAAAACCTTAACTAGAACTTCTATAACTAGTACTCAAACAGCAGCTTTAAATAAAGTTGTAGAAGCAAATTCTCATGTAGTTAAAGGTTATGTATTTACTGCTGTGCTTGATAGCCGTACTAGCCCTATTTGTTCTTATCATAATGGAAAGATTTACGATGTTAGCGATAGACGCTTTACTCCTCCTTTGCATTGGAATTGTCGTAGTTCTTTGGTGCCTGTATTAAAGTCTAAAGAAGAGCTTCAAAAAGAAACTACTAATAGACTTAATAAAACAAACCTTGCTAAAAAGAAAGAAGAATCACTTTCAGGTGTTGCACCTAAAGTAGAATCTTACGGAGCATGGTTAAAACGTCAAGCTTATGATATTCAAGCCAAACTTCTTGGAGGGATGGATCAAGCTAATTTATTTAGACAAGGAAAGCTTAAAGCTGAACAGTATGTTACTCCTAAAGGTAAAGCATTATCTATTCAAGCTTTAAGAAATAAAGCTACTAATGCTACTGCTATATTCGCACCTAAACAAAAACTTAGAGAGCAAGCAGTAGATATTCAAGCTAAACGCCCTAGTTCTATGATAAGATCACCAGAACAAAAAGCTTTAGTAAGACAAATGTTTTTACTTGATGCTGATGACTACTCTAAAACCATGTCTTTAACAGACTATAAAGGTACTAGTCTTGCAGGTAAAACTGCTTCGAGACGTAGAGTAGGGAATGAGTTTGATGAACGTAATTTTAGTGCTGATCCGTTAACAGGTGAAATTAAAAACAATAACATTTATGATCCTGATTTTAACTTGTATCAAGAACGTATTGACTTTATGCGTAATTCTAAACTTCTTAAACAAGATGAAAAAGATTTTATTGAAAGCATTGCTGCAGGGTTAGATGACAAAGTTTCAGTTAATCAACAAACTGTTGTAATTGAAAACTTAAGAGTCGTATTTGAACGTTATGCTAAAGATAAAAAACCTTGGAATGATGTTTCTGCAGTGTTAAGAGCAGAAAATAGATTTGCTGTACAAAACGTTTCTAGGCTGTTAGATACGCGATCTCGTAAGCGTTCTGAAATGTTTGTTAGTTATTTATCTCAAGACAAACCTCAAGTTCAAATTATGGGTAAGTATTATACTTTTGAAAACCTAATTGATAGCCAGCTAAAAGATCAAAGATTTATTGATGCATGGCGTAGAACTGAAGGTAAAAAATTAGCTACTAAAATGTTCTTTAAAGGCAGAGCGCCATTAAGAATTTATTTTAAAAAGTTCACTGATAAATACCCTAATAAAAAACAGCTTATTAAGCAATTAAAAAAAGATTCTGGTTTTGCTAAACTTTTAAAATTACAAAAGCTAGTAACTGAACCTTCTGACTCTTTGATTACTAAGTTAGCTGCTCGTAATAGAGAAACTATACGTAGACTTTTAGATGCTGAGTTTTTAATTATAAACAAAAAACCTACTTCTAAATTATTTGATGAAAAAGCTTTAGATAGTTTAACTAATATTGCTAAGCTAGTGGCGTCAGGTCAATCCACTGATTATGACACTTTAGCCATTAATATTGGTAAAAAATTTTCTAAAGACTTTGAAAATATCATACCCTTTACTAAACATACTTTGCAAGACTTTCATAAAGAAGGATCTAAAATACTTGACTTTATGGTAGATCAAGGTCTTATTAAAGTTCAATTTAGAGGTAAAACTCGAAGAGGTGTTTTAGATTTAGATACAGGTAGAGCTTCAGGTGGTTGGGCAGATAGTATTTCTAGAGAAGTAATTGTTGTAGATAAAACTTTACTTAAACTTCAAGAATCAGAACGTAAAGTTACTATTGCTAGAAGACTTGGAACTATATATGATCGAGATAGGCTTTATGTAAAAGCTAATAAAAAGACATACGTAGATGCTAGAGGTAATGAAACAGGAATACCTTTAATTTCTAGAGATAAATTTCCAGATTATGATCCTAAACAAATTGATCGTGAGATGGCTCAAATGCTTAATCATGTAATGGATGTTGAATATGGAGTTGATAACGAGTTCTTCGGGTTTATGGACGATATTGCTAGATTCAGAGATCCTAGAGGGAGATCTAAGTACTATGACAGTATTAATGAGTTTCGTCATGAAATTTTAAATCGAGGAGAACAAGGTTATGGACTTATGTCTACTGCTAAGTATCATGCTCAAAGAGGGAAAAATTTTAGGACTCAAGCGTTTATTGATTCTAGGGGGCGAGTATATCACAGAGGATATCTTACACCTACGGGCGGCGAACTAGTTAGACCTTTTCTTAATTCAGGTAAAGCTGTTAATATGAGCACTGAAGCTTTAGATGAGCTTAGAATTCAAATGGGAGCTTTAATCGGCCCAGGAACTGAAGCACTTACTCAAGCAGGTCGTAATGCTATATTTAAACGTAATGAAGCTAAGATTATTGAGCTAGGTAATATTATGATGTCTAAAACTCAAAGAGATAGACGTCTTAGAGAGTTTCTCGAACACCCGTTAATACGAGGTTTAGAGGGACCAGAAGTACCTAAGATGGGTAGAATGGCAATTGAATATGCTAGAATAGATAAACACCTTAAACAAGGCAAACCTCTTACTAGTTATAAAACAAAACTTATGATTGAAAATGATGCCTCATCTAGTGGAGCTCAAATCATCGGGCTTTCTACAGGCGACAGGGCAGTATCTCAAGCCTCAAATGTTTTAGCTACAACTCAAAAGAACCGTCTTTATGACTTAGTTGCAATGGATACAGTTAATGACCCAGAATTTCTTAAAATACCTGCACTCAGAGATGCTAATCTTACATGGGAAGATCTTGCTAAAGCAGCCAAAGCTCAAAACATGGTATCATTTTATGGTGCTGGAGCTGCTACGAAAACCGCTAACGTGGCTAATAAGTTGTCTAAAGTACTTGACGAAAAAGGCTTCATAACAGTTACTAAAGATAATCTAGGTACTAACCTAAGAGTTGTTGACGGTAAGATTAAAGTAGCTGAACGTTTAGGCGCAACAGGTACAGTAGAAGAACTTAAAAGCTTCAGAAGTGAACTTGTAGAGTTAATTAATAAGAACGAGCCTGTTGGTCGTACACTATTAAAACAAGCTCAAGACATACACCCTGATGTTGGTGACTTTGTTAATAAGCTTACTAATGCTCGCAGAGGTATTATTGGACCAAAAGAGTTCTCAGAAATATCTAGAATTATGTCTAAAAATCTTGCCGATAGAGCACCTGTTACTGATAATTTTATTAACTATTGGAAACAAGTTGCTAAAGCCTACGTTGAAGAAACTCAAAAAGTTGATATTCCGTGGGTTACATTTGATGGCAAAATAATGACACAAAGATACCGTCCTAAAATTCAAGAGCGTATTGAATTTAGAGATCCGGTTACAAACAGAAAAATATCTAATATATACGAATCTAGTGCTGAAGATGGGAAGCTTTTAGGCAAAGGCTCTCTTAATGATGCTAGGATCGGGTTAGGTGTTAATGGAAACCACAGTAACGATGCTGTTATAGTTAGGCGCTTTCATTTATGGGCGCGTAAAAATAACGTAGACAGTGGAACAATTCACGATGCTTTCTTTACTAATATAGGTGAAGCAAGACGTGCAAAAGATGCTTTAAGGACCATCTATGCAGATGCCCTAGAAGGCGATACTATAAGAAAAACCCTTAGAGAAATGCGCAGACAAGGGATGTCTTATAGAACTTACCAAAGGCTTCTTAAAGAAGCTAAAGATCAGGGTCTTATTGACCCTCCTAATAAAATAACAAGAAAAGACATACTAGCACCGCTCAAAGACGGGCAGGACTGGTATGGTATTGGGCCATAGTTATTTGTAATAGCCTATGACCTTTTTAGATTCTGTGAATCAAAATTAAACATTAACCTCAAGCTGTGCTTGAAAGGAAAATATTATGAGTGAAGAAAATACAGTAGTTGAAGAAGAAGTAACTGCAACAGAGTCCAATGAGACTAATGAACAAGAAAATGTTCAGGAGGAAACATCTGAAACGGTTGATCCAATTGAACAGGAGGTTGCCAATAGACTTTCTAAAATGAAGTCTAATGTTGACCGTATGGCTAAAGAGCGAGACGAGGCTCTTAAGAAAGCTGCTGAAATCGAACAACAACAAAAACAAGAAACGATGAAGCGGCTAGAAGAAGAAGGAAAACTTCAAGAACTATCAGAAATGAAAATTGCTGATCTTGAAGCTAAACTAAAAGTCTACGAAGAAGAGAATACTAAGTTAAATCGAGATAGCGTTGTTAACTCATTGCTTGGTAGTTTAGATTTCCGCAATGATCGTAGTCGTCAACTAGCTTACCGTGATATTGTTGAGCAACTTGTTCAGAATGACAACGGTAGTTGGGTTCATAAGTCAGGCACTACTATTCAAGACTTTATTACTTCTTACTCAGATAATGAAGATAACTCATTCCTGTTTCGAGTTAAGGCTAACTCAGGGGCGGGTACAGCGGCACCAGCAGGTGTCTCAAACACTAATGAAAACAAACCACTTAGTGAGATGTCAACACAAGAAGTGTTAAATCTTGCTGCCAAAGGGCAACTAGGTAGTTTTA
>Ga0315331_10002213_pt1 | contig 14776 bp, 17 predicted proteins | sample M160m34915metaG_FD_203456 | JGI IMG/M metagenome (GOLD analysis project Ga0315331, IMG submission 203456) | Ammonia-oxidizing marine archaeal communities from Monterey Bay, California, United States - M1 60m 34915 | ecosystem: Environmental > Aquatic > Marine > Intertidal zone | place: USA...
CGAGAGTGAGGGCGTCGTGCAGGCCGCGCTCGATACGCTGCGCCAGGGACGCACGTCCTTTGTGATTGCGCACCGCTTGTCGACGATCGTCGACGCGGACCAGATCCTAGTCTTGGTCGATGGCCGGATCGTGGAAAGTGGCGCCCACGACGAGTTGGTGGCCAAGAACGGGGTCTATAAGCGTATGGTTGACAAGCAGATGCGTCCGGACGCGAGTTAGGCGGGCCCTAGCAGTGCGACAACGGTCGCGCGGCACGCTTCGCCGCGGCCGACGGCATCAACTTGCTCGCCGGTCTTGCCCTTGATGTTGACCCGGTCGGCGTCGACGGCGAACAGTTCGGCAATGCGCTCTCGCATGGCCTGCCGCATGGGCTTCAGCTTCGGGCGTTCGGTTTCGAGTACGACGTCTAGCGACCAGACCCGTAGTTGGCGTTCTTGTACGAGCGCCATGGTCTCCTTGCAAAACTCGGCGGAGTCTCGGTTGGCGTGGGCTGGGTCGGTGTCTTCGAACAGCGTCCCGATGTCGTCCAGGCCGGCCGCGCCGAGAACGGCATCGCAGGCGGCGTGTAGCACGGCATCGCCGTCACTGTGAGCCATGGGGCCTACTTCGCTCTCAAACTTCACGCCGCCGAGAATGCACGGACGTCCGGGTTGAAGGCGGTGCATATCGATGCCGAGGCCGATGCGGGGGAGGTCAGTCATTAGCTAGCAGGGTCGATTCATGAGTGGCAACCAATGTGGCTCATTAGTTGGGGAAGGGAGTCGGGTCGCGATGTAGTAGAGCTTCTGCAAGCGGCAGGTCATCGGGGCGAGTGATCTTGAGGTTTCCGGCCGTTCCCGAGACGACCGCGACTTCGATACCTGCATGTTCTAGCAAGGATGCATCGTCGGTGACCTGAAACTCTGTTTTGCGAGCGTGTTCGCAAGCGCGCAGGAAGAGGTCGCGCCGGGCGATCTGTGGGGTTTGCGCATACCAAATGGGGCTGCGGTCTACGGTCTCGATGACCCGCTCTTCGCGTACGCGTTTGAGCGTGTCGGTTGCCGGGATCGCTAGCAAGGCTGCGCCGACGCGTGCAGCGGTGGTCAGACATTCGCGCGTTTGTTCGACTGAGACGAGTGCCCGAGCCGCATCGTGTACGATGATCAGGTCGCAATCTGTTGCGGTTGCTGCCAGACCGCGTTCCATCGAGTCCTGTCGGGTCGCTCCGCCGTCGACAATTTTGAGGTCGGCACCGGTAGGCAGTAGTGCGCGTAGCGGTTCGATGCAGCCAGGTAGGTGTGCGTCGCGGTCCTCGGGCTGTACCAGCAAGATGATCTCGCACGTATCGGTGGCCGGCACCGCAGCGAGCAGCCTAGCTGCACTGTGTACAATGAGAGGCGCGGACCCGAGGCGAAGATATGCCTTCGGAACATTAGCTCCGAGGCGCGTGCCGCGTCCGGCCGCGAGCAACAAGATAGCGACCTTCACAGAGCGGGACCTTACACTCGCGGGCGTGGCGGTAATACGGATTCTGGGTATCGACCCGGGTACACAGGTGGTGGGCTTTGGTTGCCTTGAAGTGGCGACGACCCCAACTCCAGGTGGATCGTCGTCGAATAACCGAGTTCCGCTCGCAATGCGCGGCAGCAACGTCGTTCGGGCGGGTTCCGCAAACTCCGGTGGCGTGCGTTTGGTGCGCGCAGGGGTCTTTCATCTTGGTGGCCGCACCGTCGATTTGACGCAAAGGCTGCTGTCGCTCTCCAAGCAGTTTGCTGCGCTCCTGCGCGAGTTAGAGCCGACCGAAGTCGCAATCGAAGAAGCGTTCTTCGGAAAAAGCGTCCAGTCAGCCCTGAGAATCGGCGAGGCACGCGGCGTGTTGTTGGCGGAATCTGCCAGATCCGGTCTCAACGTATTTCAATACACGCCCGCACGTGTGAAGCGCTGCGTTACCGGGCATGGATCTGCACGTAAGCAGTCAGTTGCTAAGATGTTGGGGCAAGTGTTGCCCAAAGAAAGCCAGCCTTTACTCGACGAACTGACGGAAGACGCTACTGACGCGGTTGCCGTCGCTTGGACTCGTTTGGAAGAGTTGCGCTCGCCATTGGCTGAGGCGCAGAAGCGTACCAAAGTGCGCCGTGCGAGAGGCTTTGCGAGCGACTAACGATTGCATTTTTGTGGTCGCCGATTTGTAGTCTGTTCTACCGGTCAGCGAGGCATTCGACCTTGTACACAATTAAGCGGTTGGCAAACGCGATCATGGATCGCCAGCAGCATCATATGCGCGAGCCCAAACGGGCTACATGCAAGCTACCGTTGACGCATGAGCCGCTCTGCCGGCGCTCTTGCGACTGCGAAGAAGGAGTTCAGCAATGATTCGTGGACCCGTTCTCCCTCAGTTACGGGACAGCCTTTGGTCGCTGGTCTCTTCACGGCTCGATCGTATTGAGACTGGTTTGACGCTCGTGCTCGAATCGCTTGATTGCAGCGATGGTGAGTTAGGAACTGTGGAGGGTCTTGCGCGTGACTCTGCAGGTGGTGCTGTGCTTGTGATGCTTGCAGTAGATGGCGACGCCCTATTGCCTGCGCGCGCGTTATCTGCTGGTCAGTTCCTCAGCCGAGTTGGTGATGCCTTAGTCGATGCTGTTCCTGAGGCGAACTTCTGTCCTGGGGTTCCCGCCCGTGTGTTGGTGGTGGGTATTGAGTCGGCCGCTGCTGCCATTCAGCAAGTTTGCACCTTACCAATTGCTGGTTTGCACGCCTGCACGCTGGCGCCATTCCGGGTTGCGGGGCAAGAGCGCTTTGCCGTTCGTTGGCTGGTTGCGTCGCCTAGTATCAAGGATGTCGCTGTGGAGCGTCAGGTCGTCGAGGGAGCTGGTGTGGATGCTGCGAATCCTAGTGGCCCGATTGTCGAACCTAGTGGCAGCATGCAGCGTCCGGAGTTTGTTGTGCCACCGCAGTGCACCGAACTGTGGCAAGCTGTGCTCAGTATCTGCGAGAGAATCGATAGTGCCGTGATCGTGACCGGAGATCGTTACTCGCGCTCGATCAGTTGGAATGGCAATTTGCTAGGCAATGTGCGCGCCGTGAATGGAGTGCTGGTTGCTAGCTTTGCGGACGGTAAGACGCGCGATCTTGGTGATTTGCGCGATGTCCGCCGATTCGGGGATCAACTGCTGCGCGCCTATGTCCGGCACGCGGAATTGGGGATCGATCTTGGTAGGAGTGGCTCGGGAAAGGGGCAGCCTGCCAATGGTAACCAAGAATCTAACCGCTTAGCCGCACCTGCGGATTCGAGCGGTCGTATTGCTGCGACTCGCCACGCAGCGGGAGAGCGATGGGGATCGCCGAGCGATGAGAGCCTGCGCTCGAGCTTGGCAGCAGCCCAGTTGTCTCCCGAAGAACATTCTGCCCTCGGTGATCCGGCTTCGGTGGCCGGCCCAATCATCGACGGCTCAGTGGCCAACGACCGCTTGTAAGCGAAAGCACGCCCGTTGCTCCTATTCGTCTGGCTCTGTCAGCGAAGGTTGGTGCGCAGGGAGGGTTCGCTGTCTTTGCGGTAAAGCAGCAACCCAGGTAGTTGGTGGATTTCGAACCCAACGTCAGGCATCCGGGCCCGGGCCTATTGCGGCGCTTGCTACGGCGTGAGTCGTCGGAGCAGCTTGATCGGCCGGAGGCCGTTGTCGTTGCGGTTGCGAGTGGTAAGGGGGGGACCGGCAAGTCGTTCCTGACGACGAATCTAGCGATAGGCCTCTTCCATCGAGGATTAAGGGTCGCAGTTGTCGATTGCGACTTTGGCTTGGCTAACGCGCACTTGCTGTTTGGGGTCAATCCTCGTTACACGATGCAGCACTTGCTTGGTGGTCAATGCACAGTGCAAGAAGCGCTTGTGTCGACGCCGTTTGGGCCGTCCTTGGTTGCTGGTGGTTCGGGCATCTCTAGCCTGGCCGAACTCGACGCTAAGCACATGCAGATGCTGGCAAGCGCGTTCAGCCAATTGGCCGATCGTTTTGATGTGCTGTTGATTGATTGTGCGGCTGGCCTTGCACCGCAGTCGATGATCACAGTGTTGGCTGCGCAGCACGTAGTGATGGTGACGAATCCGGAAATCGCTGCGTTGACGGATGCGTATGCCGTCATTAAGTGTCTGTCGCGACAGGTTGAGAGGCCAGGTATTCAGCTGGCCGTCAATCGTGTGACCAATCCACAGCTAGGTCGCGCGACGTTTGAGCGCCTATCTGATGTTTCGCTCCGGTTTGCCGGCCTCCCGATCCACTACCTTGGAGCAGTCCCTGAGGACCAAGCCGTAAGTCACCGTCGACTTGGGCAGGCACCGATGCTGCTCGAGGCGCCTGAATGCGAGACGTCGAGAGCGCTGAGCGAGTTGGTCGCGTCATTGGAGTCTCAGGTGTTGGATCCACGCAGTATGGCGAGCACCCGTGGCGTCGAAGATCGGATGTTGGCGCAGATTCGCCGTTGGTAGCTCGGTCGTGGCTGCTGCTGGTGGCGTGGGCGTTCTTGGTTCAGCTATTGGCGGTGCGTGCCTTTGCCGGTGGATTGTTGCCGTCGCCCCCGAGTGTTGTCATCTCTCCGTGCCGGATTGATGTCAATCGGGCGGGCGTGGCTGAGTTGCAGGCGTTGCCGTCGCTCGGCCCCAGTCGAGCGGAAGCGGTCGTGCTTGAGCGCATTCGGCACGGCCCTTTCGAGGGGTTGGCCGATCTTTCGAGGGTCCGCGGTATTGGCCCAGAGACACTTATTTGTTTGGGTGAGTTTGTCCACTTTGGGCCTGAATATGGCTACTAACCGGCTCCATTGGGTGGATAGGCCCCCTTGCTAGGGGGGCTTTGACGCAGAGCGACTGCTGGAGCGCTGAAGGTGGAGGATCGTAACAATGCGTGCGCGCTGTCTTTCGGGTAGGCTGCGCGCGAATGACGAGCGTCGGTGCAGATCATCGAGAATGCGTGCGTCGCGCCCTCGCTGAGGACCTGGGGTCCGAAGAGTTGGCCGTGGCGGATGACATTACCTCGGCTTTGTCCGTGGCAGCCACACAGCGTGGTCGTGCCCGTATCTATGGCAAGTCTGTCGGTGTCCTGGCGGGACTCGAATGTGCTGTCGCCAGCTTTGAGTTGCTGGACCCTAATTGCACCATCGAAGTGCTTCTTAAGGATGGCGACTCGTTTGCTCCTGGCGATGACGTGATGCTTGTCGAGGGGGCGATGGCGCCGCTGCTCGCAGCTGAACGGACAGCGCTCAATTTCCTGCAGCGCTTGTCTGGTGTTGCGACCATGACGCGGCAATTCGTTGACCGAGTAGCCGGCACCGATGCGCAGATACTCGATACCCGCAAGACCACGCCGGGCTTGCGCCACTTGGAGAAAGCGGCGGTTCTGGCTGGGGGTGGTGCGAACCACCGCATTGGCCTATTCGACCAGGTGCTCTTGAAGGAGAACCATTTCGCGTTTGCCAAACCGCTCAGCTACGAAGAAGTCGTTCGCCGGAGTTGTGACGGCCAAGACGTTCCTGTGGTGGCCGAGGCCCGCACTGTCGAAGAAGCTGTTGCTGCGGTCCGCGGCGGTGCGGCAGTGGTGTTGTTGGATAACTTCGAAGCTGGCGCGCCGTTGCAGGGCGCGATCGCTGCCGTTCGGGAAGCCGCACAGATTGCTGGCAGGACAGTTTTGACCGAGGCTTCAGGTGGCATCAACTTGCACACTGTGCGCGCGTTTGCCGAGAGCGGCGTAGATCGGATTTCTGTTGGGGCGGTGACACATTCCGCACCGGCTGTGGACCTGTCATTGGTTGTCGAGGGAGCGCAATGAGTTCCGACGATCTGTTGCGCTTTCCGCCGGATGGGGCGTTGTTGCGCAAGATCCGCGCAAAAGTCCGTGATATGGCGGGCCGGCATGGAGCCGAGCCAGCTACCTGTGACAACTTGGCTTTAGTTGTCGATGAGTTGGTCAATAACGCGGTTGAGCATGGCGCGAGCTATCGGAAGCATGGTCATGACCTTGGGGTTCGTATTGGTCTAGATGGCGAATACGTCGTGATCGAGTTCTTTGATCCGGAGATGCCTCTGGACCAAATCGAGGATCTGGCTGCGGCGTTGGCCGATACGGCGAATGGCATGCCTTCGCTCGACAGTGAGCGCGGCCGTGGCTTGTTCTTGCTCTCGGTGTATCTCGAAGGCCTTCTCGCCGAAACGGCAACCGAGGGTGGCCTTCGGTTGGTTGGCAAGATCAAGCTCAAGTGAGCAGGTCCGCTGATTCCCCCAACCTCCTTCGTAGCTTGACGACTGTTCTTGATTGGCTCGTTCGCGTCCCGAAGTGGTTGCGCATGCTCGTGCCCATAGCAGGCATGTTGATGCTGTGGTGGTCGTCGTCGAAGATCCCAGGAGACACACCGCACAACACGGTTTATTCGCTCTTCCACAACAGCATGCACGTCGTGGCTTATGCCTGCATCGCTGCGTCGCTGTGGATTGCATGGTCTCGCCGCCCCGTTGCGGTGGTTTGTGCCTTCCGTTCGCGTGGCGCGTGGTTGGTTGCGTCGCTGTATGGCATTGTGGATGAGCTGCATCAGTCCTTTGTGCCGGGGCGGGTTTGTTCGTTCGCTGATTGGGTTTCTGATGCTTTGGGTGCCGCGCTTGCTGTTGTGGTGCTTCGGGGTGTAGCGGAGGGCGATCAAGGCTGGCGCAGGCTCGCCAGTGCCTTGTTTGTGGCGAGCCTGCTGAGCGTGGCAGCTGCGACCTTCGTCAATTGGTGATCCGGCTAGGGGACATGAAGTGTCCTGCTTGCGAGAACCTGGCCTATTTATTGGCGTAGTTACCCGGGTAGGCACCCAGTGAGAGGATCGTCATGCATCATTGGCGTGCAGATTGCGCTTCGTAGCTTGTCATGAAGCGACTCCCCTTACTGGTTGTAGCAGCCCTCCTCGGGCTTGCTGTCTCGATGTCCGCGCAGACTCGACAAGGCGCGGGCCAGAGCCGCGCATCAACTTCTGTGCGGCAGCAGTCCCACCGTGGCCAGGCCGCGTTGCCTGCGCGCTCGGTTCGGACTTCTCAAAATGTTCGCCGAGTTTCGCGGGGCCAAGCCACGCGCATTTCTCAAAGCCGAGTGAGTTCGATCCGGCCTTCGCGGAGTGCACAGGTGGGCCATGTGAGCCACAATCGTGTGAAGCATGTCGCCAGGACCGTTGGCCGGGTTCTCAACTCGGCTCCGGTTCGTATCGGGTTCGGGGGTGCCTACTTCGGCTACAACTGTGGGCGCTACGTGACTCGCTGTGAACGGGTTCTGGTGCCTGGCTACTGGGGAATGCAGTACCACGCGGCGACCTACGGATGGGTCTACGACTCCTGCGGTCACCGTAGTTGGGGTGTGGTCGAGCCCGCTCATCACGACCGTGTTTGGTTCCCTGCGCGCTATGAGACCCAGAGCCGTCAGGTCTGGGTGCGCTACTGATCGGTGTCCTGAGGGGCCTGACTGAGGCCTCGGTGTTGCGATCCTCTCGTCGGGATCGTGGCGCTGGGCTCTCTGTCCTGTTAGATAACTGCATGGAACGCGGCGAACGGTTCGATCACCCACTCATTGAGCGATATGCGAGTAAGAGCATGGCTCGTTTGTTCTCGCCTCGATCACGTCATACGGCGTGGCGCGATTTGTGGATCTGTTTGGCAGATGCGGAGCATCAGCTTGGGTTCCCGGTAACCCCGGGGCAGATCGCTGAACTACGTGAGCACCGCGATACCTTCGATTGGGATCGAGTAGCCGAGCTCGAAAAGGAGCTGCGCCACGATGTGATGGCGCATGTGCATCACTTTGGCGAGCTCGCCAAGAGCGCCAAGCCGATCATTCACCTGGGCGCGACCAGTTGTTTCGTTACCGATAACGCAGATCTGGTCATTTACCGGCAGGCTATGGGGCTGATTCAGCGCCGCCTTGGCGCGGTGATGGCGAATCTCGCAGCCTTTGCCAAGGAGTGGCGTTCGCAGCCGTGTCTCGGGTACACGCACTTCCAAGTGGCGCAACCCGTGACCGTTGGCAAGCGCGCGTGCCTCTGGGCGCAAGACTTCGCCCTCGACTTCGATGAGATATCGCGGGTGATCGATTGGCTGCCGTTCCGGGGAGTCAAGGGCACTACCGGTACGCAGGCGACGTTCCTGTTGCTCGCGGGTGGCGATCACAAGAAGGTCGAAGAATTAGACCGGCTTGTAACGGAAGGGATGGGATTCAAGAAGAGCATCCCGGTGAGCGGCCAGACCTACACGAGAAAGCTCGATTGGAGCATCCATCAAGTTCTCTCAGCGATTGCGCAGTCTGCGAGCAAGTTTGCCAATGATCTGCGGTTGTTGTCTCACGAAGGTGAGATCGAAGAGCCGAGTGAATCGAAGCAGATCGGTAGTTCGGCGATGGCCTACAAGAAGAACCCGATGCGTTGTGAGCGTGTCAATTCGCTGGCTCGCTATGTCATTGAGGCGAGTAGTTCGAGTGCGCACACGGCGGCGTCGCAGTGGTTAGAGCGAACGCTCGATGACTCGGCGGTGCGGCGAATTGCGATCCCGGAGTCGTTCCTTGCGATCGATGGCATTCTGATGCTGATCGAGAACGTGACTAAGGGCTTGGTTGTCTATCCGAAGGTGATCGAGAAGAAGATCTCTGAGCAATTGCCGTTCTTGGCAACCGAGGAGATCCTTATGGCCGGTGTCGCTGCAGGAGGCGACCGGCAAGATCTTCATGAGCAGGTACGTATCCACAGTCGAGCCGCAGCACATGCAGTGAAGGCTGAGGGTAAAGCGAATCCATTGATGGAGTTGATTGCGGCCGATCCTGCGTTTGCCGCTATCAAAGATGCCTTGCCGGAATTGATGCAGCCGAGTCGCTTTGTGGGGCGCAGCGCTGAACAGGTGGATTCGTTTGTGAGCAATGAGATTGAGCCGCGTCTACAGGGGGTCGATCTCGGTGGCATGACTGGTGAAATCCGCGTGTAACCAGCTGGATGGATTGCTGGGCGGTGTCTGAGTGTCGCCGCTTGTTACTAGGGCTTCCGCGGGTGCGTCCTTCGTATGCATATGCGCGGCGTGGCGCTGAAAGTACGGGCGTGGTGCGGACAGGGTTGTCGCAGCGTTCGATCCCGCAAATACGCTGTTGCAGATTCTAAGTGACGGCTGGGGGTTCTCAGTGACAGCGAGATTCACAGTGCAGGTTCGCGATGCTTGGTTCGATCCACATGTCTACTGCGTCAGGTCGGTAAGCTGATTCCAGGGGCCTCGCGATGTGCTGCGGACGAGGCGGTTCGAATCTTGCACTGTATTGTCTGAGCGCATGCGTGGAGTTGGTTACTAAGGCCTTGATCCTGTCTAGCGACAGGCTCAATTACGCTCCATATACGCACTATTGCCACGCCAGGGTTCGCACCAAGCGGTAGTGCTGTGTATGGGCATGAGCGATAGTATTTGGACTAATAAAAGGGATGGCAAAAGTAGTACTGATCGATGATGAGGTGAGGTTGCTGACGATGCTGGCGCGCTTCCTAGAGCGGGAGGGCCTGGAGGTCGTCGCGGCAACCAGTTTCGCCGAAGCTGAGGAACACCTGCAGCCTGGTCGTTTTGAGGTGCTAGTGACCGACATTGTGATGCCTGCATTCGATGGAATGCAGATCCTGCACGAGGTCGTTAACGTGCGCCAATGCCAAGAGCCTGTCATCTTGATCACAGGCGATCCTAACTTGGAGACCGCATCGCAAGCGGTTCGGAACGGTGCGTTCGACTACCTGCAGAAGCCGGTGTTCAAGGAACGTTTCTTCGAAGTCGTTAATCGCGGCTTACGCCACGTGAAGCTGATTCGTGAGCGTGATCAAGCTCGCGAGCGCGAACTTCAATTGCTCAAGAATCTGGCCGAGATCGGTGAGTCGGCCTCCGTTCTGAGCCACGAAATTAGGACGCCGATCAACGGTCTTCGTCACGCGTTACAGGCTGTTGGAGAGAGGCTGGGTGTGGAGGATGGTGTGGTGGTCGGTGAGTTTATCGACAGTCTGGGGCGAATTGAGCGCTTGCTTGGCGAGACGTTGTCGTTCGCAAAGCCGCTCATCCCGCGCCTAAGCGAATTGTCACTGCACGATGTGATCGACACTGCTGTTGGTGAGTGTCGCAGCCTCGATTCGTTCGCGAACATGGCAGTCGAGGTCTCGTGTGATCGGGGCTTGAGGGTGGAGGCAGACCAGCAACATCTCGGGGAAGTGTTCGTGAATCTGCTAAGAAACGCAGCCGAGGCATGTGAAGGATCTGGTGCTGTTGGAATCTCTGCGCAAGTGATTGAAGAATCGGTGTGCATCGAGTTTGTGGACTCTGGGCCTGGAGTTCCTGTCCGCATGCGGGATGAGATCTTTAAGCCGTTCTCTACTTCAAAGGACTACGGCAATGGCATTGGTTTGGCGTTTTCGCGCAAGGTTGTTGAAGCCCATGGTGGAAGCATTGAGCTGTTCAGTGGTGATTCGGGAGCCTGTTTTAGGATCAAGTTGCCGGTCAATGTCGTGATTGCGACAGCCGAATCGATACGTGTGTGAGTGGATTTATGATGGAAGACGTAAAGCAAGTAAGCATCGTTCTGATTGATGACCAATCGATTGTGCGCGCGGCATTTAAGTCGTTGCTGCACTCTCTGGGGCGTTTTCTGGTAGTTGGTGATTCCGGTGATGCTCGCAGTGGGGTTGACCTCGTTGGCGAGTTGAAACCCGACGTGGTGATTCTGGATATCACCATGGCTGGCATGTCCGGTCTCGATGCCGTTGCGCCGATCAAGCGTGTTTCACCGCGAACGCAAGTGTTGATGGCCTCGCAGCACGAGGGCATGAAGTTCGTCCAGCAAGCACTGCAGGCCGGAGCCGATGGTTATCTGTCCAAGAACAGTGACCCATCAGAGCTCGGTCTTGCGATCGACTCTATTGTCGCTGGTGATTCCTACTTGTCACCAAAGGTGTCGAATGACTTTATGGCTCGTGCAGTGCGCGGAGGCAATGCGATGGGCGATGAGGCCTCGGTATTGTCGGTCCTGACTCCGCGTGAGCGCGAAGTGTTCCAATTGTTGGCGATCGGAAAAGCCAACAAGGAGGTCGCGGCAGTGCTTGAGTTGTCGCTCGGCACGGTGAAGAAGCACCGCGAGAACCTGCAGCGTAAGTTGGATTGCCACTCGGCTGCTGAGTTGGCTCGTCTCGCCATTCGCGAAGGCCTACTCGAAGTCTAGGCCGCCGGCGGCCGTGATTTGCTCCGCACCCCGCGTTGCCTACCCGCTAGTCCGGGTTAGGCACGGTCGTGACCGGACATTTCGATAGGCGCACGACCTTCTCCGCTGTGCTGCCAATCAGTGCATGCGTGATGCCGGTGTGTCCATGCGTGCCTAGCACGATCATGTCGGCCGCTTCGTCTTCTGCGCACTTGAGTGTGGCCTCATGTGCTTCTCCATGACCAACGGCAGTTCGCGTGTTGACGTTGGGCATTGTTTCTTTGAGCACTTTGACGCGCTTGTCGAGTGATTCGTTAGCGCGTGCCTCCAGTTCTTCGATGATGTGTTGGAACGAGGCGGACATGCCAAAGCTACGCAGTGGATAGTCCATCGCGGGGATGACGTGTAGGAGGATGAGCTCGGCCCCAAGGGAATTGGCCATTGTCGCTGCGTAGTCGACCGCTCGAGACGATGTGGGGGAGAAATCAGTCGGGCAGACGATGCGTGACAGCTTGATCATTTGGCTCCAGATGTAGGGGACTCACAGAGAAGGGTGAATCACGTTCTGCCGCAAGTGTTCAGTTCTGCTGACATCGGATGTCGACACGACACTGCGTCCGCGTTCCACTGCTGGCATGGACCTTGAGCCCGATGGAGTTGTGCCGCCAGACACGGATGTCGTGGTCGGCAACGATCCTGCAATCCGGGATATTGAGCGCCTGTTGGAGACGGGGAAGATCGAAGAAGGTCTGCGAGCTATTGATGCCGCAATCGCTGCTGGGCGCGGCAATGCTGCTGACCTGACGTTCTTACGTGGCGATGCATGTCTGGGATTGGGCCGAGCTCGCGAGGCGGAGCGTGAGTTCCGCACAGTGCTGCAAGGTGATCCCGATTGCCCGTCGTCGCGGTGCTGGTTGGCAATGAGTCTTTATCTTCAGTGGCGTTTCGGAGAGGCCGAGGAGGCGGTTGCTGCCGCGCGTGAGTTGCCGGATGCATTGGTTGATGCCGATGTCGTTGCCGGTTGTCTTTGTGAGCGTCGGGGGCGTTATCGTGAGGCTGATGGGTTGTTTGAGCGGGCCGCGACTGCGTCTCCAGACAAGTACTCTGTGCCTGTGCGGTTGTCGCGCGACGAATTTGATCATGAGGTGCAGGAGGCTGTTCGTGCCCTGCCAGATCAGTTCCAGCAATACCTTGCGCGCATGCGGGTCGTTGTGCAGGTGGTTCCAGAAGAAGCGCTTGGCCGCGGTGTGCGGCGTGCTGGTCGAGAACCGCTTGGTCCAGACATGCTTGGGCTATTCGATGGTGTATCGCTTTCGGACGAGCCGCAGGATGGTCCGGCGTCGTTGCCCCCGGTGATTTACCTTTTTCAGCGGAATCTTGAGCGCATGGCAACGGGCCGCGAAGACTTGACCGAGCAGGTCCGAGTTGCGTTGTGGCACGAGTTGGGGCATTACCTTGGCTTGGACGAAGGAGAGATCGATCGGCTTGGCCTTGCGTAAGTTCGTTCGTTGGTCGATTGCTGGGCTTCTCGCTTGTCCGTTTCGGGCGCGTTCGCTGGGCGTTATTGGGCCTTGCTGAGTCTGTCGTGCGCCTGAGTTAGCGCGCTCTGCTCCATCTACTGATGGAGGGTCACCATCTGCTGATTAGCGGTTGGCGGATGTCGCTAGTTCGATGCGTAATAGCAAGCTGTCGGCGGTTACGAAGAGAGTGTTGCCGTCTTCGCCGAAAGCGCAGTTGCTCGTTGCCTCGCCGGTCATCAGCGTGCCGAGGTGTTTCCCGTCGGGTGTCAGTACTAGGACGCCGCCTGGACCTGTAGCAAATAGGTTGCCGTGCAAGTCGATCTTCAGTCCGTCGGGGAGGCCTTTGCGTGTGCCGACCATCGGTGTTGCATCGAAGAGCACTTTGCCCGTGCCTAGGCTTCCGTCCGGTTTGACCGGAAACGCCATCCAGATGGCGCGTTTGGGATCTGAGTTCGCGACGTAGAGTGTTTTGTGGTCCGGCGAGAACGCGATGCCATTGGGGCGTGACATCGATTTTGTAAGCAGCGTGACCGTTCCGTCTGGTGTCGCCCGGTAGACGCCTTGGAATGGCAGGTCCTTGTTCGGGTCCTCCATCTTGCGTGTTAATCCGTATGGCGGGTCGGTGAAGTAGAGGTCACCGTTCTCGTGGAACGTTGCGTCGTTTGGGCTGTTGAGCCGCTTGCCAGCGTAGGACTTCGCCAGCGCGGTGAACTCGGCCTTTGGTGCCGACAACGGTGCATCCATGCGGCCTACCTGCCGTTCACCATGTTGGCATAGGACGAGTCTGCCTTCGTGGTCGAGCAGTAGACCGTTTGCGCCGGGCTCATCGGGTGCGATGTGATTGGGGCGCGGAATTGGGTCGAGATAGCCGCTTTGTTGCAGGTAGACGCTGGTGCCAGCACCCCGCTGCCACTTCATCGTCTGGTTTGGGGGGATGTCGGAAAACAGCAAGTATCCGCCGTCTTCAGGGATCCACACCGGCCCTTCCGACCATGCGAAGCCTTCGGCGATGACTTCTATTTGGGTCTTGCTAGGTACTAGATCCTCGAGTGCCGGGTCGAGTCGTTCGATGTGTCCGATATGGCGGAGCACGTCAAGCGCTCTGTTATTCATGTTGCAGCTGGCTAGCAGCAGTGCGCACAGGATTGCGAGTCGGCCTAGTGGTTGCATGGAGGTTCGTTGTTGCAGGCGTTCAGGTTTCGCTTGTGCGTGGCACGACTTTGCCGTTGCGCACTTTGACAAGAAGTGTGATGGGGCCGTCGTTGCTGAGCTCGACGTTCATGTCCGCAGCGAATTGTCCAGTTGCGACGTTTAGCCCAGCGCTGCGTAGTTTAGAGGCTACGCGCTCGTAGAGCCTGTTTGCTAATTCTGGTGGTGCTGCCGCGGTGAAGTCCGGGCGGTTGCCGTGTCGTAATTCGGCTGCAAGCGTGAATTGGCTGACGACTAAGCAGCTGCCGTCGATGTCTTTGACTGATAGGTCCGTCGGTTTCTTGTCGGGGAAGATCCGCAGGCTGCATATCTTGCGTGCAGTCTCATCAGCGTCCTGTTCCCCGTCGCCTTCTTCGACGCCGACGAACAGGAGTAATCCCTTCTCAATGCTGCCGACGCACTCGTCATGGACAAGCACGCGCGCATGGTGGACGCGTTGCACCACAGTTATCACGCATGCAGCCTAAATGGTCGTCGTAGACTCGCCAGTCTTATGCTGTGCGTACGCTGATCTTCGCTGGTTTGGCCTCGGCGCGCTTGGGCACTGTGATCGTCAATACGCCTGCTTGGTAGACCGCTTCGATGTCCGTGTCTGAGGCCGTTGCCGGGAGCGAGATTGCGCGCGAGTATTTGCCGTAGCGGTGTTCGAGGCGGTGCCACCGGGTTTCTTGGTCGCCTTGGTCGCGTGTGTCCGGTCGTTCTGCGGTCACGGTCAAGGTTGCATCGTGAAGCTCGACTTGGATGTCTTGGTCCGTGACGCCTGGTAGATCGAAGGCGAATACGAACTCCTGGTTGGTTTCACTGACGTTGAGGCGCGGCGAGTGGCGTCGAGTGTTGTCGTCGCTGGGGTTGGCTTCGGC
>Ga0315331_10002214_pt1 | contig 14772 bp, 13 predicted proteins | sample M160m34915metaG_FD_203456 | JGI IMG/M metagenome (GOLD analysis project Ga0315331, IMG submission 203456) | Ammonia-oxidizing marine archaeal communities from Monterey Bay, California, United States - M1 60m 34915 | ecosystem: Environmental > Aquatic > Marine > Intertidal zone | place: USA...
TTTACCGATTGGTGAAAATAAGCAATTTGAAGCTGGTATTAGAATAAGTAATGAGGATGATATTACTGACTACAGAGTTTTTGACAACGTAAATGGCGGTTTCATAGAGGATTTAAATCAAAGTAATCTATTCCAGTATAAAGAAAAAATTAGTGCAGTTTATACACAGTATGGAGTAAAAGTTGAAGATAAATACTCATTTCTTTTTGGTTTAAGAGTTGAAAATACTTTGAAAAATGTCAATCAACTTACGATTCAAGATTTTACTAAAATTGATGATACAGGTCTTTTTCCAACCTTCAACTTTGGACTGGAAATTTCTGAAAATGAAACCCTCACATTTGGCTATAACAGAAGAATTAGAAGACCTTGGTCTAGATTTGTAAATCCCTTCCCTACTAAAATCAGTCCTATTTTAATTTGGAGAGGAAATCCATTCTTAGATCCTACATATTCAAATAATTTAGACATTGGTTATCTCAAAAGATTTGAATCTTCTTTTACGGTAAATACATCAGCATATTTCCAGAAATCAACAAATTCGATTAACACAATTATTGAAGATACTGGTGAATTTGCTGAAATTAACGGAGTTGATGTCCCTATAGTTGAAAGATTCCCGATTAATCTGTCTACGAATGAGAGATTTGGTTTTGAGTTAAACCTATCCTATCGAAAAGGAAGAAGCTGGAATATCAATTCCAACTTTAATCTATTTCAAAACAAAGTAGAAGGCACATATAACGATATTGTTTATGACAACAAAAATGTTAGTTGGAGCTTTAGATTGAATAACAAATTAACATTACCCGGCAAAATTGAATGGCAAACCAGAATGAATGTCCGTGGCCCTAATGAAACAGCAGTAAGTAAAAGCGAAGGAGATTTTTCTATTGACCTAGCTTTTAGCAAAGAATTATTCAAAGATAAAGCCACCTTAACCTTAAACATTCGAGATCTTCTTGATCAAAGGGGTTGGAGAAATGAAACCTTTAACGAAAACTTCTACAATGATTTTGAATTTAGATGGAGTCAAAGATCTGCAACATTAAACCTAACCTACAGATTTAACCAGAAAAAAAATCAAAACAGAAGACAAATGCGTAGAGGAGGATTTGAAGGAGGAGGATTTGATTTCTAAGAATTTTACTTCTTTTTTCTTTCTTGTATAAGATCTTCAATTCTTTCTTTTAAGGCTCCAAAAACCCAATAAGGAATAACAAATAACAGTAATACAAAGAAAAGCCAGAAACCTATTGTAAGAATCGTTAAAAAGGCTAAAAATCCAAGGTATTGATCAAATTCAAACATCTGTTAAATATATTTTTTACAAATATAAAATAATGGATTTGTTAATTATTATATTTTTTATAAAAAAAATTAACAACTGTAATTATTAACATTCGAATATTTTACAGATTGTGTATAGTTGTTAATTATACGTAAATTTGTTGTATAAGTTCTAAGATATGGAATATAGAATTGAAAAAGATACTTTGGGTGAGGTTAAAGTGCCTGCAAATAAACTTTGGGGTGCTCAAACTGAGAGATCAAGAAATAATTTTAAGATTGGCTCTGAATCATCGATGCCTATTGAAATAATCCACTCCTATGCTATATTAAAAAAAGCAGCTGCAATAACTAATTATGAGTGTGGCATTCTTTCTAAAGAAAAAATGGATTTAATTTCAAAAGTCTGTGATGAAATAATAAGTGGTGATTTAGATGATCAATTTCCTTTGGTAATATGGCAAACAGGATCTGGAACTCAGACAAATATGAATGTTAATGAGGTAATATCTAACAGATGTCAGCAATTAATTGGCAAAGACTTAAATGATGAAAAACATGTCAAATCTAATGATGATGTTAACAAGTCACAGTCTTCAAATGACACCTTCCCTACGGCAATGCATATAGCAGCATATAAAGTGATTTCAGAAAAAACATTACCCTCTCTTTTAAAATTCAAAGATACCATAGATAAAAAAGTAGTGGAATTTAAAGATGTAATTAAAATTGGCAGAACACATTTAATGGATGCGACACCACTTTCTTTGGGTCAAGAATTCTCCGCATTTTCAAAACAACTAGAAAATGGTATTAAAAATTTAGAAACATCTCTCAAAGTTATTTCTGAAATAGCTCTCGGCGGGACTGCAGTTGGTACCGGCTTAAATACACCCAAGGGTTATTCCGAAAAAGTTGCTGAATTAATTTCAAAAGAAACAAATTATCCGATAAAATCTGCAACAAATAAATTTGAAGCACTTTCATCTAATGATTCAATAGTTGAATGTCATAATTCCTTAAAAAGGATCGCCGTATCATTGAATAAAATATCTAATGATATAAGAATGTTAGCATCTGGACCTAGGAGCGGTATTGGTGAGATAATTATACCAGCAAATGAGCCTGGAAGCTCAATAATGCCTGGAAAAATTAACCCGACCCAATGTGAAGCACTTTGCATGGTTTGCAGTCAAGTCATTGGTAACGACACAACGATTACTTTTTCAGCTAGTCAAGGTCACTTTCAACTAAATGTTTTTAAACCCGTAATAATCTCAAATTTTATTGAGTCGGCTAAACTAATTTCAGATGCGGTAATAAGTTTTAATAATAATTGTTTTTCTGGAATAAAACCTAATTTTAATGTTATTAAAGAAAAGCTTAATAACTCTTTAATGCTTGTAACTGCTCTCAATACTAAAATAGGTTACTATAAGGCTGCTGAAATTGCAAATAATGCCTATAATAATAACACAACCTTAAAAGAAGAAGCAATTAAATCTGGATATTTAACTGCAGATGAATATGATCAATGGGTGAACCCAAAGGATATGATCTAGTGCTAAAATGCTAATGTCCAAACTAATCATAAACATAAAGGAGCTTGCGCAAATAAGAGATATTAAAACATCCTTTGCTAGTGCAAGTCAAATGAATGAAATCCCAAGTTTAAAAAATGCATTTCTATTAATCGAAAATGGATTGATATCTGACTTTGGAAAAATGTCAAATATCCCAAAAGGAAAACATTTTGAAATTATTGATGCAAGTGGTAGAACTATTTTACCGGCCTGGTGTGATTCTCATACACATACTGTTTTTACAGGTTCAAGATCAGATGAATATATTGATCGAATCAAAGGTTTAAGTTATCAAGAGATTGCCAACAAGGGAGGTGGAATTTTAAAGTCTGCAAATCAGATACAAAAAATAAGTGAAAATGATCTTTTTGAAGAGTCAAAAAAGAGAATTTATAATTTAATTAAACAAGGTACAGGTTGCATTGAAATAAAATCAGGATACGGATTAAATTACAATTCTGAACTTAAAATGCTAAATGTCATTAAAGATTTAAAAGAATCTTTACCCATTGAAATAAAATCAACTTTTTTAGGCGCCCATTCATTTCCAAAAGAAGTATCTAAAAGTGAATATTTTGATCTTGTAATTAATAAAATGCTTCCTGATTTTGCTACAAAAAGATTAATGGATTATGTTGATATTTTTTGTGAAAAAAATTATTTCACGGCTAATGATACTGAACAACTGATAAAAGAGGCAAAAAAATATAATATTCCAGCTAAGATTCATGTAAATCAATTCAACTCTATTGGAGGAATAAAAATTGCTGTGAGAAATAAAGCTGTAAGTGTTGATCATTTAGAAGTGGTTGAACAACAAGATATAGTAGAATTGAAAAAAGGTTCAACCATGCCAGTTTTACTACCGGGTTGTTCGTTTTTTTTAGGAATTGAATATGCACCCGCAAAAAAATTATTATCTAATAATATTCCTTTTGCGATTGCAAGTGACTTTAATCCTGGCTCATGTCCAACCGGAAACATGAATTTTATCATCTCATTGGCATGTAACAAACTCAAACTTACTCCTGAACAAGCAATAAACGGTGCAACACTAAATGGTGCCTACTCTATGGGTTTATCCGATGTTTCGGGTAGTATTACCAGAGGGAAATTGGCGAATTTACTTATCACAAAAAATATTGAATCATTAAATGAATTACCCTATTATATTGGAGATAATTTGATCGATAAAGTTTTCATTAGAGGAAAGGAAATTTTATAATTTTTCGTCAACTATTTTTAAAACCTCTTTTTCCTTTAAATCTGTAATTTTTAAAATTTCATTTGCTTTTGATAAGGTGTCTTTAATAAAATCTTTATCCTTTAAATCATTACAATTTATTCTAACATTCAAAAACGCTCCGTTAATTGCAGCTTTTACACAATACATTGCTACTCCAACATCAGTAATTGAGTTTGGGTTGCCTTTCTTAGCCATTTCATGTATTAGGCTTAAAGAATCAAAGCATACTTCCATAATTTTAAAAGGAATCTCTATTGCATTTCTTGTTGCTAATTGAATTTGGTCTATTCTAAATTTCTTCTCTTGATCTGAATCTTTAGGTAATGAAAAAGCATTCATTATTGAGTTAAAAGCATCGGTATCATCATCAACTAAATCGATTAATTTTTGTTGTAATATCATTCCTTTTTCTCCCCAGTCTGAAAAAAACTCCCAATTATCATCCCAGCCTCTTTTATGAGCAGATAAATTTGCTACCATTACGGCCAATGAAGCACCTAATGCTCCACAGTAAGCAGAAATAGAGCCACCTCCTGGTGCTGGAGATTCACTTGATGTTAAATTTGCGAAATCCTTAATAGACATTTCTGATAAATCTCTACTCTTTTCTTCAATCATATATTCGATAACTCTGGTTTTTGGATTAAATTCGCCTAACTCATCCAAACCCATAGATTTTACGGCTATATGAATTATCTCAACTTCAGGAATTGCTTTAGATCTATTTTGTTTTGATAAAAAGAATTTTCCTGCATCAATTAATACTTTTTTTGGAACTAATCCAATTAATTCAGAACCTGTAACTCTCATTCCTCTTGCTTGAGCTCTTTCACAGGTTTTATCAAATACCTCATGTAAAGGGGTAGTTTCAATGTTTGTGATATTGTAAGAAATTTGAGCAACTCCATATTCTTTTATAAACCACCCAATACCTTTTAAATTTTTAAAATATCCAGGTGTTCGTTCAGGATTATTATTTTTATCTGTAATAATCTTACCTGTTAACTTTCCCCCTTCCCTTTTGATTCTACCAGCTTCTCTTAAATCAAATGCAACTGCGTTAGCTCTTCTTGTTGAAGTGGTATTTAAATTTACATTATAGGCTACTAAAAAATCTCTGGCACTAATTGCGGTAGCACCGGTTTTTTTAATCTCATCATTAAAGTTTGAGGGGCCAAAATCTGGTTTCCAAGACTTATCATTTAATTTTTTTTCTAAACCTTCGTATTCACCAGCTCTACAATTAGCTAAATTTTTTCTTTTTTCTTCATTTGCTGCATATTCATAACAATAAACTGGGATGGAAAGTTCATTACCCACTCTTTCTGAAAGCTGATGAGCTAATTTAACTGTCTCTTGCATAGTTATTCCCGAAATGGGAATCAAAGGACATACATCAACCGCACCCATTCTTGGGTGTTCACCCGAGTGATTACTCATATCAATCAATTCTTTTGCTTTTTCTATTAAATTAAAGGCGGCATCAACAATTATTTCAGACTCTCCAACAAAAGTAATTACAGTTCTATTTGTTGCTTTTCCTGGGTCAACATTCAATAATTTAATCCCAGGATAATTTTTGACTGAATCAACAATTTCGTTAATTATAGACTGGTCGTTTCCTTCGGAAATATTAGGAACACATTCAACTAATTTTTTCATTTTTGTTTTGTAATATATTTTAAAGATATTAATATTAAGTAAGAATAAAATAAGTGGAGATAAATATTATAAATTTTGAAAAAAAATTAGAGAAAAACTTCTTTGATTTAAACATAGAATGGCTCAATCATTTTTTTAAAGTTGAAGAATTTGATTATGAGGTATTGTCAAAATCTAAATATTACATAATTGATAAAGGGGGAGAGATATTTTTTGCAAAATTTAAAAATGAAATTGTCGGAACTGTCGCGCTGATGCCAACGAATGAAAATAATGTTTTTGAATTAACAAAAATGGCTGTAAAGCCAGAGTATAGAAATAAAGGGATTGGCAAAAAACTTCTACAGAAATGTTTAAGTTTTTCAAAACAAAAAGGTTGTAAGTCATTGATTCTTTACTCTAACAGAAAACTTAAAAATGCAATCTATTTGTATCATCAATTTGGTTTTGAAGAAGTTGATATGGAGCAGAACTCACCTTATTTAAGAGCTAATATTAAAATGGAAAAAAAGATAAGTTAAACTCTTCCCTTTAAAGCATTAAATACCCAGGCATTTGCAAAAAAGCCAAGACCAACAGAAACAAACCCCCATCCCGCAATTTCATTGTATTTAAACACACCTAGCGAAATCAATACGACACCGAAAAATATCATAATAAAAGTTGCCCAACCTAAAACTGTATTCTTATTCATCATTTTTTTTCCTTTTTTTCTTTCTCTTTTTATTTTTTTCCTTTTTTTGTGAAAAATCTGTATCGACAAAGGTAGCAATCTCATCAGGTGTTAAAATCACTGAGAGAGATTTTACAAAATTAATTTCTAATTGCTTTAAGCTCTCTTGTCTAGCCTGCTTTGATGAATCTGTTTTTTCGACAATCTTATTATAGTTATCATATTTTTCAAGCAACAATGCTTTTAATATTTCTTTTTCAAAATCATCTAATGAAAATAATTCAACACACCTTGGAAGGGTCTTGTTTAACTCTTCATAAGAGTCAATTGTAGTAATATAAACCGATGATTCAAATTTTGGAGGTGGTATATAACCTCTTTGACCTCTTTGAATTCCATATGGTTGTTGCGAAAACAAATTTGAAAAACTCAATAATGCTAAAAAAAGTAGTAGTTTATTCATCATTAATTTTGCGATGCAATTTATAAATTATTTATAAGTAAAACTTATCTAGGATTTATAATTTTAATATTCTTTTGTCTTCCGTTAACATATCTGTGTCCGTCAACCCCAAAAAAACCTGCCTCCTCAAGCATTATTCTAATATCTCGATCCCATTCTTTTATATATGACGTATTATTTAGTTCTATAGCATAGACGGTGTTGAAATTTAAAGGATAGTCTCCAGTTCCTTCAACTCCACCTTGAGCATCCCACATACCAATGGTTGGTCCAGATGAGTGGCCATATAACCCGAGAGGATGAGTATAAATCGAGGGTCTGAGACCATTTTTTTTTGCATCGGATAACGAATTCAATAAAATTTCATTTCCCGTATGCCCCTCGATAAAATTTGATGTTAATATATCTTGAAGAAGATTGGCGTTATCAAAAGCTTCTTTTAGAAAAATGGGGACATCAAACTCATCATCCTTAAGAACATATGCCATTTGTTGACAATCAGAATTAAGTCGTAAATACGTAATACCAAAATCACAATGAAGCAAATCTCCTTTTTGAATAATATTCTCAGATGGTCTGTTTGAAAATGATCTCAAATGTCCTCCGTTAACTTCACTATTTCTTTGTATATCAACTGAGGGCTGAAACCAGGTTGATAATCCTAAATCAGTCACTTTTTGACGCATCCACCACTCCAAATCAGTTGTGGTAGTTTTACCAATTTCAATCACAGCCATGGAAAATGCTTCATATATAATATTTTTAGTAATTGTAACTATTTCTCTGTATATATCCATTTCTTGAATAGTGCGTGTTTCAATCCATGCTGTTGCTAGTTTTTGAGCAGAGACTATTTTTTTTCTGTTTTTTTCAGAAATATTTTCAACAAATTCCTCATAATCTGTTTTATCTAAACCATCAGCGATATTAAAGTGTTTTGAAAAATTAAGTCCAATCTTATTAGGATTTCTTTGTTCAATTATTTCATTTAATCTTTTCCATTGATTTGGCTGTTTTTCTTTATCCCATGCAGAAATTATATTTTCACCAAAATTATATCTTGCAACAGCTAATTTATCAAGAGTATTTTTTTCTTTATCTCTATAAAAAACCAAAATGGTTCTTCTTCTAGCATTTAACCATTCCGCTGGAAGCATTGTTTTTAAAACGGGATCCTCATTATACTCTCTAGAGATTAAAATCCACATATCAATATCTGTTTTATCCATTAATTTTGGTAAAAGATTATCAAATCTATCTTTAAGAACATCATTAATTTTTAAAGCTCTATCTCTTTGTTCTAATATTTGAGCGTTAGCACTGAATGTGATTAGAAAAATTATAATAATAAGTTTCTTCATAATATGTTATTAAAGTATATTTAATTATAAATAAATTTATAAAAATATCAACTAGTAAATCAGCTATTTCATGTTAAAATATATATTAACCATATTTTTCTCTTTTTCTGTTTCAATTGGATGTATTTTTTCTCAAACTTATCTGAATTTAGACTGGAGTAAAGATCAAATTGAGGTAAATTCTGATTATAATTCATCATTGATCGGGCTATTTAGTAAACATTATGTGGAATATTATAATTCAAAATTTAGTGATGAAGTATCAATTTATGAGACACATCATTTTAAGTCATTAATCAATGACTACATAAAAGAAATTAATAACGAAATTTTAATTCCTAAGATAAATGTTATTGAAATTTCTGACGTTAAGGCAAAAATAACTAGTAAGGATTCAACTATAGTTTACGATTTTCCAACAATTAAATCATTTATGGATAATGACTCCTCGAATGAAAATTTTACCATCTACAAGCTCCCTGGTTTAAAAAAAAATGATGTTATAGAGGTAATGTACACCGTAAAAAAGAATTATAATTTTAACGGAAGTAGAAACATTCAAGAATCTTTTCCCATTTTGTCTGCTGATTTTATATTAATACAAAATAATTTTAAATCAAATTTAAAAGTATACAATACAACCGATTACAAGGTAACAGACTCTTTAATTGATAATAAAAAAGCAAAACTTGTACATTTCAACAATATCAAAGAATCTTCAAATGAACAATATTCTACTCCAATAGCAAATAAGATAAAAGTATCTTATCAATGTTATGAAAATCAAGAAAATATTACACAAAGTGAGTATTGGGGAAATTTAGTAAACAATGTTAGTGAATTGTTTTTTCCTAAATCAATTAACAAAAATGCTGAGAAACTTTTAAAAGAGATTAAAAATGGCTTCGTAACTATCCCATGGAATGAGTTAAAAATAGCTAATTCCATTGATACTTACATAAAAAATAATTTCATCATTTCTGATAAAAATGATCAAAAACTAAATAATATTGATTACATATTTAAACAAAAAGAATCAAATGATTTTAGTATTATTCAGGTTTACACACAACTTTTTGAATTAGCTGAAATTGAATACGAAATTGCTATTAGTTGCAATAGATTTTATCTAAAATTTGATCCTGATTTATTTGACCCTAATCAATTAAGAGAATTTTTAATTTATTTACCAAAATCTAATATATACATCAGTCCAAATCGCATTGAATATAGAGCCACAGAAGCACCTGATGATCTTTTAGGAAATTACGCTATGTATATTGATAAAAATTTAGATTACTATTTCAGTGAAATCATCTTAGAAAATAAAAATTTTAGTAAAATTAATAAGGAAATATTAGTTAATCTCCCTAAAAATTTAAAAAAGGCGATAATTAATGAAAATAGAAAATTTACAGGCTATTGGGGAATATTAAACCGAAACTATGTTTATTTATCAGAGAATGAAAAAACCGACTTTCTAATTGATTATTTTACGATCAGTGGTCTTAACGATAAAAAAGTTCTTAAATATCAAATTAATAATTATGATATAGATTATAATTTTAGAAATCAACCTCTTAGAATAGATACAAAAATAGTAACAAAAGATCTTGTTAAAAAAGTTAACGGTAAGACACTACTAAATGTTGGTAAAGTGATTGGGCTACAGAGTAATTTATTTAACGAAAATGAAAGAATTAATCCTATCGAGATTAATTTTCCAAATGAATATTATTATGATATAAAATTTATGATTCCTAAAGGATATAAAATTGAAAACATTCATGATTTAACGAAAGAAAAAAAGTTTATTTCAGTAGATGGAAATGTTACTGCACAATTTAAATCAAGCGCTAATTTTGAAAAAAATAGATTAAGTATTAAAATAAGTGAATTCTATAATACTCTTAAATACGAAAAAAAAAGATATAATGAGTTTAGGGATGTAATTAACGCTGCTGCTGAATTTTATGATCTCAAAATAGAACTAAGCAAGAATTAAATTTTTCCAAATAATTTACCTTTCCAATCTGTCCATCCGTATTTTTTACTAAAAATTACTAATACAACGACAAAAAACAAAACAGGAATTAACACCTCATCAACAGGTAGTGACTGTGGATCCGAAATGTCTTTATAGACTGAATGCGTCTGCAATGCGGTCCAATCAGCAGTAACTAATAATGCAGCAAATGAATTATTAGCAGCATGCCATCCTAAGGCCAACTCCATTCCTTCATCCATAAGAGTCATAATACCCGCAAACAAACCTGATCCTATGTAAAATACATAAACCATGTTTCCAAGTTTATCGATTTCTGGATTTGCATAATGCATTAAACCAAATGCAAGTGATGTGAATATAAGAGGCAACCATCTTGTTCCTGAAATTACCCCAACTCCCTGCATTAAATAGCCTCTGAAAAGATACTCCTCAGCAGATGTTTGTATCGGAATCCATACAATGACAATGGATAATAACACTATAAATGAGTTAAAATTGAAATTCCATTCATAATTCTCTGGAGAAATTATTGTTGTGTCTAACATAATAAGAGGAACTGTGATTAATCCCCATATTGAGAAAGAATAAAAAACACGACTCCAATCTATCTTATCTCTTGAAGTAGTCAGCTCTCTGATAGAATTTTTGTGTAAATATTTTGTCGAAATAAAAACTCCAAGAAGCATACCAGCAAAACCAAGTAACATTAAGAATAGGTTAAGATTTGGTTCTAGGACGCTCATCATCGCGTTTACATCGTTTTGAGCAAGCTTAGCAAGTAATTCTGGATCATCCATAGCTGCTGAGGTTAGTGCAACAGTAAACGGAATTTGAAAAATTATCATCATTATTGGAATAATAATAAAAGTTCCTAATAGGTAAAACCCCCAATTTTTTTTATTTCTAATTACTTGTTTTATATACATGATCTATTTTTTTTTAATTGCTAAAGTAGTTAGTTTACCGATTGAAATAAGGTTATTTGATTCATCAGTAACTTTAATTTCCCAAATCTGCATTGTTCTACCCATATGAATATTACTTGCTTTTGCATAAACATAACCTTGGCTTATACTTTTCACGTGATTTGTTGTAATTTCTACTCCTCTAATTGATACATCTTTGTCATTTATAAAATATCTAGAAGCAAAACTTCCTACAGTTTCTACCAAAGCAGCTGTTGCTCCTCCGTGTAATATTCCTGCAGGTTGATGAACACTTGAATTTACAGGCATTTTACAGATTGCATAATTTTCTCCCAATTCAGTGAATTCAATATTAAGAGTTTCCATTAGTGTGTTTGAACTCTTACTGTTAATTTCTTCTAATATTTTAGCTTTATCCAAAAAATATATTTTTGCAAATTTACATAAAAAAAGGGCGCCATTTAAAGCGCCCTAATTATATCACAAAAAATAATAGGATTTATTCTTTTACCTCTTCAAAATCTACATCTTCTACATTATCAGAATCATTTGACGGATCACCAGCGGCTTCTGCGCCCTGTTGAGCTTGTCCATCTTGTTGACCTTGTTGAGCTTTGTACATCTCCTCACTTGCAGCTTTCCAAGCTTCATTGATCTTTTCTAATGCAGGATCAATTTTATCTAGATCCTTAGACTCATATGATTTTTTAAGCTCTTCTAACGCCTCTTCAATAGGTTTTTTCTTATCCTCTGAAAGCTTATCCCCAAATTCCTTGAGTTGCTTTTCAGTTTGAAAAATCATTGAATCCGCACTATTTAACTTATCAACTGACTCTTTTGCTTTAGCATCAGCTTCTGCATTAGCCTCAGCATCTTTCTTCATTTTTTCTATCTCTTGTTCTGTTAGCCCAGAAGAAGCTTCAATTCTAATATTTTGTTCTTTTCCAGTCGCCTTATCTTTTGCTGTAACATTTAATATTCCGTTTGCATCAATATCAAAAGTAACCTCAATTTGTGGGGTTCCTCTAGGTGCAGGAGGAATATCAGCTAGCTGAAATCTACCAATTTCCTTATTATCTGGATACATTGGTCTTTCTCCTTGAGCAATTCTAATATCAACAGCAGGTTGATTATCTGCTGCAGTTGAAAAGACTTGAGATTTTTTTGTTGGTATTGTAGTATTTGCTTCTATTAATTTAGTCATAACATTACCCATGGTTTCAATACCCAAAGAAAGTGGAGTTACATCTAATAATAATACATCTTTAACATCTCCTGTAAATACACCTCCTTGAATAGCAGCTCCTACAGCCACAACTTCATCTGGATTAACGCCTTTACTAGGTTTTTTACCAAAAAACTTTTCTACAGCATCTTGAACTGCAGGAATTCTTGTAGAACCTCCGACTAATATAATCTCATCAATATCAGATTTATTTAATCCAGCTGCTTTTAATGCAGTTTTACAAGGATTAATTGTCCTTTTAACCAAGTCATCAATTAATTGATCAAATTTTGATTTGGATAAAGTTCTTACCAAATGCTTAGGGCCACTATCAGTAGCTGTGATATATGGTAAATTAATTTCTGTTTGAGCAGATGAAGACAACTCAATTTTTGCCTTTTCTGCAGCTTCCTTTAATCTCTGAAGAGACATAGGATCCTTTCGAAGATCAATACTTTCATCTTTCTTAAATTCATCAGCTAACCAGTCAATTATTTTCTCATCTACGTCATCACCACCTAAATGAGTATCTCCGTCAGTTGACAAAACCTCAAAAACACCATCACCCAATTCAAGAATTGAAACGTCGTGAGTTCCACCACCAAAATCAAAAACAACAATCTTTTGGTCCTGGCCTTTTTTGTCCATTCCATAAGCTAGAGCAGCTGATGTAGGCTCGTTAATAATTCTTTTAACTTTTAAACCAGCGATTTCACCCGCTTCTTTTGTTGCTTGTCTTTGAGAATCATTAAAATATGCAGGAACGGTAATCACCGCTTCTTCAACATTAGTTCCTAAATAATCTTCAGCTGTTTTTTTCATTTTTTGAAGTATCATAGCAGATAATTCTTGAGGAGTATAAAGTCTACCATCGATATCTACTCTAGGAGTATCGTTGTCTCCTTTAACTACTTTATATGGTACTCTTTCAGTTTCTTTTTTTGATTCTGAAAATTTATTACCCATAAATCTCTTGACTGAATAAACAGTCTTAGTAGGATTTGTTACAGCTTGTCTTTTTGCAGGATCCCCCACCTTTATCTCACCACCTTCTACAAAAGCGATGACCGAAGGAGTTGTTCTTTTGCCTTCAGCGTTAGGGATTACAACTGGCTCATTACCTTCCATAACCGAAACACAAGAGTTTGTTGTTCCTAAATCAATTCCAATTATTTTACTCATAATTTCAATTTTTAAATTCGTTTAAATAAAGTCAATGATTGTGCCATTAAGTTTTAAGTACGATTTTGTCAGTTTTTTTTAATTATATATGACATATTGTCTTATTTTATGACATTTATCAGGGAAAACAAAAATTGTTTATGGAGTTTTATAATTCGAGATTGATTTAATTTATTACATTTACAAACTATTTATTAATAAGATAAATGAACAAAAAAACTTACAAAAGGGTTACGGTAAAATCTCTACAGGAAATGAAGCTTGACGGAGAAAAAATATCGATGCTTACATCTTATGATTACACTACCGCAGGTATTGTTGACAAATCTGGTATCGATGTGATATTAGTTGGTGATTCTGCAAGTAATATAATGGCTGGACATGAAACCACACTCCCTATCACACTAGATCAAATGATATATCACGCCTCCTCCGTAATAAGAGCTGTTGTAAGAGCTTTGGTTGTGGTTGATTTACCATTTGGTACATACCAAAGTGATTCGCAAGCAGCGCTTGAGTCTGCAATTCGAATAATGAAAGAAAGCGGTTCTCATGCAGTTAAATTGGAGGGTGGAAAAGAAATTAAAGACTCTATTAAAAGAATTATAAAAGCTGGTATTCCTGTGATGGGTCACTTGGGCTTAACTCCACAATCAATCTATAAGTTTGGAACCTACACGGTTCGGGCTAAAGAAGAAAAGGAAGCAAATCAATTAATCAGCGATGCTAAACTTTTAGAAAAAATTGGATGTTTTGCTATTGTTTTAGAAAAAATACCAAGTGATTTAGCCGAAAAGGTAGCAAAAGAAGTCAATATTCCTATCATTGGAATTGGAGCTGGTAGTAAAGTTGATGGACAGGTTCTAGTATTACATGATTTAATTGGGATGACAAAAGAGTTTAACCCAAGATTTCTTAGAAGATATATGAATCTGCACGATGAAATGATTAACGCAATATCTTCATTCTCTAGTGATATCAAAAATGGAGATTTTCCAAATGAAAATGAACAGTACTAGTTTTGACCAAAACTTTATCTAACACAAAAAATTTACAAATTTTATATGAAGACAATCATATTATTGCGATAAATAAAAGATGTGGAGATATTGTTCAAGGAGATAAAACAGGTGACAAACCTCTATCCGAAATT
>Ga0315331_10002216_pt1 | contig 14767 bp, 10 predicted proteins | sample M160m34915metaG_FD_203456 | JGI IMG/M metagenome (GOLD analysis project Ga0315331, IMG submission 203456) | Ammonia-oxidizing marine archaeal communities from Monterey Bay, California, United States - M1 60m 34915 | ecosystem: Environmental > Aquatic > Marine > Intertidal zone | place: USA...
CCGACGCACGCCAACCCCCGCCATGACCCGACGGCCCCCTCTCGGCGGGCGAGCCCTGCCGATCTACTCGCGCCAGTCACTGACGGCACAACCACTCAACGGACCCGCGATCATTGAGGAGTCCACAGCAACAACCTTGGTCCCAGCCAAATGCCAAGTAAGGCTATCGCCCTTCGGCTTGCTGATCCGTCGCGCCTAAGCATGCTCGATGGAAACGAGACTAGAAGTCTTCCCGGGTAGTTCCTCCTCCCCTGAGCAACGAACAGGAATCACAACCGACAATCGACGTTTGACCGCGACCAACTCGTGAGCTACCCTTTTCCCAGGAGACGTCAACTTCGAGATATCGCTGCCCGCGCGCGCAGCACGACTGTCTCACATCTCCTGATTGAGAATTAGACAAGACAATCCTATTCAGCTCTCTGCTCGAGTGGCTGCGTTGGAACTGACACATTGCCGGGGGTTGTCCGCTAAGGACGTAAAAACTTGACTCTCCTTCTTCCCCTTTTTCCCGAAGTTTAACCCCCGGCTCCTTTTTTGGCCTTTGGCAACAACGGCCCACTCGTTCCAGCAATCGCTCGAACCAACCCTTGAGAGCAGCGCACTCGTCCAAGTTTCGTTGCTAGCTCACGGCTTCCCGCTGATGGACAGGCCTGACAAGCCACAGGGACAACGGTGAGTGCCCAACCGAGGGCCATCACTGCTCGACAATTCCCCGAGCGGGCGTGTCGCTAATTAAGCTTCTCGGCGCGCGACTCTGCCAACGCTTGGTCTAACGACCTCGCGACAACGAGATTGTCCGGGTCGATTTCGAGAACGCGACGCCAGTCGATCACAGCAGCTGCAACAGAGCCCTGCCCGTAACTCATCAACGCACGCTGATGCAGTAAGCGACTCAAACGGCGGTTGACGCGGGCATCGTCGCGAAAGCGACTCGACAGCTCTATCAGGTCACGAACCGCAAGCGCCAATTCACCGCGGCCAAGCCGCACTTCTACGGCCACCAAGCCAAGAGCCACAGGGTCTGCACGAGCAGCTAGACGCTTCACCTTCTCGACCGAGGATGGCTTCACCGCCTGCGGCGAGCCCGACCATGCAGACGAACGACTAGCTGCTATCTCAGCCCCCCCCACATCCAACGCAGCGACACCGATTGATCCGATCTCTGAAATCATTGGCAACTGCGACTGGCTTGGCTCCGCCAATTCATGAGTTGATGACGTCTTCTCAGGCCCCGGCTCCGCAGACGGTTGCATCCGCTTCTCGGTTGCAGCAATCCACTGCCTCAAACTCGCTTGTTGCGGCCATAGCTCACTTGCACGCTGCAAGGCATCCAGAGCCTCGGCATCACGCGTTTCCGAACGCAGCACCAAAGCGTCGAGAAGCAACTCGTGGCAACGACGCATACGTTGTTCCACGGCACTAGCAGCAGCCCGAGCATCGGGATAGCGAGCATCAGCCACAGACACCGACTCGTATGCCTGTAAGGCCCGCAACAAGTCACTACGGCACAACGCACGTTCAGCAGCAACAAACGGATCCATTGGTGGGATGTTGCAGGCTGCAGCTAGCAGCCCAGCCATCAGCACAAGCACCCTCATGGACGTTCCTCAAACGGAAAGTCGTCGAGCATGACTTCGAGTTCGCGGTTTAACTCGCGGTTCAACTCGATCACCGCATCCTCTTCATCATCGCAATCAATCGTACGCCATGGCAAAGAACCACTAGGTACGATCATCACTTCGCGGTCACTGCAGACCGGTGGATTGCGCTCGATCTCTTCTGCGAACAATTCGACCAACCATGGGTCAAACACTTCGCCCTTAGCCGTATCGAGCTGTCGCAGCGCCTCCGGCCAGTCGAGTGGCGTCTCTTCAGCACACGTCGTCAACATGTCGAAGGCAGACGCAATCGCCAGAATGCGCGATCCAAGCGGAATTCGATCACCACGCAAGCCAGCCGGCGTGCCCCGGCCATCGTAGCGCTCTAGCTGATGGCGCAAGATCTTAGCGGTGCGCCCCAAAGCCGGCACACACTCAAGCTGTTCTGCGGCATGCACAGGATGATGCTCCAAAGACCTCTCTTCCGCGGCCGTCAGCTCTCCCTGCTTCTGCAAAATCGACGAACGCACCGAAGCCTTACCGAGGTCAACGAGGCGGCACGCAACATCTAATTCGTGGCGATCGGCGTCAAGCAACTGCAATCGCTCACTAATGCGACCAGCCAAACTCGCTGTGCGGTCACCATGGCCAGGCGGCACCAAACGGCGCATCTCGAGACCATCAACTACGTGCAACGCCATTGCGACATAACCATCCCCCACTCGCTGTAGCCCGTCCTGCATACCCTTTTCGAGTTCGCGCATGGCCGATCCAAGATCTTGCAGTTCGCTCTCAGCCCCTCCCAGAACATCACCCGGGACTTCACCTGCCGCTAGACGAATCATGGCATTCGTCGCACCACGAATGCGCGCGGACCACCAGTGGCCGATCATGGCCGCAACGGCAACTAAGCTCAGGCAACTCAATAGCACGAGCCCGAACCAAGTCAGATCAAATGCTGACAGGAACTTTCTTGGCTCACACTGCAACCGAACTTCCCCAATTACCTCGCCGCCAAAACGCACTGCTGCAAGGCTCTCGCGCACCTGCTCACGAGTGCCAGTTTGAGCCGTACGCTGAAATGGTCCCGTCGCCGCTAACAACGACATCTTTCGATCGCCGAGTACGAGAGCGGAATCGATCACGACATTGCCCGATCGATCAATCACCAACACGCGACCGCCAACCTGATCGCGCATGACAGAAGCGAGAACCGACAGACGCATAACGTCTGAATTATCAAGCAGCGGCGCAGCACGTTCGGCCATCGCAATCGCAGCCTCTTGCTCGGCCATCGCCTGCGCTGCGAACTGATGTTGGATATCCCGGTCCGCGCCTAGAAAGCCGAGTATGACAGCGACAAAAAACGCTCCCACCGACAAAGATACGACCAGTCGACTCGTGAGCGACCAACCACGTGAGCGACGTTCAATTCGGGGTGCCATCGTCCCCTGCTATCGGCACAGGAGATGCCCTAACTTGTGCCAAGCGCATGCTGGCGGCGATGACACCGGCCGATACACAACGAAAGCTGACTACAGCTAGCGGCAACGGCACAAGCAAAGCGCCACAACATGGCTTGCGGCCCGCAAAGAGCTACCGACGCAATGCACCTCAAGATGCCGGCATGGGGGCCCCATGCCCAAAGAGTCCCCCGCGAAAAACCGGCTACTTGAACTTCAACGCCTCAAGCGACTCACAGTGCAGTTGATAGATATCAACGCAGTATCCATCCATCATCGTCGCCTCGACCTTGAAGGTGCCAATCAGCTTCAGCGGATCGAAGAAGTAGTCGGTCGTCTTCTTCTTCGGCATCACCACGCGCACAATGCCATGGATATCCGGTGGCTGACCGTAGCAGCATGACCAAAGCGACTCGACGAGTAAGAACTCCTTGATGTTCTGCACTTCATCGATCGGCAGCATAAAGCCCGTCATCAACACCTTCTTGCCGGACAGTTTCTTCACGCGCTTGGGCATGCCCTTGAGCCCGTCTTCGTAGGGCCAAGACGTCAGCTCATCAAACGGAAGAATCTTGTCGAGGCCCGTGATCTTGCCCGCCTTGATCTCTTGCTGTAGGCGCTTCTCGGCGCGCAGCATGTCCTCGGCACTCTTCATCGCCGCGATGTCGGCCGGATCAGTGCCTGTTGGAATTGGCTGATTCTCATCAGGACGATCGATGCGAGGCTCTTCCTTGACTTCCTTACCGTTCGACTTCGGATCCTTCTTCGGGTCCTTCTTCGGATCCTTTGCGGGCTTCGGATCCTGCTTCTTAGTCGCTGGCTTCGGGTCCTGCTTCTTGGTCGCTGGCTTCGGGTCCTGCTTCTTGGTCGCTGGCTTCGGGTCTTGCGCGCTTTGCATGCTGCCAAGGGTCCAAACACCAGCGCGATCACTACCACTCCACGGAGAGGCAGCTCGGACAGATGCAGAGAGCTGACAGGTCAGCAAGCTGGAAAATACGATCGTTGCGAGCAGCGTCTTCATAGTCATTTGGACCGGATCAAGGGTCGGACGAATCATCGTATACGACGATTCGCCGGATCGAGGCAATCCGGCTGGGATTTCCAGCGTCAATCATCCCAAAGAACGGTCGTAGACGCATGCATAGCAAGCGGATAGGTGAGATCCCTGCCAATCGTAACGATCGCAGTCCTGTTGTGATGGGCCAGCGAACAGGATCCAGAGTTCGTCAAGGGAGCGCAGATCCCCGCCATCCCGCTAGCCAGACGTCAGCCACGACAAACGGCCGAAACGACTCCCGTGACGCAACCAATCAGCCACACCAAGCCACGCTCGGAAGGCAGGACCAGACTCATCGACCCCTGCCGCATGCGAAGGGACCACCCAGCAAATGATCAGTAATTCTGCGCCAAGTTATCGGCGACCTGCGTCATCGACCCCTTCACTGCCGGGGCCAAGCCAGCGATAGCGCCGATGCCTGAAACTCCGAGCACCAACCACAGCTCCCACATCTTGAAGATGGTCCAGTCGAGATAGACGCCGGTGAGGTCTTCGACCGTGCCGCGCATGAAGTATTGAGCCGTGTGGCAAGCGACCAATCCGAGCACCGCACCGAAGAACGAAAGCAACGTCGCTTCACCGGTGATGATCGCCAGAATCTGAAAGCGGCGCGCGCCAAGCGAACGCATGATTGCGATCTCGCGACGACGTTCATTCATCGTGTTGTATATGGCAACGGTGATCGACACCGCGGCAACCAACAAAACGAGCCACGCGATGACAGCCAATGCATCAGCGGCGTTGCCGATCTGGCGCAGAAACTTCGGCACGACGTCCTGCGGCCATGCGACCTGAGCTTCGTCATGAGAACCGAACTGCTTGCGCAGGATCTGCGATCCCATGTGGTCAAGCGGGTCCGCGATCACAGCCGTCAGCGCGATGCGCATCGGATCAACGGGCATGCTCTCGAGCTGAACCGGACTCTTGCCCGGGATCAACTTGTCGATGAAGACGCCACTGCCGTGGCCGTCGATCAGCAGATGGATGCCAATCGGCAGATAGATCGTCGAATCGATCGGCGAGTTGGTTGGCTCAAGAATGCCAACGATCGCGCACGCGGCCTCCGGGTGCGGATGCGTGCCGAACTCACCCACCTTGCCGTGAATCGGCGTCACGACATCGCCAAGTTTCAAGCTCAGCGACCTTGCGACGCGCGAGCCAACGACCGCCTTCCGCCACTCTTCCTGCAGCAGCGGACGATCAGGGATCACGTCAACTTCTGCACGCGTGCCATTCTCATGCGCAGCGAGGCCGTTCGCGAGTTCGACCAGCTGATCCCACGAGTATTCGAACGGTCCTCCCGCGGCAAACCTCAGCGGCTCACGCCTCCACTCAAACTTGGAGAACATCTCGTCGATCGTGGCCACGACGGGAAAGTTGAAGCGACTGATACTGTCACCGCGAGCCTGTGGAATCGCGTAACGCACCTGACCACGACGGAACATCCGACCGCGCGACTTACGCAGGTGATCGCAGACTTCGAGCGGAATCCGACCGGACGCCTCACCGACGTTGAAGATCGTGTTGAGCACGAGCTCCAGTTCACTCGTGCCGTTCGGCCCGGCAATCGCCTGGAAGCCACCGATGCTGCCTTCGTAGCGCGCTTCGGTTTGTTCAGCCATCACCAGAATCGCGGCGTAGAGCGCGGTCGCGACGATGATCGACATCATCGTCAACACGGTTGCGACCAAACGAATACGCAGATTGCGCAGACTGATCGAGATCAACTTCATTGCTGCGCCCCCGCCAAGTCACCACGCAACGTTGCGAGGTCGACCGTTCGTTGCATGCGTTCGGCACTCTCCGGATCGTGCGTGACCATGACGACCGTCTTGTTGTCGTCACTGGCAATCTGCAACATCATGTCGAGTACTTGACCACCAGTTGCTTTGTCCTGGTTCCCGAGCGGCTCGTCCATCAACACGAGCAGCGGATCGTTGATCAACGCGCGACAGATCGCGACGCGTTGCACCTGACCAACCGACAGTTCGCTTGGACGGTGATGCATGCGTTCGGCGAGGCCGACCTTTTCGAGCAGCGCCGTCGCGCGCTCCTTGGCATCGCCACCGGCACCGCACCCGAACAGCGCCCCCATCAAGACGTTCTCCAACGCGGTGAACGGCTGGAGCAAGTTGAAAGTCTGGTAGACCATGCCGATGTTGTGGCCACGATGGCTGTCGCGCGCCGCCTCGCCAAGCTTGTCGAGGCGAGCACCCGCCACTTCGATCTCGCCACGATCAGGCCGCAAAATACCGGCCAGAATATGAAGCACGGTCGTCTTACCGGTACCCGATCGACCAATCAGTGCGACCTGCTCGCCCGACTCGATATCGAGACGATCGACCGCACATGCCAATACGGTCTGGTCGCCACGGGAATAGCTCTTCTGAACGTCTCGCAGATGAATCATCTAAGTCCTGGCTAGGCTAGCGGCCGGGTGCTGTAGCTGAAACACTACTTACACCGTTGAGGTGAGACACCGTGCCGGACGCGCAAGATACGCAGCAACCACCGAATCGCTCAGTTTTTCCAAAAGGCAGCGACCCAATCGAGTTCACGCTGAATGAGATCCGCCAGCGGGGCACCTCCAAACCGGTCGCCGAGCACCGGCCAGGTATACGTCTCGACCTCCAGCAACGGCACCGGATCAGAACTAGCTGCCAGCCCCTCCAGAACTCCGCGAACCTCCTGTTGCGTCGACCCCAACGCCCCATCCGTGTCCCAATCGAGTGGCACGTGGAAATGTGCTCGAACGCGGCCTGCAGATTCAAACTCGGTTTGGCGAGCCGCGACACCATCGAGATCGAGAGAACGAAGACCATTCTCTGCTACCGCTTGGTGCAAGTAGCGCGGCTCGACAAACGTCAGCAACTCCTCGATGCCTTCAGGGCGACGCACTTCCAAGCATGATGAGACCTGAATCTTCGGCACTTCAATGCCGTGCGCCTTCAAGTCAGCGAGCGCCTTCGCTGGGTCCTCTCCGAGCACAGCCAAATGGCAGAGATCGACACAGACACCGATATGCCGACGCAGTTGCTCTTCCGGCACCAGATTCCTGGCGCCTGCGAAGACAGATTGCTCCAAGAAAGCTGCCGTTTGCTCGACGGTCTCTAGAATGCAATCGGGCTCGGGCTCAATGGCCAGCACGCAACGCACGCCAGTCTTGGCCTCGAGCACAGAAAAATTACTGGCCAACCGAGCAAGATTGCCCGCCATTTGGTCCAAATTGGCCGCCGCGGCGCCAGGCCCACGGTAGCCGAGCGGCAACGTCGAGATCGGCAGCACCTCACCTTCCTTGAGGAACGAGGCGCCGACCTCGGCGCAACGGATCGTATAGAGCATCCGTTCCTGCTCGCCCCAGTCGGGCACATAGACGTTGGTCTTGACCACCGCATCGTGGAAGTCACCGAATGGAAACGCGTTCAGTGTCCACAGCGGCACGTCGATGGCCTGCATCGCCCCCCGCAACTGCGCGAGAGCGGCCTCGCTACTCGACAGCTCTTCTACCAGCGACCACGGCCACCAGCCCCCCAGACCAAAAGCGCGGCCCCGTTGCCGGGCTGCCTGGGCAATCGGCGCCGTATGGTCCCGCAGCGCAGACAGCTGGCTGACGAGATCCGGGGCCGGATGAACATTGCTGCAATATGTCAGACGGGGCTGGATCGCTGGCATGTTTCCAACAGTATCGAGAAGTCCGCACAGAAGAATGATGAGGATCCTGCTCGAATGCCGATAACTACCATGTCGGCGGGGACCTGAACCACCTGACCCCACCGCTTGGCCACCCAACCCACTTGCTAGATGACTGATACTCCACCCAGCCCAACGCAGAACGACGCGCAAGCCCACAACTTTCGTATCGCTGCGATTCGCAATTCGAGCTCGTATCGCCAAGCACACACGGACTCCGAGTTCATGCGGCGAAAAGAACTGCGCCCCGTTCGACTGCAACTCGAGCTTCTTAAGCCCGAGCTGATCCAAGATGAGCAGGGCGTCCGTTCAACAGTCGTCGCATTCGGTGGCACCCGGGTCATCGAACGAACGGATGCTGAAGCGCAACTTAAAGCCGCTAAGACCGAATTGGAATCCGACCAGAACGATCCAGACAAGCAACGCGCCGTACGTATCGCTGAAAACGTGCTCAAGAAGGCGCACTACTACGACGAAGCGCGCGAGTTCGGACGCATCGTGTCAGGCACATGCCAAGTCGATGACCAGTGCGACTACGTAATCTCAACCGGAGGTGGTCCAGGCATCATGGAGGCCGCCAACCGAGGTGCATTCGACGTTGGAGCGAAGTCGATCGGCCTCAACATCACGCTGCCGTTCGAACAAGAGCCAAACAGCTACATCACTCCAGAGCTGTGCTTCGAGTTCAAATACTTCGCCATACGCAAGATGCACTTCCTGATGCGCGCCAAAGCGATGGTCGCGTTCCCGGGCGGGTTCGGCACGATGGATGAGCTGTTCGAAACACTTACGCTGATCCAAACCAAGCGAATGGAGCCGATCCCGGTCATCTTGTTCGGCAAGGACTACTGGAGCCGCCTCGTCAACTGGGACCTCTTCATTGAAGAGGGCACGATCTCACCGAAGGACCTCGAACTGATCAGCTACGCAGAAACGGCGCAGGAATGCTGGCAGTTGATTCGTGATTTCTACAAGGACCGATCAGGGGAACAACTACCCCGCGGCCAGTAACTCCCATCCCGCAGGCACGATGCAGCGAGCAGACACGGCGGAGCGAAAGCCCCGGCGTAACGGAGAGATTGAGAGGGTCTCTCATCGATAGCTGGCACCGACAGCGCAGTCACCGGATGCGCGATCCGCTGGGCAAGCGTCCTTCCCATCGGCAGGGCCCCATCGACGAATCCACCGCCGGCACGGACGTTCACCGGCAGCGAGATCCGATCGTTCCGTTTCAGGGCTTACGAAAGCCCTAGTTCTGTCTTATCCTTTGGTGTGGCTGTCTAGCCCGCCCTGACCGAACCCTCGTGCGACCTCCATGCGTATCTCCAATCTCTACACAGCCGCTCGCCTCGCCTTCGCGAGTTCCGCGATCGCGCTGCTCAGCGTCTCTGCATCTACGCAAATCCAATCCCCACAGGCTACTGTCCGGCAGGCGCCACCAAGCCTGCTGTCAAAGTTCGACATCACACGCGGCACAGTCCAAACCATCCAGGTGATCCCACACCTGACGGGCGGCTTCATGCTCCCGGTGCAGGTGAACGGTCAGACGCGCACGATGTCGCTGATGCCGTATGATCTACGTGACCCCAACTTCAAACTGATGGTTGAAGATGTCACGGGCATTCATCAACAACCAACGCCACCGTGCGTTACGTATCGTGGCCAAGTGCTAGAAGACCAGAACATCTTGGTCGCGGCGACCGTGGTGAACGGGACCGTCACTGCCACCATGTATGAGCCAGGTGCTGGCCCTGGACTCCCAGGAAAGACCTGGGTCGTGCAACCGGTCAACAGCGTGAACCCACAAGTTGCGCCGACGGTGCACATTGTCTACGAAGTCTCCGACAACGCACAACTGCCTTACCAATGTGGCAACCTACCAACGCCGCCGCAGCCAGTGCTGCCGACAACCGGCGAAGACGCCATCCTAGAATGCGACATCGCCTGTGAAGGCGACCGCGAGTTCTGGCTCCTCAACGGCAGCAACGTCACGACCGCGCAGAACGACATCACGTCGGTGATGAACCAAATTGAGTTCATCTACAATCGCGATTGCGACATCCAGTACAACATCACGCAAATCGTCATCTCGACAACGGCCGTCTACTCATCGAGCGACGCCGGAACGCTACTAAACCAGTTCCAAGCTCGCTGGAACTCAGTGCACTCAAGCATCCCGCGCGACACCGCGCACCTGTTCACTGGGCGCCAGATGATCGGCAACACGATCGGCCTCGCAGCCGTTGGTGTAATCTGCAACGTCTCGCAAGCGATCGGCCTGTCGGAGTCGCGATACACATCAAACTTCTCCCTGCGCACCAGCCTCACCGCACACGAACTGGGCCATAACTGGAGTTCGGGTCACTGCAACTCACAGTCGCAGTGCAACATTATGTGTTCAAGCAACGGCGGTTGCAGTTCGCCTACACTGTTTAGCCCAACCGTCGTCAGCACGATCACCAGCTTCGCCGCTAGCCGTTCCTGCTTGACAGTCGTGCCAGCAACTCCGTTCATCACCACGGTCTCGCCGCAAACGGTGACGGTGTTCTCACCGGGTCTGGTCAACCTTTCAGGCACCGGATTCACGGGTGCTACCGGCTACAGCGTCGGCGGGCAAAGCTTCACGTCTGGTTTCAATGTCGTGAACGACAACTCGATGAACATCACGATTCCAACCGGCAACAATCTGGGCTTCCAGATCCTGAACGTGACGAACGCTGCGGGCACGAGTAATTCGAACATCATCATCTACTCCCCCACGTCACCGCCCAAGCTCGAGTTGACGTCCACGGTGCCGAGTTCCGGCGGCCTTGCCAGCTTCGACTTCGGTGGCACAGCTGGACGCTCCTGGTTCATGGTGCTCGGCATCACATCTGCGACCACGCCATTCCAAGGCTACCCGCTGCTGAACAACCCATTGCTGCTGACCAATGGCATCTTCAACACGCCACTTGGCATCAACAATCTAACAGTGCCCGTTCCTGGCGGGCTCGGCTTGCTGATCTTCCATGCGCAAGTCCTAGAAGCTGACCCGTCGCTGCCAATTGCCACTGGCACGTCGAACACTCGCATCATCATCCTGCTCTAAGAAAGACCACAGCAGACTGTGAGTGAACGGGTCTCTCAGATGAGAGACCCGTTTTCGTATGCACTCCGGGGATGCATTGCCGACAACACGGTGCCGCGCACGCAAGGGCAAACCGCCCATCACTGCGGGCAGTAATGGGCACCTGCGATTGAAAAAGACGCGCTCCACAGCGAGCGCCAGACGCTCCCACCACCGCACCCCGCGCCGCCCCAAAAAAGGGCTCAAAGACATGCGCTCTGGCCTCTGGAAATGTTGACCTCACTCCGTAGCCTCTAGGGCATGCTTCCGCACCGACAACCAGAGCTGCCTGTCAAGGCAACCGGTGTGCTCGTCGCAGATCGCTTCACTTGACCGACGCCTGCCGACTCGGCGGTGGCACGGTCGTGCTGCACTCACTCGTGATCTCGAACGAGTGAGGAGCAGGACTCAGGCACCGGACGACAAGGCTCCCGCCAACAGCTTCGGTCCCGACCAGTCACGTAAATGCAAGACCCGCGCGCATGCAGCAAAGGAGACAAGTGCTCCTGCTCTCCCTCTACGCCTCAAAGTCCGCCCACGACTAACTTGGCGGCCAACGACAAATTGGCCGGCGTCGATCGCCGCAAGTTCCTAGCTGGATCTGCGGCTGCAGCGGCGCTCGCAGGCAGCTCCACAGCCCAAGATCCAAAGAGCAACGTTCGCAGCGACCTGTTCCTCGAAAAGGAGCACTGGCAAGAACGTATGCAAGCGCCAGACGATGGCAAAAAATACGGCTGGGTCGTCGATGTTCGCCGCTGCTTTGGTTGCCATGGCTGCGAAGTCGCATGCAAAGCAGAGAATGACATCCCGCTTGGCAACTACATGCGCCAAACGATCTACCACGACTACGAGAAGCAAGAAGGTGGACTCGCGCGCATCATGGTGCCGATGGCCTGTCAGCACTGCGAAGACGCGCCATGCATCAAGGCTTGCCCGTGCGGCGCCATGCACAAGGGTGCCGGTGGCTCAGTACAAGTCGACTACGACAGTTGCTCAGGTCACGGTGCTTGCAAAGAAGCATGCCCCTACGGCGCGATCTACATCGACCCGGTCGCCAACCAGGCGATCAAGTGCCACAACTGCACACACCGTGTAGATGAAGGCATGGACCCCGCGTGCGTATCGACGTGCCCGAGCGAAGCGCTCTACTTCGGCGACCTCAACGACCCGGAATCAAGAGTTTCGAAAATGAAGTCGCGCCTCGAAGCAGAAGACAACCTCGGCCAACTTCGCCCAGAGAAAGGCACGATGCCGCGCGCTTGGTTCGCAGGCACCAAGGATCGACCAATCGAAGAATGGGAGCCGAAGATTCCGAGCGAAGGCGAGAGCTACCACAACGACGCCTACAGCGTCTACAAGTGGAAGAAGGGAGGTGCAGAATGAGTGTCGACCACAATCGCAGGAACTTCCTTCGCCTTTCGGCGGTGCTCGCGGCCGGCGGCACAGCGGCGGCATGCGCTGGTGGCCCACAAGGCAAAGGTACGGCCGGCAAGCAACCCGTCAGCAAAGAAGAGAGCTTGCTGGTTTGGCAACGCGGCAAGGGCGTCCCTTATGAAGTCGGCGAAACGCACATGCCCGGTGTATGCCAACTGCCTGGACCCAACCGCAAAGTGCGCTTTCCCGATCCGGACAAGTACCGCAACACCACGCAAGTGCACGGCATGTGCCAGCTGTGTTCGACGGTCTGCGGCATCACGGGCCACGTCAAAGACGGCCGCATTATCAAAGTCGAGGGCAACCCCAAAGACCCCAACTCGCGTGGCAAGCTGTGCGCGCGTGGTCAAGCAGCGCTCAACCATCAATACCACCCCGAGCGCCTGCTATACCCACTGAAACGGGTCGGACCGCGCGGTTCCGGTAAGTGGCGCCGCATCACATGGAACGAAGCCTACGACGAACTCGCCAAGCGCCTCCAAGACGTCAAGGCGTCCGGCAAGCCTGAAGAGTTCGCGTTCCATCAAGGCCGCAACCGGAGTAAGGACGCCGTCAACCGCTTCCTGCGCGCGTTCGGCACCAACACGGCGCTTAACCACCGCGGCCTATGCTCGGCGTCACGACGCGCGGCAGCACTAACGTATCTATTCGAGAGTGACTGGGATCTCGGCGACTACGAACGGTCCAAGTACATCTTGAACTTCGGTTCGAACATGTTCGAGGCCCATCAAGGTCACGTCGCCGGGGCGCAACGCATCCAGCGCGGTCGCTTCGAAAACGGAGCCAAGCTTGTGACGTTCGATGTGCGTATGTCGAACACCGCCGGCAACAGCGATGAGTTCTACATGCCCGCGCCCGGAACCGACGGCGCCGTCGCACTTGGCATGGCGCACACGATCATCAGCGAAAAGCTGTACGACGCCGAGTTCTTCAAGGAATGGGCCAACGTGCCGCTCGAAGAACTGTGGGAACAGATCAAGCAATACACTCCCGAGTGGGCCGAGAAGACGTCGACGATTCCTGCCGACACGATTCGCCGGATCGCGCGTGAGTTCGCCGCGGCCGCACCGGCCGCGACGACGATGTGTAACCGTGGCAGCAGCGCGCATATCAACGGCTATACCAACGACCGCTGCATCATCCTGCTCAACGTACTCGTCGGCTCGGTCGGCAAGAAAGGCGGCCTGTGCTGGATGTGGACTGGTGGCTACGACAAGAAGCGGTTCAAGGAACCGAAGATGCCGCCGAAGCCCAAGGTCAAATCGCTACTAGCCGACCCACCAGAGTTTGTGCTTAGCAACGTCTGGAACGGCATGAAGGTCGGCGAAATCGTCTACCACTACCTCCAGCAAGACCGCGCCAAGATCCAGATGTATATGTCGTACAATCTGGACTCCCCGATGACGTGGCCAGAGATGAACGTCACGCGCAACGTGCTGCTCGACGAAGAGAAGATCGGCTTCCACGTCTGCATCAACCCGTTCCTTAACGAGACCGCCTCGTTCGCCGACATGGTATTGCCATGGGCAACCTACATGGAACGCTGGGACGTGGACGCCCGCGGCGCCTACAATCTGAAGCCATACCTATCGATGCGCCGCCCGATGACCAAGTCGCTCGGTGAGGCCAAGGACATCCGCGAGATCTTTGCTGAGATCGCGCAACGCGTAGGCCCAGAAATGGCACAGTGGTATCCGGACGGCACAGACATCCGTTCTTACATGGCCAAGCACACCAAGGACGTGCCATACGACAAGTCGAAGTACAAGTCTTCGATGGAGTTCCTTGAGCAAGAGGGCGCCTACGAAGACCCGGAGCAGAAGCCCTACTTCGAGCCCTATATGGAACCGCTCTCCGCAGACGACATGGCTGGCAGCGAGACCGACCCCAATACCGGCATCATCATGAAGGACGGCAAAGGCATCGGCATCATGCACGACGGAAAGCCAGTCGTCGGCTTTAAGACGCCATCGCGCAAGCTCGAGGTAAAAAGCGACTTCGTGCCTATGCTCGGCCGGAACGAAGATGTCAGCAAGCTAGCGGCCATTGCCAATAGCAAGGGCAAGAACCGTGGCTCGCACCACAAGGGACACGAGTACGACATTCCGGCGTGGCCGACCTACACACAGGTCGAGGAACACGTTGGCATGAAGGATGACGAACTGGTCATGACATCGTTCAAGTGGAACGTGCACAACCATGGCCGCACCGCCAACCTCAAATGGTGCGCTGAGATCGTGCACTCCAACCCCGCTTGGCTGCATCCCGAGACCGCAGCGAAGTTTGACCTCAAGGACGGCGACTTCATCGAACTGAAGGGCTACCGCAGTAAGCACATCGACAATATGGCGCCCAAGCTCGGGCTCGGCCAAGGCGAAGTCGACGGCGTCTTGCGCCTACCAGTCATCATCACCAA
>Ga0315331_10002217_pt1 | contig 14763 bp, 15 predicted proteins | sample M160m34915metaG_FD_203456 | JGI IMG/M metagenome (GOLD analysis project Ga0315331, IMG submission 203456) | Ammonia-oxidizing marine archaeal communities from Monterey Bay, California, United States - M1 60m 34915 | ecosystem: Environmental > Aquatic > Marine > Intertidal zone | place: USA...
AAAATTCTGAGCGAAGTGTGCTGACAAGAAACAAGGGGAAGATGATTCCTTCAAACCCAAACAGGGGATGTGGGGGAGTTGACTCTTACGACTTAGATGCTACTGTTGATGGAAGAGGTTCGAAGGGTGCTTGTCATATATACAACAAGTTTAACTTGGACGGGGCTAGTAATATGTTTGTAGCTGAGTACGCGAGTAGGCCGCCGATGGCTAAGATATTCTATGAGGATGTACTGATGGCCGCTGTGTTTTATGGGTACCCGCTACTGATAGAGAACAACAAGTATGGTATCGTAAGGTACTTTGAATCAAGGGGTTATGACGGATACGTAATGGATAGGCCAGCCCACTTAAAATCTCCTAGCTCTTCGGTGAATGTAAAGACGAAGGGTATTCCTTCAAATTCACAGGACGTTATACAGGCTCACGCCTCCGCAATAGAAGACTACATCCACAATCATGTAGGTCTAAATGAAGACGGTGAACCGGGAGCGATGTACTTTAATAGGACGTTGGAAGACTGGGTTGGATTCAAGATAGACAAGCGTACAAAGTATGACCTTTCTATAAGTGCTGGTTTAGCTTTACTAGCTGCTCAAAAAGTCAAGGCAGAGAAAAAAGAAACCAAGTTTGACGAGAAGGTTTTCTTTAGAAGGTACAAGCTGAGTTAGGGGTCGCCGCATATTGTTATATTTGCACTTGAGGCCAACAAAATATTTCATGACCCAAGGGAGCAAAAATACCAAATACGGAAACTTTCCAGACCCCTTTGCGTCACCAGAACAAAAGCTAGGGAAGTCTTACGGTTTAAAGTACGCTAAAGCAATTCAGAGTCAGTGGGGAAATGGAGATTCGTCTACCTCTCTACTTAGTCAAAGAATGCAGGACTTTGAAAAGAACAGAGACTACGCTAACGGAACACAAGACACGTCTGTTTACAAACAGATTCTAAATGCTCTTGACCCAAACAATGGTGACGGGACTCTACTTAACTTAGACTGGAGCCCCGTTCCAATCATACCTAAGTTTGTAAAGGTAGTTGTCAATAGGATTCTTTCCAGAAAGCCATACCCATCTGTAGATGCCATCGACCCAATCAGTAAAGGGGAGAAGGACGAAGCAAAAGCTGAGGTAGAGGCTTCGATTAAAGACAAGGATTTATTAATGGAGGCTAAGTCATTAGGTCTTCAACCAAGGATTGACCCTGATATTCTTCCGGACACAACAGAAGAAGCGGAGATTTTCATGGAGCAAAACATGAAGACCAATGCTGAGATAGCTGCTCAGTTAGGGACGGCATTGACTTTAGATTGGAATGACTTTGACCAAACGATTTACAGGAGAGCTGTAGAGGATTTGGTTGTATGTGGAATGGGTGTAATCAAAAGAGAGAACGACCCTAACTACGGAATAACAACTAGGTATGTAGACCCTGCTTCATTCTTACATAGCCAAACAGAGGACCCTAATATGTCCGACTTGGTTTACGGTGCTCATGTAAAAAGAATAAGCATTCAAGAACTCAAGAGACAGGCTGGTAATCAGATATCAGAGAAGGAGTATGAAGAGATTGCTGGTTCTGTAAAAAGTAAGTCATACAACAACAAAGAGATTTTTGGTCAGAGAGGAATTGATAGAGCTTCAGGCACTAGCACGTTTGGATACGACGAGTACCTCATCGAAGTAATGGACTTTGAATTTCTTTCCGTTGACTGTGTTTATTATGAGAGTAAGGAGTCTCAATTTGGAAACTCTGGATTTTATTTTAAAGGTGGGGAATACAAAGAGCCAACAAGTTCTGTGTATGATAGACAGCCTCATAAGATGGAGAACCAGATGGTTTACGGAGGTTGCTTCGTTATGAACACTAAGGTTCTTTACAACTACGGTCCAAAGAAAAACATTCCGAAGAACGTACACGACCTAACTAAGGCTAGACTTTCTTATAGTGTTGCATGCACTAACCTAAGGAGAATGCGACCTAAGTCTATCGTTGGTGGTGTTATTGGATTCGCTGACCAACTACAGCTAACCCACCTAAAGATTCAACAGTCAATTGCTAAGGCTAAGCCTGACGGTATTCTTGTTGATATCGAAGGACTAGAGAATGTACAGCTAGGTCGCGGAGGAGATTTAGAGCCTCTCCAGATTCAAGACATATATGAACAGACAGGTGTGTTTTACTATAGAAGTAAGAATGCTGAGGGTGGTTTTCAGAATCCTCCCATTCGCTCTATTGAAAACAGCATAAGAAACATAAACGAGTATATAAACCTATACAATCATTACCTACGCATGATTCGAGATTCAACAGGAATCAATGAGGTGATGGATGCTAGCACCCCAAAGGGAGAAGCTTTAGTTGGTGTCAGGCAACAGGCTTTAGCAGCAGGTAATAATGCGTTATATGATATCACAAACGCAAGTCTTGTCTTGTACAAGAAGGTTTGCGAGGATGTAGTTAAGTGCTTGCAGGTAATACCAACGGACTGTGTTCTGTATCGTGTATATCAGAAAGCTATTGGAGAGAGAAGCATGGATATCTTAAGTAGCTTCAATGACTTGCCTATGTACAATTTTGGTATTCGTGTCGTTCAGGAAATGTCTGATGATGATAGAATATTTCTTGAGCAAAACGTTCAGGCTACTCTAGCTCAGAAAGAGATTGACCTTGAGGACGCGATGGCAATTAGACAGGTAAAGGATATTGACCAAGCTCAAAGGCTCTTGGCTGTTAAGCGGAAGAAGCGTATTGAAATGATTCAGAAGCAACAGCAAGCTAACATACAGGCACAGGCACAGGCTAATGCACAAGCTTCTCAGGTAGCTGCTCAGGCAGATATGCAGAAGATTCAGATGGAGGCTCAGATAGAAGCTCAAAAAATTCAGATGAAGGGACAAGTAGAAGTTCAGGTAGCTGCTGCTTTACATCAAATGAGAAAAGAGCTTGAGATGATTAGAGCACAAGCCAGCTTAGGATTCAAGACAGAGGACAAAGAGTTTAAAGAAAAGATTGAGACACTAAAAGAAGATAGAAAGGATAGCCGTGTAGTGAAGCAAGCTGTAGAGCAATCAAAGCTTATTTCTCAAAGACAGGGTTCAAGGGGTGAGCTAGAGGATTCATCTGTCCAAGGAAATCAAGACGTAATCAACGAACTATTTGGAAATGAGTAACGCTACTAAGATTAACCTAGACACCTCATCGAGAGTAGATGTAACTTGCAGAAAGGGGGATACCTTCTCTCTTCGATTAACCGTCACTGCCGCTGATGGAATTACAGTGGGGTTTGCTGCTGACGATATATTCTTGTTTCAAGTAAGAGACTCCGATACGGGTGATTTAGTTACTAACGGGTCTGATACCTTCACAGCAACTGTAGTTGCGGATGACACCCACCAAGGTGGGATAGATGATGGTGAAGGTGTAACCAACACGTCACTTAAATACATTGACCTTTCGGTATCTGCGGGCGTAATGAAAACCATGCCGTCTGGACTCTATGTATATGATGTTGAACAGAAGTCAGGTGCAGTTGTATCTACTTTGATTTTTGGCACATTGAAGGTGAACGAAGATGTTTCAATAACCGCGTAATGAAGCACCATGCCTGTAAGTGTAACCCAGCCTAAAAATGTAAAAGTATCTAGCCAACACGGTGACATCATTAAGGTGTCTATTGTTAAGGGTGGCTCGGATATTCAAGTAGTCACTCTTAATCAGGCGGCCAACAACTCTATCACTATTGCTGGAGCAATTGGTGCTGGTCCTGCTGGGGCTGACGGAAGTAGAGGATTACAAGGACCAACTGGAGAAACTGGTCCTGCTGGTCCTGCTGGAGCGCAAGGTCCCGCTGGAGCACAAGGGCCTGCTGGAGCACAAGGGCCTGCTGGTTCTCAAGGTCCCGCTGGTCCCGCTGGTCCCGCTGGAGCCGATGGTGCAGATGGTGCAGATGGAGCGGATGGTGCCGACGGTAGTGATGCAACAACTGAAACTCTAGACTCTGCAATTACTGTATTCTTACCAGACGGCGGTAACTTTGGAAAGTTTTCTCACACTGACCAGATAGTAGTAGGTGATGGTAATAAAACTGCCATCGACATAATTAGAGAGGCTCTTGTTCAGTTAGGGCAAATCCAAGCTCCTACGATAAATGTCACACCTAATAGTGTGGGCTTTAACGACACGCCTATTAGTAATGCTACAGCGCAGATACAAGCTTCTGTAACAAACCCTAATAGCTCTCAGGGCTCTACGATTACTTTCAAGTTTTATAAAAAGATTGGTAGTGGTGCGTTTAGTTTGATTCACACTCAAACTGGTGTTACTGGAGCATCAGCGAGTTACACCCACAGTGAGACCTATAGCTTTGCCTTCGCTACAGAGAACCCAACTAATGAGCACATCACTTGGAAAGTAAGTGCAGAGGAACCTGATAACGGTCAGGGTGAGGTGTTTAGCTCGGAGGTAGACTACGACCCCGTGTATATCTCACCAAGATTAATAAAGACCAACAACACAAACGGTATTGAGCTTCAGAGAAATTCCAATGCATTAGCTACGGTTTCATCAGACGAGACCGACTCCAATCGTCAGCTATACAACGGTGAAAGTAATCTCAAGTTTAAGGTTGAGGTTGAAACGAGCGGCGTAGCTCTGGATAGCTACGCGGTTTTAGATTCTAACAATGCTCTCGTTGGAAGTATAGTAGACATATCTGGTGAAAGTCTTGACTCTAATGGAAGAACCAGCACGTTTAGTATTGCTATAGATGATGGCGATGTCGCTATTGGCGATTCTAATACATACAAGGTAAAGATTTGGGATAGTGTAAGACCTTACTCTAGCTTGAGTTCTACTGAGTGTGACTTTGAATCTGCCTCCTACTCAGTAAATAGGGTTCCTGTTAAACTGGTTCTAAGCTCTACTGCTCTAACCACCTCAAGTACTGACTCAAATTTTCAGGACATGTACGATGGAGACACTTCCAACAACGGTGTTTCGTGCTACCCTGAAAACATAACTTCTACTGGTGACTTACTTGACGCTAACACGTCTCAGTTGAGTGTCAGTATGCTTGTAAATACTTCTCAGCAGACAGGAGATTACGTTTACGTCTTTGTTCCTTCATACTATTTTTCAAATGGTAGTGGGGGTTATCAGGATTTAACAGGAGGGGGTAATGTCAATCAAGATTTCTTTGAGGACTTTGGAGGCAACAACTACACGCAAAGAATAGAGAACCCCCCACAAACAACGGGTGATTTCTGGCTCCTGAAAGAAGCGTTAAATTTGCAAATTCAATTTGGTGCAGCCAACAATAAAATTCCATTTCATGTCCTGAGGCTCTATGAACCATTGGCTAACGTTGGTTTGAGAGGGAGCTATTACCTAATAAGAAATACGGAATCTTAAGATGCCAGAGTTTAACGGACCATTATCACATTCATCTGACTCTGCGAAGCTCCTTGAACTTGCCCTTCATCAAACTAGGGGTATTGGTTTATTCGATACTGTAGCTGAAAGAAACTTGTTGTCTTCCGCCAATAGGTCATCACCCTATTTGGCCTACATGTGCAATGACGACAAGCTGTATGTGTATGATGGACCTAGGGAATCCACAGCGGGTCTCGACGATAAGTTCCAGTCGGTAGGTAATTCGGATTGGACAGACACCTCCAACTGGAAAGAGGTGGGGGCAGGTGGTGGGATTGACAATGTTGTTGAGGACACTTCGCCTGAGCTTGGTGGAAACCTAGATGTTCTTGCTCGCTCTATAGTATCTAGTAGTAACAGAGACATAACCTTTACTCCTAACGGGACTGGTCATGTTAACTTAGATGGCGTTGTAGAGTTCAAGAGGTTCTCAAGCGGCTCAGAGCCAGAAGCTTTTCTTGGAGGCATGTATGCTGATGAGAACGACAACCTTTACTTCGGAGTTACTTCCGAGTAACACAAAACATCTTATCTTAGCAAAAAATTACAACCCCATATTCTCATGGCAGATTGGAAAAGAGTTCTGTTAGAAACAGACATCACGCAAACAGTAACGCAAGACAATACAGCTACGTCTCCTTCGGAGGATGCTGTTTTTGATGCTATTGCCAATGCTGTCAGTGGACTGACATCAAATGACGGTACTGTAACATCTGTCGCCGCAGGTTCGGGTATGACTCAGACTGGCACTAACAGTGTTAACCCAACACTCGATGTAATTGGCGGTGATGGTATTACTGTCTCTGCTGACGAGGTTGAAGTAGCCGTTGATAATGTTACTATCGAGCTGTCCGTGACCGACCCTGTTGGCTCTGGTGTAGTTAAAGCAAAGACAGCAGCTGTAGCCGACGGCAGCGCAGCCCTTGCAACTGGTGACCAGATTTATGATTTCGTTATCGCTCAAGGATACACGGGTGCGGTTAATTCAGGAACGACCAACCAGCTCACTGTTTCCGATGGTGCAGCGCAGGGTACGCCGACACTGAGTATTGTCACAGCAGCTGTAGCCGACGGCGGAACAGCTCTAGCCACGGGCGACCAGATTTACGATTTCGTTATTGGAATCACCGATGGCCTTTCAGGTGCTGACGGTACTGTAACTTCGGTTGCGGTTGATGGTGGTGCCAACATTACTGATACTGGCGGTCCAATTACGGTTGATGGTACTATCACTCTAAACCTCGACCAGAACTTGCTCTCTATGGTATCCATGAGCGGTGTCAATGGTGCGACCAGTGGTGATACCGACTTGTCGGGTGGAGACCTTACGTTCACTGGTGGTATCAGTACTGGTACGGCAATCGGTGGTGATATCTTCTTCAAGGCATCAGGAGTTGGTACAACCTCTAACATGGTTGCCAACGCGGTTGAGACAACTATGAAGATTGCGGCACCAACCGCCAACGGAGGTGACTCAGTTGTTACAATCTATGGTGACCTCGTTGTTAATGGTACCTCATCATCTATTGATGTACAGACTCTGACCGTTGAAGACAAGTCAATTATCCTTGCCGATGGCGCAGCAACTGCGGCCACTGCTGATTTGTCAGGTATATATGTGGACAGTAATAGTGTCGCAGTCAGCAGAGCTAATTTCCTTTGGGCCGACACTAACCTTGGAGTTGCTGGATGGCAGATGAAGGATGATGGGGGAGTCGGTACTACTCCAAACATGGGTGTCGCGGCACTGACTAAAGGAACAGCTGAACCAACCTCTAATATTATGCCAACTGGTGCTATGTTTTACAATGATGGCTCAGATGGAACGAAAGGACTTTATCTATACCTTGATTAATGGCATTACTAGGGAGAAAAAAAGAGGTCACTGGTTTTAACCCCAATGAACCTCTCTCTCAGCAGGAGGTAACCTTTATCTTAAAGACGTTGCACACTTGCACGTTCGAGGGTAAGGATGTACTTTTGCTGGCAGATGTAGTGAACAAGCTGCATAGTTTTTTGAAGTCACAATAAATTAAAAGCGATTACAATGAAATTAGAATTAAGTGAACTTTATTTGGTGAAGACCTCCGTTGAAAATCAAACAATCAAAGCGTCTGACTCTCACACTGTTAGTGCTCTTTTGGGTAAGATTGGAAAGGAATTTGAGAGGGTTCAAAAACTAGAACAAAAGAAGCAGCCATCCGGTAGCGTTATGGAGGCTGCAAAGTAATGCAACCTCATGGCGAATTGGAAAAAAATACTTACTGAGGATGACGGTAATCTAGCTACCGCTAACCTTACTCAACCTAGTGCTACCACAAGGTCTTATAGTCTTAACGGAGACACAAATAGGCTTTCCTTTAAAGGAGGTCTTGTACAGTTTTCCAACACCTCAAATACAGTAAGCCATCAGTTTGATAACGTTAATGGCATCTTCGACGCTAGGTCAGCCAAAGGAATTAGACTAAGCGACGGGGATAACGCACAGTATATAGACTTAAAACCTAAGTCTGAAGTCAGTGCCAGCTACACCATTACGCTTCCTAATGCAGTACCGGGAGCTGCAAACAAGATACTTGAGTCTGACGCTAGTGGAAACCTTGCTTGGATTTCTACACCGTCTGGAGGAGGAGGAAGTAGCACAACCATAAACAACAACGGTGACAATAAGCTTATCACGGGGTCAGGAACCGCCGATACATTGGAGGCTGAGGATAACCTGACGTACGACGGAACCAATTTAGCTGTTGCTTCGGGGGATGTTCATCTTGACAACAATAAGGGTTATTTTGTTAAAAACACGGGCGGCACTCCTAGAGTATTAGCTAAAGCAGATGCCAACAATGTTGCTGTATTTAACTCTGGGTTTACCCAGACACTTATTGGCGGGTCAAGCGGAATCGAACTAAATGGGCCAGTCACGGCAAATGAGTTTATTCAAGAGCATAGCTCTGGCCTCAGCTCTACTGGCGATTATGGAGCTGGAGCCGATATTACTTTTCTTGGGAGTTCTGGAACCTCTGTTGTTGCTGGAAAGATATATTACTACAACGGGACGACTTGGGCTCTTTATTCAACAGCTGTAGAAGCTTCTCAAACTTCCCTTTTAGGTATGGCAGTAGGAAGTACAATGAGCTCAGGATTCATCTTGAAGGGGTTTGTTCGCCCTTCATTGCTAAGTGCTCAACTCACAGCGGGTCAAACGGTGTTTTCTTCTTCTTCGAATGGCTCAGGTCAAGCAACTTCTACCGCACCAACTACAGGCTATCAAAGAATACTTGGACACGCAGTCAGCACTAGCGTTATTTATTTTAATCCTTCTGTCGAGCATATTGAATTAGCGTAATGGCATGCCAGATATTGAAAAGTACAGCGGAATAGACATGGCTGATATTGAAAAGATAAGCGGTGTTGATATAGCAACCAGCAGTGGTGGTGGAGGAACGCCATCCACCACACCCACAATAGACTTGACACAGGGGCTATTCGGTGCAGTCTCTGTGGAGGTGACGAATCACAGTACATACACAAATCCGAATTATTCAGCAAGTAGCAACGTCGGTGGAGTGACAACAGTGTCAGACGCAGATATTGACCATGGGCTGGAATCCGATAAATCACACATCACCGATACGTTACGATTCCAAGACTCGAGCACTACTTCTGGTCAAAGAACGTTTACACTGACGGCTCAAGATTACGGTGAAGAAGAAAGCGCATCTGCGACTGCGACATATAACATCGCAGGCCCGCCAGCATCCAGATACATTCGGATAAGAGGTGTGGATTCAAGCGGCACCAACAGCGCCTCCAGATTAGCAATATGGAACTTGAGGTTCTATACAGGAGCTGGCCAGACTGGAACAAGTCACCCAACAAATATGACGAGCGAAACAACAGATACAAACGGAGATAATTTCTATACGGTATCAGTTGGTCATGAATATTCTGGTTACGTTGGGTGGAAAGCATTCGATTCCAGCACATCAATTTTCCAAATGTGGTGGGCGCTTGGTTCGAGTGCTGCAAATAATTGGATTCAAATAAAATTTGATGACACAGAGTTCCCAACGCCACCAAGTATCAACAGCTTTGCTATCAGCCTGTACGCAAGCGGAAACTACGCAAACCACGTCGCGTTTGAAACAAGTGACGACGGCAGCACTTTCACGCAACGCGGAGTCTTTGCTGTCAGCAGCAGCTCGAACTCTCAACAAAACTTCGGGTGATGGAATACACCAAGAACCAAATAATCGCAGCTATCGACGCGACAGATGAAATGTGCTTCATTTTGCACGTATTAGGGACAGAGTATTGTGATGCTGTTTTCGTTGCTATGCAATTATCATACGACCAAGATGGAAGGCTGACGGAAGAAGACAAAGCAACTATAACGTCTTTGATGCCTTAAAAAGCCTTATCCTCTTTTTATTATCTTTGCTAAATGTCCAGTGCCTCAGATAAAGCTAAGAAGCTAGGTTTTAAAGGGGTCAACAAACCCAAGTTGACTAAAGGCCATGCAACAAAAAAAGCAGCTGTAGTTAGCACTCTTGGTCCCGGTCAAGAAGCTGGTGTTCTCATTCGCTTTGGAGACCAGAGCATGGGGAATAATTACAATGCTAAAGCAAGGGCTGCGTTTAAAAGCAGACATGCTAAGAATATTGCACGAAAGGGTAGTGCTGCATACTGGGCAAATAGATTCCTTTGGAAAGCAGGAGGTCATTCAAAGACCCCACCCAAAGGACAGAAAAAGAAATTTAAATAAATAGATATGAGTAAAGAATTAGAAGAGGCGATGGAGTCTGCTGGTTTTGCAATCAGTGATACTCCCCCTACACAAGAACCAACAGAGAATGTTACAGAACAGCCTGTACAAGAGCAAGCAGTGGTTGAACAAACTCCTGTTGAAAATAACGCACCTGTCGCGGAGCCTGAGGTTGAACCTTCAGTTCCTGTTCAGGAAGCGATAACAAATGAATCTGAATCAATCCCAGACATTGATGTCGATTCTGAAGTTCTTAGATACTTAAGCGAAAAGCTTGGGACTGAGTTCTCCGGATACGATGCTTTGACTGAGATGATTTCAAATAAACCCGTGGAAATTGACGAGCGCGTAGCAGCAATCAATGACTTCGTTAAGAAGACGGGACGCAGTCCAGAAGACTGGTATAAGTATCAGCAGTTGAACCCATCTGAAATGGATGACATGACAGCTGTACGTAACCAGATGGTTATTCAACACGACAACCTATCTCTCGATGAGATTAACATGCTCGTGGGGAATAAGTACAAAATGGATGCTGACCGATACGACGAGAACGAAGTCTCGATGGCTAAACTACAGCTTAAGATGGACGCGGAAACCGCACGGAAGTCTATCTCTGAACTGAGAGACGGGTATCAACTACCCGTAAATGAACAGGGAGAAACCGAAGCGCAATCCCCCATTACAGAAGATTGGCTGAAGACTATGTCTGCCGAGGTCCAAGATTTCGATGGTTTGATTTTTGAACTTCCATCTGGTGAGAAATTCACCTACGGAATCAAAGACGATTATCGAAAGGAACTGGTAGCAAAGAATACTCAGCTGGAGCAATACTTCGATGACTATGTGAGCGACCAAGGTGATTGGAACTTTGAGAAGCTTAATGCACACAGGGCACTGGTTGACAATATTGACAGCATCGTACAATCTGTTTACCAACAGGGTATGAGTGACGGTCAAAAGAAAGTTGTACAGACAGCGGCTAATGTGAGCAACGAGTCAGCCCAAAGAGACACATCTCAGCAGTCAGATGGTATCGCAGAACAGCTTCGCAATGCTTTAGGTGGGGGGTCAACAATGACTTTTAACATCTAAAAAACTTAGAACAAATGGCCCAACAACAACAAGGCTCAAATGCTATCAACGCACCAAAAGACGCAACGGATAACGCATTTAACTTAGGGGCACCAGTAGGGAAGTACGCTTCTCTAGGTGACCTTGCAAACAACCTCGCACCAGATGTGCGAAAAGACTTAGTAAAGACTTTTGGAAATCAGGGTATCTCTGGTCTCCTTGAGTTGATGGGTGCTACCAAAGCAGTCGGAACGGCTGACGAGGTAACATACTTCGAAGAAACTCGTCTTCACCCTAGCCAAGCGTTTACCGCTGGTGACGCAATCGCAGCGGGTGCTTCACAAGATTTTGCCGCTGGCGTTGCTGACCCAGCCGGGGCGAGTTCTGTAGACCAGTTGAATCTTCGTAAAGGAGACCTCGTTCTCGACTCAGCAGGAAAAGTTGCAATCGTTACATCTACCACTGTCGGCGATGGTGCTTTCACCATTAAGTCTCTAGACGGGGGGGACCTCGCCGCTGTGGGAGCAGCTGCTACCGGCACTTTCCCAATTGTAGGTAATATGTACGCTCAGGGAACAGACCAACCAAGCCGTTTCATTGAGTCTAACATCGTGAAGAGAACTAACCCCTTCGCTATCGTCAAGGAAAGCTACCAAGTAAGTGGTTCTGCCGCAACTAACATCGGTTATATCGACGTTGGTGGAGGAGACTACAGATGGTACATCAAAGGTGAGATGGATGCTCGTCAGCGTTTCCTAGACGCTAGAGAGTTGACTATGCTTTTGGGTGAAAAGACAAGCGTCCCAACCGGTATCGAGGGAACGGAAGGTTACTTCGCCGCTGTAAGAAATAGAGGTATTACTGGAGCCGCAGGAGACTTGGATAACATTACAGAGTTGGATACTACTATCGCTCTCTTGGATAAGCAAGGAGCCCCTGTTGAGTATGCAGCTATGTTAAACAGTAGCCTGTTTGCTACCTTCAACGGATTCGTTGCTGGAGAGGCTGACAATGCTGCTTATGGCACATTCAACAATGACTCTACCGCAGCTGTTAACCTCGGTTTCCAAAGCTTCGCTAGAGGTGGTTACACTTTCCACATGAAGAAGATGGGTCTTTTGAACAGCCCTAACTTGATGGGTAATGCTAACGGTGCGGCGGTAGCAAAAGGATGTTTGATTCCTTTGGCTAATGTTGTTGACCCGAAGACAGGTAATAAAGCACCTGCTCTAGAGCTTAACTATAAGGCTGCTAATGGATACAACAGAGAAATGGACCACTGGGTAACTGGTGGTGGTGTTCTTGGTTTCACTAACGACACCACTGACATCGCTAAGTTTCACTACCGTTCTGAATGCTGCTTGGTTACACGAGCTGCAAACCAGCACGTATTGATTAAGTAATCTAATTGGTAATGCGGGGGAGGGAATCGCTCTCCCCTTCATTATCTCCTAATTTAAATTTTATCAAATGGAACAGACTAAGAAGCGCGGGGGCAGACCGCCTAAACAAGAACCTGCAACAGCTCGGAAAAAATCTCCTACTATCAAGAGACAAATTCCAGACTTAGATAAACAAGCTAGGCTCTATGAATGTATTGACGGAAGCAACTTTATGAGAAGGCTACCCACTAAAAACATTCAGGTGTATGATGAGCCGTCTAATTCAGTAAGGGGTATTAGATATGCGCCTATGGAGAAGTCTATCTACATCGACGAACAGTCAGAAGGGGCTTTAATAGAACCCTTGTTTTTTGATAAAAAGTATTTGACAGTACCACCCACCCAACCTAACCTCAGGGCGTTTATGGACACACATCCGGGAAACGTAAAGAATGGCGGTAATATATTCAAGCTGGTTCAGAAAGATGAGAATGTAGAGGTTGACGTAGAGGAGGAGTTCAAGGTCAGCGATGCTATTTCTATTATCAAGAACAGACCGATTGATGAGTTGTTACCAGTGGCTATGGCACTTAACATCAACACCAATCAAAAGGACTTATCGATAAAGCATGCCTTGATTAAATACGCAAAGAATAAGCCAGACGATTTTATGTCTACGATTGATAGTCCGATGGTTAACGCTCGCTCAACCGTAGCTCAATCCATTGATTTTCAAATAATTGAGGAAAGAAACGGAGCTTGTGTTTGGTTTGACACAGGAAAGATGATTGTTTCTGTACCATTAGGTCAGGATATTATCGAGGTAATGACTAGATTTGTAATGACTGATAAGGGAGCTTCTGTCCTGTCGGAGCTGGAACGCCAGCTTGAGGCACTTGCTTAATCATCGGTATTCTCATCAGACGAAGGGGGGCATTAGCCCCCTTTCTTTTTCTGTATATTTGCTGGAGATTCCCCTCAACTATGGCAAGCGTTAGAGAAGTTTACAATGCACTGAAAGATATCGCAAACAAAGACCAGCGAGGGTTTGTTACACCTAGTCAATTCAATGCGTTTGCACCTATAGCTCAAACGAATGTGTTTAATAACATATTCAACAAGCTAGGCAATGCAGAAGTAATGAGACGTAGGGGTATCGACCCCGGCAGAGATAAGTCACTTGGCAAGCAAGTCAAGGAAGACCTTTCATTATTTTCAAAAACATCAGGAGCAATCACAAGAACCGTGGGTTCTCACTTTGCAAAACCAGATGACCTATCTAGGATTATTACAGTTAAAACGTTTGGAAGCATCCTAATGGATGTAAGCAGCTCTGTAACAATTCCAGTAGAGTATGATGAAGAAAAGCTTGAGTATGTACTTAACAGTAACCTCAGCAAACCAACTGAAGACTCACCTGTAGCCTTCTTAAATGATGAGGTCATGGTGTTCCCTGACAGCATTAAGAAGATTAGCGTAAGGTATTATAAGCAGCCAGAAGGACTGTTAGCCACAACGGGGGCGAGGACAGCTTCAATGCCTAAGTTTGGTTTCACTGTAACTAACAACAAGGAGGTGTACACAGCTTCCACTAGTGTTGATTTTGAGTTACCTGAGCACTACATACCAGAGCTTGTTGAGGAGATGGCTAGACTCATTGGTGTTAACCTGCGTGATGCCAGCATCTACAACTACGCAGAAGGACAGAAACAAAAGCGTTGATAGATGGCAAGGAACTTAGTTACAGTAGAGCAGGTAGTCAATGACTTTGTACTGACGCTCGATTCAGATGATTACGTAAACAATGTTTCTGACGTTGTTATTAAAAACGTTGCACTCAGGGGAATCCGGGAGATGGGCTTTGACATGCTTAAAAGAGTAAGGTCAATCAAACTCACAAAGAACTCCAATGATACAGTTACGTTGCCCGATGACTTTGTCTCTCTGATTAAGATAGGTATCGTGGGTAATGATGGATTGGTTAGTGTGTTCGGTGAGAACAAAAACATCAACTACTCTCAGAAGTATTCTACTGATTCGTCTGGCAATATCATCGACACTGATGGTGACGGGATTGCTGATAGGGTTGATTCAAAGTCGGGTTCCAC
>Ga0315331_10002219_pt1 | contig 14761 bp, 13 predicted proteins | sample M160m34915metaG_FD_203456 | JGI IMG/M metagenome (GOLD analysis project Ga0315331, IMG submission 203456) | Ammonia-oxidizing marine archaeal communities from Monterey Bay, California, United States - M1 60m 34915 | ecosystem: Environmental > Aquatic > Marine > Intertidal zone | place: USA...
GCGCACAAAGAGAGACAGAAAAAAGAAAACGTTTAACGCTAACGGAAGAACGAAAAATGGTTGATATGGAAAATATCCCGGTTGCGGGATACGACCGGCTGGAACTGCTGCAGATCGCCGATGCGGTTGCGCGGGAAAAATCGATTGAGGCCGAAGAAGTACTGGAAGCCATGGAAATGGCTATCCAGAAGGCGGCGCGGTCCAAATACGGGCTCGAGCATGATGTCCGCGCGGAAATCGATCGCAAAAGCGGCGATATCAAGCTTGCCCGTTATCTCGAAGTGACCGACGAGATCGAAAACGAGGTCACGCAGGTGACGCCGAAGGAAGCGCAGACGATGCAGGAAGGCGCGGTTGCCGGCGACTTTATCATCGATCCGCTGCCGCCCATCGATTTCGGCCGCATCGCTGCACAGACCGCCAAGCAGGTCATCGTGCAGAAAGTGCGCGAAGCCGAACGCAAGCGCCAGTACGAGGAATACAAGGACCGCGTCACCGAAATCGTCAACGGCATCGTCAAACGGACCGAATTCGGCAATATCACTGTCGATCTTGGCCGGGCTGAAGGCGTTATCCGCCGTGATGAATCCATTCCGCGTGAATCCCTGCGCCCCGGCGACCGCGTACGCGCCTATATTTACGATGTGCGCGAAGAAGTGCGCGGCCCGCAGATTTTCCTATCACGCAGTCATCCCCAGTTCATGGCGAAACTGTTCGCCCAGGAAGTGCCGGAAATTTACGACAGCATTATCGAGATTAAATCGGTCGCCCGCGATCCGGGCAGCCGGGCCAAGATCGCCGTGCTGTCGAACGATTCCAGCATCGACCCGGTCGGTGCCTGCGTCGGCATGCGCGGTAGCCGTGTTCAGGCGGTCGTTGGCGAACTGCAGGGCGAAAAGATAGACATCATCCAGTGGTCGCCCGATCCCGCGACCTTCATCGTCAACGGGCTTGCCCCTGCCGAGGTGACCAAGGTCGTCCTCGACGAAGAACAGATGAAGATCGAGGTCGTCGTCCCCGACGATCAGCTCAGCCTTGCGATCGGCCGCCGCGGACAGAACGTGCGCCTCGCCTCGCAGCTGACCCAGTGGGACATCATGATCCTGACCGAGGAAGAGGAATCCGAACGCCGCCAGGAAGAGTTCCGGACGCGGTCCCAGATGTTCATCGATGGCCTCGATGTGGATGAAGTGCTGGCCCATCTGCTCGTCACCGAGGGTTTCTCGAGCATCGAAGAGGTCGCTTTCGTGCCGGTGGAAGACCTGTTGTCGATCGAAGGGTTTGACGAGGATATTGCCGAGGAACTGCGCAATCGCGCGAATACGTTCCTGTCGGAAGAAGAAGAACGCCTTACCACGGCGCGCCGCGATCTCGGTGTCGCCGACGACCTCGCATCGATTGCCGGCGTGTCGCCCGCGATGCTGGTGACTCTCGGCGAAGCGGGAATCAAGACACTCGACGATCTGGGCGATCTTGCCACCGACGAGCTGAACGATCCCGGCAACCGCGAAGGAGAAAGCCGCGGTATCCTTGCGGATTACAACCTCGACGAAGACCAGGCGAATGCGATCATCATGGCCGCCCGTGCCCACTGGTTCGACGATGAAGAAGAACCTGCGGAAGCGCCGGCCGAGGCCGCTGAAGAGAATAAGGAGAGCTGATCGCCCGGTATGACCAGTTCCGTCAAAACGATGCCCGAACGACGCTGCATTTACACACTCGAGAAGTCTTCGCGCGTGCAGATGATCCGTTTTGCGGTGTCGCCTGACGGGGTTGTGGTGCCGGATCTGGAAGAGAAGCTCCCGGGGCGCGGATTGTGGTTGACCGCGCACGGGGATATAATAAGGAGGGCCTGTGCCGAGAATGCGTTCTCGAAGGCGGCGCGCCGGAATGTGACGGTACCGGCGGACTTGCCCGTTCGTCTTGCTGCGCTGTTGAACCGACGCTGCCTTGACCTTATCGGCTTGGCGCGCCGCTCCGGGGCGGCCGTGGCGGGGTTTGAAAAGGTTCGCGCGGCGCTCGATGCAGGCGACATGGCGCTTCTGATCGAAGCGACGGACGGCGCCGACGATGGACGCGAAAAACTTGCCCGACGGGCATCCGGTGTGAAAACGCTGTCCATGTGGACGGCGGATCAACTCGGTGTGCCGTTCGGGCGTGACAGAGTCGTGCACGCGGCTCTTCTCGCAAACGGTCTGGCAGACCGTTTGGTGCGGGAAGCGCAACGGTGCGAAGGAATGCAGATTGAAGGTGCCGGTTTTGGCGCTGGACTAGAGTTGCAGGAAAGCTGACGGAAGATGACTGACAAGAAAGACGACAGCCCCAAGAAGAAGTTGTCCCTCTCGCGCCCCGGCAAGCTCGAGCTGAACAAAACCGTGGATGCAGGGCAGGTTCGCCAGAGCTTCTCCCATGGCCGCACCAAGGCCGTGGCGGTTGAAGTGCGCCGTAAGCGTACGTTCAAGCAGGCCGATGACGGCGCGATGACGGAAATTCGCGAACAGGCGCCGGTCGAGGAAGCGCCCGTGGTCGAAGCACCCGTCGAACAGGTGCCGGAGAGGAACGTCGAGGCCCCTGCCCGCACGTTGACCGAACAGGAACGCGCTGCCCGCACGCGCGCGCTTGAAGGCGCCCGGCAGACCGAAACCGAGATCGCTGAAAGCCGCGCCGAACGTGAGGCAATGGAATCGCGCCGCCGCGATGAGGAAGCTACCGCGCGCGCGCAGCAGGAACAGCGCCGCAAGGAAGAAGAAGAGCGCCGCCGTCTCGAAGAGGAAGAACGCCATCGCCTCGACGAAGAGGCTGCCCGCCGTGCCGCGGAACAGGCTGCACGTCTGGAAACGCCCGACCCCGGCGCCACGGATACGGCCAAGCCTAAACCGAAACTGAAGACCGAAACACGTGCCATCGAGCCCGAGGAGGAAACCTCGGGCCGCCCCGGCAAGCCGGATGCCAAAAAACCCGCGCCCCGGCGTGGAGATGCGCGCCGCCGCGGAGGCAAGCTGACGATTTCGCAGGCCCTGAACGATGAAGAACGCCAGCGCAGCCTTGCCTCCGTCCGGCGCCAGCGCGAACGTGAAAAGCGCGCGGCATCAGGACCGAAAGAATCCGTCAAGGTTTTCCGCGAAGTCATTATTCCCGATACCATTACGGTGCAGGAACTGGCCAATCGCATGACCGAACGTGCCGGCAACATCATCAAGGCGCTGATGAATAACGGCATCACCGCGACAATCACTGAAACGATCGACGCTGAAACCGCCGAGCTGGTGGTCACCGAATTCGGCCATACGCCCAAGCGCGTATCCGAATCCGACGTTGAAATTGGCCTGAAGGGCTCTGACGACATGGACGAAAACCTGCAGCCGCGTCCGCCGGTTGTGACCATCATGGGCCACGTCGATCACGGCAAGACCTCGCTGCTCGATGCGTTGCGCCAGACGGATGTTGCGGCACGCGAAGCCGGCGGTATCACCCAGCATATCGGTGCCTATCAGGTGAAGATGGCCAGCGGGGACAAGATCACCTTCCTCGACACCCCCGGCCATGAAGCGTTTACCGCCATGCGTTCGCGCGGCGCGAATGCTACCGACATTGTCGTCCTGGTCGTGGCTGCCGATGACGGTATCATGCCGCAGACGATTGAGGCCATCGATCACGCGAAGGCGGCAGGCGTGCCGATCATCGTGGCGATCAACAAGATGGACCGTCAGGATGCGAACGCCGACCGGGTGCGGAATGAATTACTGTCGCACGAACTGGTGGTCGAAAATCTTGGCGGCGACGTGTTGTCGGTTGAAGTGTCGGCGATCGAAAAGACAAATCTCGACAAGCTTGAAGAAGCGATCATTCTTCAGTCGGAAATTCTCGAAATCCAGGCAAACCCGGACCGTGCCGCCGAAGGCGTCGTGGTGGAAGCCAAGATCGAAACTGGGCGCGGCTCGGTTGCAACCGTGCTTGTTCAGCGCGGCACGCTGAAAGTCGGCGATATCGTCGTCGCGGGCGCCGAATGGGGCAAGGTCCGGGCGCTGGTCGATGACACCGGTGAGCGCACTAAGGAAGCCGGACCGTCAATGCCGGTCGAACTTCTGGGGCTGAACGGCACCCCCAAAGCGGGTGACGAATTCGGCGTTGTTGAAAACGAAGCGCGTGCGCGGGAAATCACCGAATTCCGCCAGCGGCGGGATCGCGATGCCAAGGTTCATGCCGGCGCACGCGGCACGCTCGACGAGATGTTCGATCAGATCCAAGCGGGTGAAGTAAAAGAGATCCCGATTGTCGTCAAGGGCGATGTCCAGGGCTCTGTCGAGGCGATCGTGCAGAGCGCGCATAATCTCGGCACCGACGAAGTATCGGTCAAGGTTCTGCATACCGGGGTCGGCGCCATCAACGAATCCGACGTCACGCTGGCGCAGGCGTCTAAGGCGCTTCTTGTCGGCTTTAACGTCCGTGCCAACAGTCAGGCCCGTCAGCTCGCCGAAGCCGAAGGCGCAGATATCCGCTACTACGCGATTATTTATGACCTTGTCGACGACCTGAAAGGCATGCTCAGCGGCATGCTGGCGCCCCAGATTCGCGAGACGTTCCTCGGCAATGCGAAGATCAAGGAAGTCTTCAACATCACCAAGGTCGGCCGCGTGGCCGGTTGCGAGGTTGTCGAAGGCGTTGTGCGGCGTGGCTCAAACGTCCGGCTGCTGCGCGACGATGTCGTGATCCACGAAGGAAAATTGTCGACCCTGAAACGCTTCAAGGACGAAGTCCGCGAAGTCACGCAGGGATTCGAATGCGGCATGGCCTTCGAGAATTATCACGACCTTAAGGACGGCGATGTCATCGAATGTTTCGATGTCGAGGAAATCGCCCGTACCCTTTAATCAGTCGGGCAACCAACGTCGGAAATTAGCGGAAGAGTGCGATGAAGCGCGGTGAATCCAGGCCCCGCAGTCAGCGGCAGCTGCGTGTCGGCGAAGTTATTCGCCACGCACTGGTTCAGTTGCTGGACCGTGGCGAGGCAAACGATCCCGGTCTTGACGGCGTGTCCGTCACCGTTACCGAAGTGCGTGTCAGCCCCAATCTGAGAAACGCGACGGGATTCGTGATGCCGCTGGGCGGCACCGACAGTGAAGAGATTCTTGAAAGCCTGAATCGGGCGTCTTCGTTTTTCCGCCATCGCATCGCTGGTGAAATAGACCTCCGCCGCCTGCCGACCCTGTCTTTCGAAATCGATGACAGTTTCGACAATGCCGGCAAGATCGACGCCCTGCTGCGCAATCCGGTCGTTGCCGCAGATATTCAGGCGGCCGATAACGATCCTGACGCTGAAGATGATGCGTCTGCGCCGGTCGTGCCCGAAGCCGATAAAAGTGGCACGTAAACGCCGCGGGCGGCCGATTCACGGGTGGGTTGCCGTCGACAAGGATATCGGGCTTACATCCACGCAGGTGGTCGGCCGTATCCGCAGAATATTCGATGCCCAGAAGGTCGGTCACGCCGGCACGCTCGACCCATTGGCCACCGGTGTGCTGCCGATCGCGTTGGGCGAGGCGACAAAAACAGTCCCCTACGTCATGGATAGCGCTAAAGCTTACCGGTTTACCGCCTGTTTCGGCGAAGCCCGCGATACTGACGATCTAGAAGGCCGGATTATTGCGACAAGCGACGTCCGACCCTATGACGCCAATATCCGCGCCGCCCTGCCATCCTTTACCGGAACCGTTTCGCAGGTGCCCCCCGTCTATTCGGCCATCAAGATCGCCGGCGAGCGGTCCTATAAACGCGCCCGGGACGGCGAGGGGCAATTGCCGCCTGCGCGGGACGTTCAAATCGCGCGTTTCGAGCTGGTCGATCGCCCGGGTCGCGATCATGCGGTGTTCGAAGTGGACTGCGGAAAGGGCACCTATATCCGCAGTCTTGCACGGGATCTGGGCAAGATGCTGGGGACCGAGGCGCATGTCTCGGAATTGCGGCGAACCCTGTGCGGACCGTTTTCCGAAAATGATGCGATTTCGCTGGATAAGCTGGCCAAATCCGTGCTATCTGCCCCTCCGCAAGATAGCTTGCTGCCCGTTACGACCGCGCTGGACGACATCCCGGCGCTGGCCATGACGGATACCCAGACTGACCATCTGCGTCATGGACGCGCGGTCCGGGTGCGAAGCGGCAGTACCATTTTCGTCGATGCGAACCAGTTGGACGCAATACGCGACGGAGATTTGCTGTGTGCCCTGTCGGGGGATACCCCGGTCGCACTCGCCCGTCTCTTCGGAGAGGAAATTCGGCCGGAACGGGTGCTTAACATCGAATGTGCCGAGGACGGCGCGGAAACGGAGTAGACGATGTCGATTACGCAAGAGCGCAAAGGCGAACTCATCAAGGAATATTCCACCGGCGAATATGATACTGGTTCGCCCGAGGTGCAGGTTGCAATCCTTTCGGAGCGCATCGGCAATCTCACGGAACACCTCAAAGAACACAAAAAAGATTTCCACTCGCGTCGTGGCCTGCTGATGATGGTTGGTCAGAGACGGCGCCTGTTGGACTATCTCAAGCGCAAGAATCAAGCGCGCTATGAGACGCTGATCGGTAGCCTCGGACTGCGGCGCTGATCATTACCCCGTATTCGGTTTGACGTTTAAAGCCGGCCTGCAATTCTGCGGGCCGGCAGTTGCGCTTTACCGGTTCGGGTAAACGGATGTGGCCATGGGGGCCGCATAAAGTCCGGCAAGGGTCGAACGCCCGCCGGCCGCATCACGGCAATCTGCCGATGCGAAACCCGGTCCGGCCGCATAGGGCGGCGGACCTGAGGAAGGAATGGAAAATATGTTCACCGAACACCGTAAGGAAATTGAATGGGGCGGACGTCCGCTTATCATTGAAACCGGGAAAATCGCCCGGCAGGCTGATGGGGCCGTGATGGTTACCTATGGCGGCACGCAGGTTCTCTGCACCGCCGTGGCGCAGAAAGCGCCAAAGCCGGGGATCGACTTTTTCCCGCTGACCATCAACTACCAGGAAAAGACATTCGCCGCCGGCAAGATTCCGGGCGGCTTTTTCAAGCGCGAAGGGCGTCCGTCCGAAAAGGAAACGCTGACGTCGCGCCTGATCGATCGCCCGCTGCGCCCGCTGTTCGCCGGGGGCTTTCGCAATGAAACCCAGGTGATCTGCACCGTGATGGCGCATGATCTCGAAAACGATCCGGATATCGTGGCGCTTGTCGGCTCGTCCGCGGCGCTGACGATTTCGGGAATCCCCTTCATGGGTCCGATCGGGGCCGCCCGTGTCGCCTATATCGATGGCGAATACGTGCTGAACCCGCTGCAGGATCAGATGGGCGATACCGACCTCGACATGGTCGTTGCCGGTACCGCGAATGCGGTCAACATGGTGGAATCGGAAGCTAACGAGCTTTCCGAAGACGTCATGCTGGGTGCGGTAATGCATGCCCACCAGGGCTTCCAGCCGGTGATCGACATGATCGTCGAACTGGCTGAACTGTGCGCTAAGGAGCCGTGGGATATCCCGCAGGCCCCCGATGACGAGGCCGATCTTCTGGCCCGTGTCAGCGCTGCCGCTGAAGCTGGACTGCGCGACGCCTATAAGGAAACCGTCAAGCAGGCCCGCGTCGAAAAGATCAGCGCCGCCAAGGCCGATGCCATGGCGTCCTTTGCCGATGATGACGACGATATCAAGGAACGTGCCAAAGGAATGCTGAAGACGGTCGAAAAAGACATCGTCCGGAACGCGATCCTCGATACCAAACAGCGTATCGACGGCCGCGATCTCGAAACGGTGCGCCCGATCGAGTCCGAAGTCGGCATTCTGCCGCGTGCGCATGGCTCGGCCCTGTTCACCCGGGGCGAAACCCAGGCGATCGTGACCGCGACGCTCGGCACCGGCCAGGACGAGCAGATCATCGATGCGCTCGAGGGCGAATACCGCGAGCACTTCCTGCTGCACTACAACTTCCCGCCCTACTCGGTCGGTGAAGCCAGTTTCCTGCGTTCCCCGGGACGCCGTGAAATTGGCCACGGAAAGCTCGCCTGGCGGGCGATCCGGGCGCTGCTGCCAACCAAGGAAGACTTCCCCTACACGATGCGTATCGTGTCGGAAATCACCGAATCCAACGGTTCGTCCTCAATGGCGACCGTCTGCGGAACGTCGCTTTCGCTGATGGATGCCGGGGTGCCGCTGCGCCGTCCCTGTGCCGGTATTGCGATGGGTCTGATCAAGGAAGACGAACGCTTTGCGGTCCTGTCCGACATTCTCGGCGACGAGGATCACCTCGGCGATATGGACTTCAAAGTGGCGGGTACCGAAGAAGGCATCACGGCGCTTCAGATGGATATCAAGATCACCGGTATCACCGAAGAGATCATGCAGGTCGCGCTCGGCCAGGCCAAAGGCGGCCGCATGCATATCCTCGGCGAGATGTCCCGTGCGCTGACGTCCGGACGCGAAGAGGTCAGCGATTTCGCACCGCGGATCACGACCTTCCAGATTCCCAAGGACAAGATTCGGGAAGTCATCGGTACCGGCGGCAAGGTTATTCGCGAAATCTGTGATGAAACCGGTGCCAAGGTCGATATCGAAGACGACGGTACGATCAAGGTATCGTCGGTCGACAACGCGGCCAGCGAGGCTGCGGTCAACTGGATCAAGGGTATCGTCGCGGAGCCGGAAATCGGCGTGATCTACACCGGTAAAGTGGTGAAGGTCGTCGATTTTGGCGCGTTCGTGAACTTCATGGGGTCCCGCGACGGGCTGGTGCATATTTCCGAACTGGAAAATCGCCGGGTCGACAAGGTCACCGATGTGGTCAACGAAGGCGACCAAGTCAAGGTCAAGGTTCTGGCCGTCGACGACCGTGGCAAGGTTCGCCTGTCGATGAAGGTTGTCGACCAGGAAACCGGCGCCGATCTTTCCGAAAAGGCCGCTGAAGAAAGCGACGCCTGAGCCACTAAAAACGGTATTCACGCCCGGACGGCAATTATTTTGCCGTCCGGGCGTGGCCGTTTTCAAAAGGCTTCATATAATAATGTTAGTACGGAACGTGCGTCCGGGAGATAGATTCTGAAACCGCTGCCACCGCTTGTCATCTCCGGCAAGGAGGTTGCCCCCCTTGTTGAGGGGGGCAAGGGCATTGCTGTGTCGAACGGTGAGAGCTCCGGCGCCTGGGCGGCGGCGGGCGGAGTCGGCACGTTCTCCGGCGTAAACGCCGATTCATACGATGAAAACGGCAGGCTGATCCCGGTCACCTACCACGGACGGACACGGCGCGACCGGCATGAAGAACTGCTGGCCTATGCGATCCAGGGCGGCATCGCTCAGGCCCGTATCGCACACGATATGGCGGGCGGCGAAGGCCGCATCCACATGAACGTCCTGTGGGAAATGGCCGGTGCCGAACGCGTGCTGCACGGTGTTCTAGGTGGCGCCCGGGGTCTGATCCACGGCGTGACCTGCGGAGCCGGCATGCCCTATAAAATTGCCCAGATTTCTGCTGAATACGGCGTCTATTACTATCCGATCGTGTCATCAGCCCGGGCGTTCCGGGCGCTGTGGAAACGGTCCTATAACAAATTTCCGGAATGGCTGGGCGGCGTGGTCTATGAAGATCCGTGGCGTGCCGGCGGCCATAATGGGTTGTCCAACAGCGAAGACCCCAATATTCCCGAAGACCCGCGCCCGCGCGTTGCCGAATTACGGACGGTAATGAACGAGCTCGGGCTGAATGCTGTGCCGATCGTCATGGCCGGCGGTGTCTGGTTCCTGCGCGACTGGGCGGACTGGATCGATGATCCTGCGGTTGCCCCTGTTGCCTTCCAGTTCGGTACACGGCCGCTGCTGACGCAGGAAAGCCCGATCTCGGAAGAATGGAAACGCCGCTTGCTCGGTCTGGAAGAAGGCGATGTCTTCCTCAACAAGTTCAGCCCGACAGGGTTCTATTCGTCGGCGGTGCGCAATCTGTTCCTAAAAGAGCTGAAAGAACGGTCCGACCGTCAGATTGCTTTCCTCGAAGAGCCGGTCGGCGAACTGCACAAGGAATTCAAAATCGGCGCGCGCGGACGGATTATCTACGTCACCGCGGCGGATAAGGAACGCGCCGAGAAATGGATTGCCGCCGGCTTTACCGACGGCCTGCGGACACCCGATTCAACGGTAATTTTCGTTGCTCCCGAAAAGGGAAAGCAGATCCAGACTGATCAGTCCGAATGTATGGGCTGTCTGTCTCAGTGTCAGTTTTCGAACTGGGCGCAGAACGAATCCGGCACCACCGGGCGGCGGCCGGATCCGAGGTCCTATTGTATCCAGAAAACGCTTCAGGATATCGTTCACGACGGCACCGTCGACGACCAACTGATGTTCGCCGGCCACAACGCGTACAAGTTCAAGGACGATCCGTATTATTCGAACGGATTCATCCCGACGGTAAAAGAACTGATCGACCAGCTCCACACCGGCAATTAGACTGCCGATTCGCTTGCGATCGCGGCGTTTTCACGCCCTTCAGTTTGGACTAATTCCAAACATTCGAATTGCCCCTTGTGTTTTTTGACTTTAAAAACGCCGCCAGACATCCTATATCTGAAGCATGGATATGCAAACGACCCCTCCACGGCCGTTTACCGGCGTCATTGCGCGCCTGAAGCAAGCTGGTCTTCGCCCGACGCGGCAGCGAATCGCATTGGCCAAAATACTGTTCGAGACGGAAAACCGTCACGTGACGGCGGAAGATCTGCATGCCGAGGCGCGGGCCGCCGGTGTCAGCGTCTCATTGGCGACAATCTATAATTCGCTGCATCAGTTTACCGTAGCGGGTCTGATGCGCGAGGTTGTGGTCGAGGCCGGCCGGTCCTATTTCGATACCAATACCGGTGACCACCATCACTTCTTTCACGAAGACACGGGCACGCTCGAAGATATTCCCAGCGACAAGATCAACGTGTCCGAATTGCCCACTGCCCCTGCCGGAAAGTCGGTTCAGCGGGTCGATGTGATCGTCCGGATCGGCGCCGATACATAACGGCGTATCGGCGATGGTAAATCGCTCGAATTACTTCCCTGGAATCATTCTAATCTATTGACTGCGCGTGACGTCCAGCCTATATTCTCCATGGTCGCTATCCGTTTGGGTGGTGCGAGATCGGGATGAAACCGTCAGTCCTGTTTCAGAACCCCGGAACGACCGACTTCATAACCAGAAACAAGGAGGGTGACATGCCGTCACTTGGTGGAACAAAGACCGAGAACAACCTGAAAGAGGCCTTCGCAGGCGAATCCCAGGCCAACCGGCGCTATCTCTATTTCGCACAAAAGGCCGACGTCGAAGGCTATAACGATGTCGCTGCCGTCTTCCGGTCCACGGCCGAAGGCGAAACTGGCCATGCGCACGGCCATCTCGAATATCTCGAGGAAACCGGCGATCCCGCGACGGGTGAGCCGATCGGCTCGACCTCCAACAACCTGAAAGCGGCAGTTGCCGGGGAAACCCACGAATACACCGACATGTATCCGGGGATGGCCCGCGAAGCCCGCGATGAAGGTTTCGATGAGATCGCCGACTGGTTCGAGACCCTTGCCAAGGCAGAACGTTCGCATGCCGGACGTTTCCAGAAGGCGCTCGACGAGCTCGACTGAACGCCGACGGCGGCCGGCGCGCCCTGACAGGCTCGCCGGCCGATACCGGAAACGGCTGTGTGGCGCGATGCGTGTGTCCACACCCGACACCGACTATTTCAAACCAAAATCGATCGAGGACAATCAATGTCTGAAGGCAGCCTTGGAGCGCCGGAGCGCCACTCTATTCCGTGGCAGGAACCGGATTTCTATGACGAAGAGAAGCTCGATGCGGAACTACGCCGCCAGTTCGATATCTGCCATGGCTGCCGGCGCTGCCACAATCTGTGTGATTCGTTCCCGCTGCTCTTCGACCTGATCGACGAAGCCGAGAGCATGGAGCTCGACACCGTCGATTCCAAGGATTTCAAACCGGTCATCGATGCCTGCACGTTGTGCGATATGTGTTTCATGACCAAGTGCCCCTACGTGCCGCCGCATGAATTCAACCTCGATGTGCCGCATCTGATGCTGCGCTATCGCGCGGTTGAGCTGAAAAAGGGCTATGTTCCGTTCGTTGTAAAACAGATTTCGAAAACCGACCGTAACGGCAAATTGGCAGGCGCCGTCGCGCCGCTGTCGAACTGGGCGACCCGCACCGGCAACAGCTTGACACGGCCGGCAATGGAAGCGGTCTCCGGTATCGACAAGCATGCCGTCCTGCCGAATTTTCATGGCAAGACCCTGACCGCCCGCGCAAAATCCGACAGCCCCGCTGTCGACCAAAACGCGCCGGCCAGCGGGCGTAAAGCGGTGGTCTACGCAACGTGCTTCGTAAATTACAACGACCCGCAGATGGGCACCGATGCGCTTGAAGTGCTGGCGCGCAATGGCGTCGAAACCGAGGTTCTGCACCCGGCCTGCTGCGGTATGCCGAAGCTTGAACATGGCGATATCGAGGCTGTCGCAAAGGCGGCCCGCGAGGTCGCGGCGGTGTTCCGGCCCTGGATTGAAAAAGGCTATGACGTTGTTGCCCTGACGCCAAGCTGTTCGCTAATGCTTAAATTCGAATGGCCGTTGATCCTGCCAGATGACCAAGACGTCAAACTGCTTTCCGAGGCGACGCAGGATATCAGCCAGTACATTGTCGATATTTCCAAGAAAGAAGGCCTGGCGGATGGCCTGGAACCCCTGGATGGCTCGGTCACGGTGCATCTGGCATGTCATTCCCGGGCGCAGAATATGGGGCAAAAAGCGGCAGAATTGCTGTGTTTGATCCCGGATGCGGATGTCGATGTCGTCGAACGATGTTCCGGTCACGGCGGGTCGTGGGGGATGATGAAGGGCAACTTCGACACCGCGCTCAAAGTCGGCCGGCCGGTCGCGCGCAAGGCCGTCGAAAAAGCGCCCAAGTATGTGGTTTCCGAATGCCCGCTGGCGGGTCTGCATATTCTCCAAGGTATGGAGCGCCTCGCCGAAAAAGAGGACACCCCGCCGGAAATCCCGGTCCACGCGCCGCACCCCATACAGCTGCTGGCACAGTCCTATAGGAAATAAGATGAGCTCACCCAAGGTCATTACCCGTGAAGACATCCTGGCATTCGACGATTATGCGGCCAGCCGCAAGGAGCGGAAGCGGGCGCTAACAGCGGTCAAAAAAGACCGTCGGATGGAGGTCGGGCCGCATACCACGTTCTATTTTGAAAACTACGAGACGATGTGGAATCAAATCCATGAAATGCTCTATATCGAACGTGGCGGGGACAACCAGATTCCGGACGAACTGTCGGCTTACAATCCACTGATTCCACAGGGTCGCGAACTGGTCGCGACCGTGATGTTCGAAATCGGGGATGCCGACCGCCGCGCCAAGGTTCTTGCAACGCTTGGTGGTGTGGAAGAGACGATCTTTATCACTGTCGGCAATGAGAAGATCAAGGGTGTGCCTGAAATCGATGTCGACAGGACCAACGCGGACGGCAAGGCATCATCCGTCCAGTTCGTCCATTTTCCGTTTTCCGATAGTCAGGTCGAAGCATTTACCGCCGGTGACGCCGCCGTCTCGGTCGGCTTCAACCATGACAGTTATGCCCATGCAGCCGGCATGCCCACCGCCGTTCGCGCGGCGCTGTCAAAAGACTTCAACTGATATTAACCAGGTGCGAATTCGTGTCATACCAACGTAATGAGACCGGTTAAACCTATCTGTGTGTGAAATGCCTGTCGTGCAAACGAATTATTAATCTGTCGAGCGCATATTAGAACTCCCAGACACACTGTGTTCTGCAATCTTAGGCAGTTAGTTTGCAGATCGTTAGAGGAGTTATTCGAATGTCGAGCGCGGTAAATGTTCATGGCGATCATGTCGAGATCACCCTTTCGGGCGAACTGACGTTTTCGAGCTATAAAGAATTCCAAGAAGTCATGAAATCTGCCACGGACGCGGGTAAGAAATCATGCATTATTGACCTGTCTGCCCTGCAATCCACCGATTCCGCTGATATTGGTATGCTTCTCTTCGCCAATGATGAAACCAAGCAGACCAATATCGATTTGTCCCTGTGCCGCCCCCAGGGCCCGGTGAAAACTGTCCTTGAGCACACCAAGATAAATGGAGTGATTCCGATCGTCGCCTGAACGCCGCTAAGCCTATCTCTCTGCCCGGCTCAGAATCGACGGTAATATGAACTTCATACAGCCCCCCTCCGAGACACTTTCCCATACGGGAGCACCGATCGGGGCTGCTCTAGGTCTGGAACAATCAATCCGCAACTCTAAAATTCTGGTCGTAGACGACTAGAAAATGGTGCGGGAACTCCTTAAAATCTACCTTCAGTCCGGCGGGTATCAGAACCTCGTATTCGCTGCCGATGGCGATGAAGCGCTTGAAGCGATCACCGCCGAAGAACCCGACCTGGTGGTGCTCGACCTGCCGATGCCGCGGATGGGCGGCCTCGAGGTCTACCAAACCCTGCACGCAGACCCCCAATATTCGATGCTCTCGGTACTCGTCCAGACGGCTGCCGATTCGGCCGAGGACTGGGCCGAAGTGTTTCGTTCGGGTGCGACCGACATGGTCGGCAAGCCGATCAACGATGCCGAGCTGCTGGCCCGTGTCGGTATTCACCTGCAGAACCGCCACATGCTGCGCCAACTTTCGCACTATCGCGAATCCATGGAGCGAGACCTGCAGTTGGCGCGCGACATG
>Ga0315331_10002220_pt1 | contig 14757 bp, 11 predicted proteins | sample M160m34915metaG_FD_203456 | JGI IMG/M metagenome (GOLD analysis project Ga0315331, IMG submission 203456) | Ammonia-oxidizing marine archaeal communities from Monterey Bay, California, United States - M1 60m 34915 | ecosystem: Environmental > Aquatic > Marine > Intertidal zone | place: USA...
GAACGGTACAGCGCTATTTGAAGGCGTTTCCGTGTTGTTCTTGGCGCAAGTTTATGGTGCCAATTTAGATATCTCGCAGCAGGCCTTGGTCGTTGGGTTCTCGGTGTTGATTGCGATTGGCGCGGCCGGAGTACCGGGGGGATCGATCCCGTTGTTGGCGATTGTGTTGATGCAGGTTGGCGTGCCGCCGGAGTTCTTGGCGTTGATCCTCGGTGTTGACCGGTTGGTCGATATGACGCGAACGATGCCAAACGTATGTAGCGACTTGGTCTGCAGTTTGTGGTTGTCACGCCGAGAAGGCCATCAGCTCAAAAGCTGATCAATCCCATCGGTTGTATGGGGTTGGTCAGTTGCATGGATGCTCAGGCATGTCGATTACGTAGCCCATGTTGACAAAGCCAGAAGCGACAATTGGTGACAGCAGCAACCCTGTGCACCGGTACTGCACAATGATCACAGGTATTGCTTCTGCGCGGCCAGGTCGAAAACCGGTGTGAGGCGACGGGCTTCGATGTGGTGGAACGAACTGGTGCCACATCGGCCAGTTTGGTGCGCCGCTACACCCGAGTGCTAATGGACTCGGTGTGAAAGTCGCAGCGGTTGGTGTTGAACCGGAGTTGAGACAGAGACTCTGCGCGGGCGATGTGCTCGCAACCGTGGCGCTGAGTAGTAGCAACCAGAACATGTAGGAGGTCATGCTGCTAGTGGCAAGCGACTGAGCATTACGGGCTGTATTTCGGCAGATATTGAGCCTTGATCCCGTAACTGACTTTGACCGGTAGGTGGGGGTCAGAAGTCCGCGCGGTAGCGGTCCCACATTCGTTCGCAGAACGGATTCCAGCCGCGCATCCAGTGGCCCGGCGTCTCGATTTGCATGTAACGGTCAACGTAGTCGAACAAGGCTGGGTGATCCCACGCATCGCGCAAGCCCATGATGCGTGCTGCGAGTACGTATCCATGCCAGACGTTAGCGGTGCAGCATCGGCGATAAGGGTCGGCCGTCCAGGCTTTGCGATCGTGACTCGGGTCGTCGGAGTGGCGGTTGCCCCATTCGGGCATCCCTTGGTCTGCCGGGCCATAGCCACCATGTCCACGGTTCCATTCACCGTTCGTCGCGGTGACGTAGAACGTTTGTGCATCTTCGGCGAATGCCAATTTTTGGTCGCTCGCTAGTTGGAGTATCTCGTCGTCGTGCAAGACCGAGCCGGCGAGCAACATCGGGAACTTACGGCCACTGCCGTTGCCGCCATCGGCGAGGAAGCGACCTCCATTCTTGACGATGCCAAATGTGTCGATGCCGAGTTGCACCATGGCGATCAGCAACGGCCGCTTGTCGCTTGGCTGTATATCTAGTTGCAATGTCAACGCCCCAGCCCCGACGAGGTCTGCTAGGTCACGACCGTAGTAAGGCATGTTCTGGCGCGGGTGCAGATAGCGGCCAGCATAGCCAGGCATGTGGTCGAGCCAGGTTCGTTCGAATTGTTCAACGAGATCACGAATCGAAGGCGCCCCAGATTCGGCGGGCAGTCGTGCGAACTGCGTCATGTCGAGGTTGTCGGCGTTCCAGTGCGATCGCTTGTCCGTGCCGCAATAGGGTGGGCGAAATGAGTTGGCTGCTGGCGGTGCGGTGATGCATGTCAGCACTGCACAACTTTCTACCTGCGGTAGTTGTCCGGCGATGGGATGACTAGCTGTCGATATGAGTGATGAGCCGGGATGAAGAGCTAGGGGGTTTGCCCGCGATACGTTTAGAGCAACGTTCTTGGTCTGGTCGAAGCGACTTGCCGTGCCGTTGCCCAACATCGCGTTGTCGTAGCCCTGTGATAGATCGTTAGGTGACGGGTTAACCATCGAGCCGTGGCGCACCCGTGGCCCGTCTTGGATGCTTGCCGGATTGATGTTTGTGACGGCGACTGGGCCGATCACCCACCAATCCCCATTGACGTAGCGGCCGCAACGGGCAGGGCGATCAAGCGTCCAGGTAATCCCGTGCCGGTTAAGGCGAACGAGATGACCTGTGGGCATCGATGCCGCTGTTGCGTCGATCGTTGCGGATGGGCGATCCACGGTCTTGTGGATGATGTTGTCGTCACGACTCGCGATCGCTGGCTTGGGGCTGTCGAGATCCTTGGTGCGCACCTTAAATTGCGCCGTTACTGGCGCAGAGTTTTGCTCTTTGACATGGCTCGGCGGTGTGCTGCAACTGCCGGTCAAAACCGTGACCAAAGTGAAACCAATCCCCGCGATGGCGAGCGCTACTTGGCGTCTCTGAATCTGCGGTGGTGTGGTCATTACGACCAAGGTAACGGTCCCGCGGATGCTTGCTAGTCGGTGATTGGTCGCAGATATGTCCGCGACTTCTATTGGTCAGTAAGTGCCTGGAGTGAGCGCGAGCCGCACGGGCGCAGCAATCGAACCGCCTGGATGCCTCGCGGTCAGGAGTTTGTGACAAGAGAACAAGCATTTGACCTCTGCCGGAAATCCTTGCTTGGCCGATTTTTTGGGTCGCGACCAGGTGCCAGAGGGCATCTTTTTGGCACCTATTTGTTGGCTCCGGTGGTGTTGATTGTCGAGGTTCGTCGAAGTGGTGCAGGCACCGGGTGGCGTAACGTCAGGATGCCCTAGTTGGGAGATCGGCCTGATTGGATCTCTGTGATCCATGAGCTGGATTACCAGCTTGTGGCCCCAGTCCTCAGCATGGTGTCGTTGTCGAGATGGTCTCGTTGGCGACCACGCGTTACAACGCTCGCGTGACTAGATCCGTTACAGCCTTCGTAATCGATGCCAGCGAATGGTTTGTCGATGAAGGGTGGCGTGAGCACGTCACTCCTCGGCATTGGCGTCGTTTGCCCGCGCGTGCCAATGTCAGCGTGCGGTTGGTCTTGCAGCAACTCCAAGATCGAGGCGTTAGAGCGACATTCTTTGTGCCTGCGGCGCTCGCATTTAGCGCGCCCGAGTTGTTATGCGATGTGGTTGCCGCAGGCCATGAGGTCGCGTTGTCGGTGCGTTCACCGTGGCCTATTGATCAAGTGCCTGAGGCTAAGCGCGACGCGTTTATTCGTGCGTGGGAAGATGAGCGTGCAGAGCTGGAGCGGGTGATCGGTTCAGCAGTGCACGGATTCAGTTCATGTTGGTCGGTGGCGGCGGGTGATGCCTGGTGGCATGCACCGCTTGGGGCGTTGGGCTTTGATTACGATGCGACCCGGGTCAAAGGTTCAGAGAGCGTTGCTATCGGGTTACAGGGCGAGGTTGCCGGTGAAGTAGTGTCGGGTCGCCGTTTCTTGGCGTGGCAAATCGATCCTGAACAGCCACGCTTGGCCGGATTGCCGCGCGCAGTTCGCGCTGCTCACGAGTCGGCTCTGCGCGGCGGTTCAAGCCTGTTGGCTAAGTTGTGCTCGGATGCTGACGGAACGATTGCACAGAGTTTGCGATTGGATCGCCGGGAGCCGGCTCCGGTGCCATTTGCTCCTGATGATGTTGTCATTGCCGGCGCCAATGATGAACATGATCTCACCTCTCGTGACATGCATCACAAGAATGAGGTGCCTCGGCTTGCCATTATCGTGCCTCTTAAAGACGAAGCTGATGGTGTGCAGTCGTTGTTCTTGGAGTTGGTCGCGATTAAGGCTGCGCTCGCCGATGTAGTCGCGTGTGAGTTTGTATTGGTGGATGACGGGAGCGCCGACGAGACGTGGTTATTGATGGAGAGTGCCGCGCGTGCTTATCCCGACGTGCGACTTGTGCGTCATGCGCAGAACCGTGGCGTTGCCGCTGCGATTCGGACAGGGTTCTTCGCGACCGATGCGGATTGGGTTGCGTCCATTGATGGTGATTTGTCGTACGATCCGATGGAGCTGCGCCAGATGTTGCAGCACTTGCCGGACGCCGATGTGGTTACTGCATCGCCCTACCATGCAGAAGGTGGCGTCCTCAATGTGCCGGGGTGGCGGTTGTTCTTGTCTCGAACGCTATCACTCGCCTACCGCGTCCTATTAGGCAGCCGGATTTCGACGTGGACGAGTTGCTTTCGCGTCTATCGCCGCGCATTTGTTGTCAACCTGCCGCTTAAGAACGGCGGTTTTCTAGGTACTGCAGAGTTGCTGGTGCGTGTGCTTCGCCGAGGTGGTCGTGTTGTCGAGCACCCATGCGTGCTCGAAGCGCGCTTACTAGGGTTTTCGAAAATGCGCGTCGTCGACGTCGTGCTCGACCACATGCGGCTGCTGGTCTTGGTTGCGCTGCGGTTAGTCAAGTAACGCGTGATCACACGATGGAGCTGAGCAGGTAGGCTCTCTGCTCCATCGCAGCTAGCTGGCCGTAGGGTTTGATCCTTTGGTGTCTTCAGCTTGCGGCCGGAATGAGTCAGCCGACGACAGCATCATTGAGCGTCGCCATTTCTCCGGGATCTCATCGCCGAGCAGATCGCCCTTCTTCAGGAAGCCATAGATCTCAGCATAGGTTTGCGTTTCCGTTTCGGACACGCGTCGCCGGATATGCCACGGCCGTAACCAGTCCGGGTGCGTTAAACCTGCAGCGCCGATAGTCTCTAAGAACGCATGCACCGTTGCGGCGTGGTAGTTAGCGACACGTTGGGTCTTTTGCGAGACCACGAGACCCTTGCTCAGGCGATCTTGTTGGGTGGCAACGCCGACGGGACAATCATTGTGGTTGCAGCGCAGTGCTTGAATGCACCCTAGCGAAAACATGAAGCCGCGGGCTGAGTTACACAGGTCGGCGCCGGCGGCAATGCGTTGTGCTATCTGGAATCCGGTGATGATCTTGCCGGATGCGATGATCTTGGTCTGTTGCCGGAGGCCAAATCCCTCGAGCGCGTTGTGCACTGTGACGATGCCGTCAGATAACGGTGTGCCCACGGAGTTTGAGAACTCAACTGGTGCTGCACCGGTGCCGCCTTCGCCGCCATCTACGGCAATAAAGTCCGGGACGATACCGGTCGCGACGATTGCTTTGCAGATGCCGAGAATTTCTGCGCGATGGCCTACGCACAGTTTGAAGCCGACGGGTTTGCCAGACACTTCACGAAGTGTCTCGATGAAAGCCAGCAGTTCTCGCGGCGTGCGAAACGCGGAATGGCATGGCGGCGACAACACATCTTCGCCCATCGCGACGCCGCGAATTCGGGCGATCTCGTCGGTAACCTTCTTGGCCGGCAAGATGCCTCCGTGACCAGGTTTTGCGCCTTGTGACAGTTTGACCTCGATCATTCGCACCGTTGGGCGCGCCGCGTTCTTGGCGAATTCCTCTTTGCTAAACGTGCCGTCAGGGTTTCTGCAACCGAAGTAGCCAGTGCCAATTTGCCAGACTAGGTCGCCACCGTCCTCAAGATGGTGGTCACTGATGCCGCCTTCGCCCGTGTTATGAAAGAAGTTGCCGATCTTCGCGCCGCCGTTTAGGGATCGGATGGCGTTCGCGGAGAGCGAGCCAAAGCTCATCGCAGAGATGTTGTAGACGGACGCGTCATAAGGGATGCGTGCGCGGCCTTCGCCGATGCGGATGCGTGGGTTCTCGGGTGCATCGATCGCGAGGATTGAGTGATTGAGCCACTCGTAGCCAACTTCATAAACGTCGCGTTGGGTACCGAATGGAATCGTTTCGAGTTCACGCTTTGCGCGCTGATAGGCCACTGAGCGCACGTTTCTGCTAAAGGGCATCCCGTCCGTATTGGACTCGATGAAGTACTGGTTGATCTCCGGCCTGATCTTCTCGAACAGGTAGCGGAAGTGGCCGATCACCGGAAAGTTCCGCAGCACGGCTCGCCGCGTTTGCAGAGAGTCACGTACGCCAAGCAGAATGATTGGAACAATGACGATCAGCGCAAGCCACGCAGGGCTCCAAAACGAAGCAACTATCGCAACCAATCCAAGCACGGCAGCCGAGAGTCCGAAGAACCAGTGACGCATGTCAGGGACCTTAGCGTACGGGCGGTGTTCTATAGCGGTGGCACTTGGCGTTATCGGCCGGCTAGTTGACCGAAGTCGATTTGGTGAGCCGGTCCGTGATTGTCGGGTGGTAGAGGCTGAGGGACGGTGTGCTGTGCTGGCAGGGGAGGGTGGTTCGACGATGCCGGACCTGCCGTGAGGCATTGGGTGCACTTCCAAGCGCAATTGGCCGCTCTCGGCGCGGCTCCGATGACCGTCGGCGACCTAATTCGTTGTGACATCCAGCAGGAGGGCAAATTCTTGTCATTGGCATTGCCCGAAGACGTGGTTTTTGGTCCTGGCGTCGAACGCACTTCTATATCGTCGTAAGTTCGATGAGTGACGTACTGCACAGTTCTGCCAAGCCAAGTTCGACGGAGTTTCGCGAGAACCGCGAGCATCACCTGCGCACGATCAAGGAGATCGAAGAGCATGTAGCCCAGGCCAAACTGGGCGGCGGTGAGGAGGCGTGCGCCCGGCATCACAAGCGTGGCAAGTTGCTGCCGCGTGAGCGCATCGACGCACTCTTGGATCCGGGGGCGCCGTTTTTGGAGCTGTCGTCGTTAGCTGCGAACGGTCTCTATAAGGGCGCTGCGCCGAGTGCGGGTGTGGTCACCGGCGTTGGTCTGGTTGAAGGGCGTGAGGTGATGATTGTCGCCAATGATGCGACGGTAAAAGGTGGCACGTACTTTCCGATGACGGTTAAGAAGCACGTGCGCGCTCAAGAGATTGCTCTAGAGAACAGCCTGCCGTGTATTTACCTGGTCGACTCGGGTGGAGCGTTCTTGCCATTGCAAGACGAGGTGTTCCCCGACCGCGATCACTTCGGTCGCATCTTCTACAACCAAGCGCGTATGTCTGCAGCGCGCATTCCACAGCTCGCGGTTGTGCTCGGTTCTTGCACGGCTGGTGGCGCGTATGTGCCAGCCATGAGTGATGAGAGCATCATCGTGAAAGGTAATGGCACGATCTTCCTTGGTGGACCACCGCTGGTGAAGGCGGCAACCGGCGAAGTCGTTTCGGCAGAAGATCTCGGTGGTGCTGACGTGCACACGCGCCTCAGCGGTGTCGCGGATCACTTCGCCGAAGACGAGCCACATGCGCTCGAAATGGCGCGTTCGATCGCGCGTCATCTCAACACACGGAAGCCGCAGCAACTGGCGATGCAGTCGTCGGAAGACCCGCTCTATGACCCCGAAGAGTTGTTGGGTGTGATTCCGAAGGATACTCGCACGCCATATGACGTTCGCGAAGTGATTGCGCGTCTCGTTGATGGCAGTCGATTCCACGAATTTAAATCACGCTACGGCACGACGCTGGTCACGGGTTTCGCACATATCCACGGCATGCCCGTCGGGATTGTGGCGAATAACGGGATCTTGTTCTCCGAGAGTGCGCAGAAGGCTGCGCACTTTGTTGAGCTGTGTAGCCAGCGCAAGGTGCCCCTGTTGTTCTTGCAGAACATCACGGGCTTCATGGTGGGCCGCAAGTATGAGACGGGCGGCATTGCGAAGGATGGGGCCAAGATGGTTCAGGCAGTCGCAACGGCACAGGTGCCGAAGATCACGGTGCTGGTAGGCGGCTCGTTTGGCGCGGGCAACTACGGCATGTGCGGCCGCGCCTACCAACCACGCTTCTTGTTCACTTGGCCCAACTCGCGCATCTCCGTTATGGGCGGCGAGCAAGCAGCTAGCGTCTTGGCCCAGGTTAAGAAGGATCAGCTCGAGGCTAAGGGCGAGAGCATGTCTGCGGCAGATGAGGCTGCATTGAAGGCCCCGATCCTTGATAAATATGAGACGGAAGGGCATCCGCTCTATGCGACCGCGCGACTGTGGGATGACGGAATCATGGATCCTCGTCAGACGCGGTCGGCGCTGGCGTTGGCATTCTCCGCGAGCCTGAATCAAGAGATCCCTGACTGGCAAGCACCCGTCTTCCGCATGTGATCTCAGGGCGGTGAAGTCGTCGCACCAGCCATGTGATTTGAACTGGGTGCAGTAAGTAGGCGAGCATCGGCTATGGTTGCACTCCCATGCGCGAGTTCTCCGACGACCTATCTGCTGATGAAAAGCAGCTCCTAAAGGATGTCTATGAGGAAGGAGTGCACATCGTGCACGTGCCGCACAGTGAGGATGGGCCAGCGTTCTCGGCAACGATTGGGTTGTGGTTTCATTTTGATCAGCCCGAAGTGATTGTGTTTGGCATGCCCGAAGACGTTGCGGGTGACTTGCTGAACTCGGTCGCCGATGCAGCTGATGAAGGCAAGCGTTTCAAGCATGGTGAAAACCACACGGACCTGCTCGTTGGGTATCCCGTTAAGTTTTTAGATGTGCCGTCAGAGAGCATTGCTGAATACCTCGGCTCGGCACAGTGGGCCTACGGCGACGCAGAGTTCGCTGTCGTGCAGTTAATCTGGCCGGATAAGCAGCAGCGATGGCCTTGGCAAGAAGGCGTTCGCGATGGTTTCCGTGACTCGCAGCCGATCCTTGGATCGCGTGACTCGTGACGAAGCAGCGAGATCAATTGGGGAGTGGCTACTTCCTCGCCTTCTGCTTCTTCCTGCTCGCGATGTTGCTCTGGCTTCGCGGGATGGGTCGACTGCTGTTGCCCGCCGCGATGCTTGCGCTTGTTGGTTATGGCGCGCACCGTATCATCAAGAAAATCCGCGAACCGCTCGACGATACGGACTAGGCGCATGGTTGACTGGTCCGCGTGCTAGCACTTGATGAGAGTGGTCTGGCACTCGCTCTGCATAGGGACTGTGTGGGGTCGAATGTGCTAGCTGTTTGGTGCGTAGCGCCTTGTGTGCGTTAGTCCGTGCTCGTCAGGGTTCGATGGTTCCGTGACCGTTGACGGTGTGATTGGGGGATGCGAATACGGTGTGGTCAGTTATGTCTCTGGGACGCTGCTGGAGATCGTTGTCTCGCGCTGCTGTCGGTGGAATCGGGTCGCCATTGGTTAAACTGATGACATGAAGTCATTGCTCGCAATTGCCCTGGCTGGAGTCGCCATGACGCCATGTCTTTGGGATAGCGATACGCTCGACACCGAACTGCGTGGGTTGCCGGAAGCATTCGACTTGATCATTGGCAAGTGGCATCGCCACAGCGATGCCTACTACAAAGATCGTGTGGCGACCCTGACCGGCAAATCGACGCTGAGTTTAGCTGACTATGATGATCTCGCGGTTGCTTATGAGCATCTCGATCATCGTGATAAGGCGATCGAGGTCATGAGTCGCAAAGCGAATGCGTTAGCGGCTAAGCCAGACGAAGAGCATCAGTATCGCTACCACGCGAATCTCGGAACGTTCTACGCGCACGATGGTCGATATGAGGATGCGGTGCGCGAGTTGCGCACGGCAGTCGAGATCAATCCGCAAGCGCACTTTGGTCGGGAGGTATTCCAGATCGAATTGATCGAGTATGTGGCCGCCGCGAAGAAGGACCCTGCGGTGTGGGGGCGGCATAGTAGTCTACGACACGCGGGCTACTCGATACCGTTCATGGTTGGGAGTGATGCCATCCATGTGGGGCCTAGACGAAGTGGCGAGCGAACGTTGGATTGGGACGTTGCTCATAAGGCGCTAGCGGGGATGCTGCGATTTGGCGGCCTTGAGGGAGCAGAGTTGTATCGAGGACTGGCGGAACTGTACTTGTCGAAGAGGCACCTCAACCTCGCATGGTGGGCCTACGGTCGAGCGATCGAACGAGGTCATCCGGCGGCGGCAGGATTGGCGGCGGTTCGTAAGTCGATTGAGCGTCACTGGGATGATGCGCGACGGCACGAGAACACGGGCCACGTCAATCCGACGCAGGCCGACTACGATAGAAAGCGCAGTGCGGCTGATGCATGGCTTGCGCGGTTCCAAGCGGCCGAGGCTGCAGCGGTCGCCCGTGGCGAAGATGTGCGTTCGGATGCCGCCCTCAAGTTGTTGCTCGATGTCGCGAATGACAGCATGTCGGCAGAGAGCGACAGCGAAGCAAAGTTCGGCTGGCGTGCCCCGTCGCTGGTTAGTTGCCTGCTGTTGTTTGGCATCTTGTTCTTCTTGCGTGCGCGAGCTGGCAAGGCGTGAGCCTTGGCCGCGTTGCGTGGTTGTCTTTGCTGTGATGCGAAGGTGGCGCTGGTGATGCCTCACTTCACTAGTTGCGGTAGATGCATGTGATGGATCCGGGATGCCATCGCAAGACGAGAGCGTTGCCGTTGAGGTGGATGATTGACCCGGGAGAAATCTCCTGGTGTGGCTGCCTGCGCGGATGTTTTTAGCCTTCTATTGATGTCAGGATTTGCTGCAGTGAGGCCTGTAGGTGATGAAAACGTAGGTGCTTAACCCGCTTGCTGCCTGCGTGCCTGGCGTGGTCCGTAGAGTCTGCGTGTGAATTGTGTCCTGACGCGGTTGCGTGGCTTGTCTCAAACAAGTGTTCGTTTGTCCGGCGATGCCGCTACTGGAGATCACACACAATGTTGAAGTCCACATCCCTCTCTTCACTTCTTCTCGTAGGCCTAGCGCTTACTAGTTCGCTCTTGGCGCAGGGCAGGCGGTTGCCTGGATTGCCGCTCGTCCCACCGCCAGCAGGGGCTCCAGGATTGGCCGCCCAACCGCTCTTCGATGACGGATCTCGCTCTGGCCCAGCAATCGGGGCTCGGAGTAAGTCGAGTAAGCGGGATCCTGCGACGACGGGCGTCAAGAAGAAGGGCACGGACCTTAGAAAGGCCGTCGCCAAGGTAAGAGCGCTGCCTTGGAACAAGCGACTGAAGGATGCGCAGGCCAAGGCGCGTCGAAGTGGTAAGCCGATCCTGATGTTACAAACGCTTGGAGAGATCGGCGGCCTTGCTTGAAGTGCGTTGCAATCGCTGCGGGGCGTGACCCTGCCGAACCAAGACGTGCTCGATTTCATTGGGACCCGATTCGTGCTTGCTCATCGAAACATTGAGAAGGATGAGCACGTGGGGCTGTCGCATGGATACCGAACAAATCAATCATCCGTTGGTACGACCAACGGTGCTGGCCCTCGCAACGTCCAGTTCTTGATTCTGGCGGCCGATAAGACGGTGCTACATGCATTGCCCGGTTTCTGGCATCCGGAAGATTTGATCCCTGAGTTGCAGCTCGCGTGTGAGGTTAGTCGTCTCTATCACGACAAGCACAAGACCCGCGGCCAGAAAGCGAAGATGTTCGAGATGCTGCACCAGACGCATATGCGCCGTTATGGCGCGGCTTCAGTCCGCCGCGGGCAATGGCAGAGTTTTGACGCTCGGTATGAAACCAGTCATGAGCAGCGCGAAGATCGTGACACGTTTCGTAGGTTGGCCAACGGCGACCTAGAGTTGAAGTCGGTGCCTGAGGTTATTCACGATCGGATGTTGGCGCGTCGTTTCCAGAAGCTTGAAGACTTCGATCTCGACTCCTTCGTCGACTACGGCCGTCCGTTCTACGACAACAATCACGGTGAACGCGGTAAGACCTTTTCAAAGGCCGAGCGGATCAACCGCAAGCGTGAGAAGGAGCTTGCTAAGCAGCGTGATAAAGCATCCCGTTTGGCGGCTCGAATAGCCGCAAGCGAGAACTCCGGGAAGAGTCGGAGTCGTTAGCGAAAGGTCTTTAGTCGCCGGCGGGTCGTTGCTGGCACTAACCGCCGATTGTGGTCTGCTTCGTGGCCACAGTTTCGATCGAGCCACTGCCTTCAGTGATGCGGACCATGCGATCGGGAGCCACATCCTGGAACGTCTGGGTCTTACCCGTTCGCGGCCAGTGGATCTCGAGCAAGTCGATCTTGCTGGCTTTGCCCATGCCGATTGTCTGGCGAAGCGGGTTTGCGCCGAAGCTCCCGCCGCTATTGACATGGCGATACACCGAGCGTTGCTGGCCATCTTCTGTGATGACTGCGTGAATCCGGGCGCCGATGCCCGAACGGTTGCTGTCGGTGCCGACGAGTTGCACGCATAGCCAGTGATTGCCGAAGCCGGGATTTTCGAACAGCGTGTTGTAGGCCGGGTCGCCGACGTAGGCGCCACCCATCACGGAGTAGACGTCGAGGTCACCGTCGAAATCGAAATCAGCGAACGACACGCCGTGGCCCTTCTGCAAGTGGGCGAAGCCGCCAGCCATGCTGACGTCTGCAAACCCGTTGCCGCCCACGTTCTTATACATGAGGTTCGGCATCAGGTTGTAGTAGTAGGGGTCGCCGGTGCCGAGATAGAAGTCGAGCCAGCCATCGTTGTCGAGGTCGCCGAAGTTGGCGCCCATTGGCAGTGCGGGATAGTTGAGCCCCATCTTCTTGGCGACGTTGGTGAAGCCGCCTTGGCCATCACCTTGCCATAGCTTCATGTAGTCGTAATTGCTGTCGGCAACCTTGATGCCGAGGTGGTGGCCTGCGACATGGCCAACGCCAGTTGAGTAGGCCGCAACAAACAAGTCGAGTTTGCCGTCATTGTCGTAGTCCCAGAACCAGGTCGGGAAGCTTGCGATCGGCTCTTCCATCTTGAGCTTTGGCGCAACGTTCTCGAACTTGTTGTCGCCGAGATTGTGGTAGAGGCGGTTCTCGCTGGCGAGGTTGCTCACGAACAGGTCGGCTAGACCATCACCATCGTAATCGCCAAACGAGACACCCTTAGTGTAGCCAAGGTTTTCGACGCCTGCTTCGGAAGCGATGTCGACGAATGTGCCGTCGCCCTCGTTGCGGAAGAGGTGACAGGGCGAGTGGATCTTTGGCGTCGACTCGTTGCCGACGTAGAGGTCGAGGTCGCCATCGTTATCGATGTCGGCCCAATCAGCCTGCGATGACGGGAATGCGGTCTCGCCGAATCCGGCCGCCAGCGACACATCAACGAATGAACCGTCACCGCGGTTCCTGAGTAGCGAGTTGGGGTGGCGACCGTTGTTGTAGAGCCAGGCACCACGCAGGATCACGACGTCGAGGTCGCCATCGTTGTCGTAGTCGGCTTGGAACATGTTGATGCCGCTAGTGATGCCCGTCAGGTTGGCTTCCTTACTGCGCTCGGTGAAGGTTCCGTCGCCATTATTGCGGAAATACCGCATGGGGCCGTCAGCGCTCCAGAGCGACAGCAGGACGTCTAGGTCATTGTCTCCGTCGAAGTCATCGACGATCACACCGCCGAGCATCGCAAACATGTCCATGCCGGTCTTCGCCGCGATGTTCTTGAATCGCGGTAGTTGCAATTGTGATTGCAGAGCGTCGATTGGCATGCGCCGCTCCTTTTTCAACCCGTCGGGCCAAGTGCCGAGCGTCATGTGTGCGATGTTGAGTAGCCAGCGAGCACTTAGGTGCCAGTAGTCATTGGCTGGGCGGTTCGCAACGACGAGTTCGAAGCACGGAATGGCCTTGGTCGCTCCCTCGGTCTTGGTGTGGATGGCTTCACCACGTAACGGCAGGATGCAACTCTCGGGGGTAGATCGAGCGCAGCAGTTGTCGGTCTCTGCTTGGCGCATGTAGGCCATGCCGAGGTAGAAGACAATTGAACTGGCTTCGTCGAGGCCACCTTTAAGTCGGCCTGCGCGCATCTCGTCACTGGCCTTTTTAAGGATGTCGATGGATGCAGTTGTGTTGGCCAATCGCATGTGCGCCAGAGCAGCATCTAGTCGCAGCTTCCAGCCAGCGTTTTCGCCTTCTTGCTCAAGTTGCGCCCACAGTTGTTTGGCAGCTTTGTCGCCGTGGTATTTGTGGATCGTCTTCGCTTCGCTCGCGATTTTGTTGAGCCGAGCAACCATGTCCGCGTGGCTCTTGGTTTCGGCCGCTGTGTCGCGTGGGTCTTGCGCCCTGGTGGTCGCTGCAACTAGGAGGGCGATGGCGAGCAGACGGGCAGCTTGGGTCCAGCGTGTTGTAATCATCATCGACTCTTGGTTAGAGGCGCATAGATACCAAGAACGATGGGCTAATGCTCGCCCGACACACTTAACGACTCCGTCCAAATACACTGCCAATGGCTACCGACCCAATGATCACTGTTCCACCAACGATTGTTAGTAGGTGCGGTTGCTCACTATGTACGGCGTAGGCAAGAAATGGACTGAGCGCGGGTTCGATCATCAGGATCAACGAGGCTCGTACTGCCGGGACGTGTGGCATTGCTCGGGTAAGCAATACGTAAGCCAGTCCCACTTGGAAGATGCCCATCGTGGCGATCACTAGCCAGTCGTTGGGGCTGCCGATTACTAGCGTTTGGCCGATTGCTGGCATCAAAGCGAGTGATATTGCACACGTTGCCAGGCTGCCCCAGGCGGCAACTGGAGCGCTAACATCGTGACCATCACGTGCGAAGCGGCGCATGCCGAGTAGCAGCAATGCGAAGCCGATGCCACCAAGCAATGCGAGGCCGTTACCGAGTGTCGGATTGGTGGCCGTGGCTGTGGCTCTGGTGGGCGCTGCGAAGCACAGGCTCATGCCGATCGCGATACCAACGAATACCACGATGTCTCGTCGTTGGGCCCGTTCATTGGTCAACATGGGACCCAGGATCAATACCCACATCGGGGCTGTGGCCGCCAAGAAGATGGTGCTTGCGGCGGTTGTCATCGTGTTGGCAAGCACGAAGAAAAACGTCGCCATGAAGTAGGCTGGGATCAGCGTGAGGACCCGTCGTGTTGGTCGAGTCCGGGCTTCTGGCATCAGGGCGAAGATCGTAATTGCGGCAACAAGCGCCCGTGAGGCCGCGCGCTGGGCCGGCGGAAACTCACACGATTTGATTAGCGCTCCGCCGGTTGCGAAGAGCGCACCAGCTAGCAGAATGCGCAGGGCGGGGGGCATGGTTGGGTTGTCGCATGTGTCGGGAATGGATTCCACGTTGGAATTGCGGGCCCCAG